>SXGS01208558.1_pt1 | contig 17382 bp, 17 predicted proteins | sample 3174681 | NCBI WGS metagenome assembly SXGS01 (sample SAMN11356861, study PRJNA531348) | freshwater metagenome | isolation source: freshwater sample F1-80 | place: China: Fuxian Lake, Yuxi | collected 2017-12-25 | reverse complement strand
GCGGCGAACAGGGCGCTCCTGGAGCTGTTCTTCCTGCCCTCGTACGCGCCGGAACTAAACCCGACGGAGCTGCTCAACCACGACCTGAAGGCGAACGCGGTGGGCCGCAAGCGGGCGCGGACGCTCCCCGAGCTCAAGAAGAACGTCACGGGACACCTGGAGGGACGCGCGGCCTCTCCGGACGTCATCCGCAACTTCTTCCTGCAAGCAGATGTACGTTACGCCGCATGAATGTCCACTGTATGGCCGCCGGAGTAGTAGCTGCCGGGCAAGCTGGAGAGCCTGCCCCGGTGCCGAGGGCCCCGGGCTGTCCCGAGGTGGCGCCGGCGCGCGCCGCCCGCGTGCCGGGGGGAAGGAGAGCGGCGGCCGTGGCCAGCAGCACGGCGGCCGTGCCTCCAGGGACCACGTCGAGAATGGCGAGCGAGTGGAAGCGCAAGCGGCGCCGCCCCCGGTGCGCGCCACGGCGGGGAGGGGACCTCGTTCCCCGCTGGACAGCGAAGAGCAGGCCGAGGTGCCCCCGGCCATCCTGCCGAGGGGACGATGGCGGGAGGAGCGTGCGAGCGGGAGCGCCAGCGGCGCGTCCCCCGTGCGAGCCACGGCGGGAAGGGACCTGGTGGCGTGCTGGGCAGGCAGGAGCAGGCCAAGGTGCCTCCCGGCCATCATCCCGGGCGCGCCGCGCCCGGGGCGCGCTGTTCGTTGGTCGACAGCGTCGTGGCCGTGTCATATCACGAGGTGGGGGTTCGCCGGGAGGCGAAGCCCGCACTTCCCGCGATCAGGCACGCTTGCGCCGCGCATGCATCTCTGGTACGCTACGCGAGAGGTAAGAAATGAGGCTTTCACTAGCGATCATGTTCGTGGTAGCGAGCGGTCTGGCCTGCGCGATCGGCGGCGACGGTGACGACGACGACGATGGGTCCTCGTCGAACAACTCCTCGGGAGGCTCGGACGAGAGCGACGACGAGTGCGATGGCGATCGAGGTGACGGCAACCTCGGCGACGTGTGCCGGGAGGACTGCGACTGCGCATCTGGCTACACCTGCTACACTGACGACTACTCGGAGCAATGCTGCGCGAAGCAGCTGAATGATCTGGAAAACGGCGCGTGGGGTGTGGACTGCGACGGCGTTCAGGGACCTCCGCCCGCGCCGAGTTGAGCACCCCCCGGCGTGACTCTTCACGGGGGTTCACTAGCGTGGTTCCGTGACTCATCGAGCCTGGCATATAACGCCCCCATAGCCGCCTCCCCTCCGCGTGCTGCGCCTCCCGGAGCAGGCCCTCACCACCGGGACGGCCACTGACCGTACTGGCGCCCTCCCCAAGCCTACCCGCCCCACCGCCGGATAAGTTGGGTGAGCATGGCACTGACGCGGCCCGCGAGCACCCGCGCGGCTTCGGCCTCGGCGGCCGGGAGGAGCCCCAGAGCGACGCCGAGCTCGATGGCCGCCGCCGCCTCGCCGACCTCGCCCCGGGCGATGGAGAACTTCAGGCGCTTTTCACCGGCGCCTGCCCGCTCGCCCCCTCGGCGATGTTGGTGACGGTGGACACGGCCGCGCGACGCAGCTGCTCGGCGATGGGGCCCGCGCCGCGCGGGAGTTGCTCCGCGAGCTTCCACGCGGCCACGCTGAACTGCAGCGCCACGCCATGGACCCGCAGGTTATTGTGCCGGAAGACCAGGTTGGACTGGGACTGGGACTGGGACTGGGACTGGGACATGTTGGCTCCTTGGTGGGGCGGGGCAAGCGCGCCCTGCACTCGTGCAAGGGGCGCGCGCAGACCCGTCCCACCAAGGAGCCCGAGGGAACGAGGCCGCCCCCCGAGTTGAGCGCCTGCACGAGGACAGGACGGGCCCGGGAGCGAGCCTGCCCTCGTGAGCGTGACCGTGAGTGTCTCCCGGTGATCGTGGGTCGGCGGGCGTGAGCGTGAGCGTGAGCGTGACCCGGTGATCGTGGATCGGCGGGCGTGAGCGTGAGCGTGAGCGTCTGCCGGCGATCGTGGATCGGCGGGCGTGAGCGTGCGCGTTAGCGTGTCCCGGTGATCGTCGATCGGCGGGCGTGAGCGTGAGCGTGAGCGTGACCCGGCGATCGTGGATCGGCGGGCGTGGGCGTGAGCGTGAGCGTGTCCCGGCGATCGTGGATCGGAGAGCGTCCTCGTGGGCGTGAGCGTGCGCGTGTCCTGATGATCGTGGAGCGGGACCTCGTGATCGTCACCCCCGATCCCTCCCGCCACTGCCGCTGACGCCCCCCGATCCCCGCTCACGCTCACGCTGACGGACCATGCCCCCCGATCAACGTCCCCCGATCCCCGCTCACGCTCACGCTGACGCCCCCCGAACGACGCTTCCCGATTCCCGATCCCCCCTCACGCTCACGCTGACGCCCCCCGATCGCCGCTCCCCGATCCCCGCTCACGCTCACGCTCACGCTCACGCTGACGCCCCCCGAGCGACGCTCCCCGATCCCCGCTCCCCGCGCCCGCTCACGCCAACCCGCGCCCCCCAACCTAACAAGGATCATTCACCCCACCCGGCGTCCCCCGATTCCCCGAGTAATAAAGCGAGCTCCCCTCGCACCAGTTCCCCACGTCGTCGTTGTCCGTCGCATTCGTCGCCGACGGATCCAGAGCCATCGAGTACCCCGCCGCGATCGGCCACCCGGCCGCGCTCGTCCACTCCACGGCGTCAATTTCGGAAATCGTGTCACCGAGCGCCAACTCATCGTCTCCATTGGCAAGAACCATTGTCTGTAGGGCCATGTCCGGTGTCAGGCCACCATTGAGGCCGTCGGTCCATGCCTTCACCACCAGCGCGTACTGCCCAGGCGTGATCACGAAGTCATCAACGAAATTGGTGCTGTCAGAGTCACGGTCGTACACTTCCCAGCCACAAAGGTTTACCGAGGTCGCCCCCGGAGTGTAGATCTCGAACCACTCGCCGTAGGTATCGCTCACCGGCGTGGCGGGGTTGGGCATGATCTCGGTGATCACGAGGTCGCCCGCGGAGAGTACGCCCTCGTCGCAGATGTCGTCGCAGTCGTTGTCAACCGCGTCGCGGGCCTCGGCCGCGCCGGGGTACACGGTGTCGTCCTCGTCGTCACAATCGGTGCCGCCGTAGTCCTCGGCGGTGCGACTGTCGTAGTCCTGATCGTAGTCCGAGAGGCCGTCGCAGTCCTGGTCGGTCCCGTCGTACCAGACCTCGCTCTCCCCGGGGGAGATGGTGTCGTCGAAGTCGTCGCAGTCCGTGCCGCCGTAGCTGTCGCTGTCGTAGCCGTCCAGATCGCGGTCGTAGTCGCTCTCCGAATCGCAGTTGCTGTCTACGCCGTCGTACCAGGAGTCGGTCGCGCCCACGTAGATGCTGTCGTCAAGGTCGTCGCAGTCGGTGCCGCCGTAGTCGCTCGACCGGAATCCGTCCGCGTCCTGATCGTAGTCGTCGTCGCCCGCGCAGTCGCTGTCGGTGCCATCGTACCAGGTGTCCGCGGCGCCGGGGTAGGCCAGCGCGCTCGTGTCGTTGCAGTCGCTGCCGCCGTAGCTGTCGCTGTCGTAGCCGTCGGCGTCGCGATCATAGTCGCTCTCGCCGTCGCAGTTACTGTCCACCCCGTCGTACCAGGCGTCGGTGGCCCCCCAGTAAATCCCCGAGTCGGTGTCGTCGCAGTCGGCCCCGCCCACCGCCTCGGCGTCCTGCCCGTCCTGGTCCTGGTCGTAATCGCTCTCACCGTCGCAGTCCTGGTCGACACCATCGTAGTAGGTCTCGGTGGCCGCCGGGTTGATCGTCGCGTCGTCGTCGTCACAGTCGGAGCCTCCGGCGGTGGTCCCCACCCAGCCGTCGCCGTCGACATCGTACTCGTTGGCGCCGTCGCAGTCGTAGTCGATGCCGTCGTAGGGCACGTCGGCCTCGCCGGGGTTGATCGTCGCGTCGCTGTCGTTGCAATCGTCGCCGCCGTAGCTGTCGCTGGCATAGCCGTCGCCATCGCGGTCGAAGTCGTCGGCGCCGTCGCAGTCGCTGTCCACCCCGTCGTACCAGGGGTCGGGGGCACCGGTGAAGGTGCTGCTCTCGAGGTCGTCACAATCGAAGCCGCCGTAGGACTCGGCGTCCTGCCCGTCCTGGTCCTGGTCGTAGTCGCTCTCTCCGTCGCAGTCCTGGTCGATCCCGTCGTACCAGGCCTCCGTCGCGGCGGGGTTGATGGTGTCGTCCTCGTCGTCGCAGTCGGAGCCGCCGACGATCGCCGCGAGGTAGCCGTCGCCGTCCACGTCGTAGTCGCTCGAGTCGGAGCAGTCCTGGTCGATGCCGTCGTAGGGCGTGTCGGTGGCCGAGGGGTTGATGGTGGCGTCGGTGTCGTTGCAGTCGTCGCCGCCCTGGGCGAGGGCCACGTGCCCATCGGCGTCCTGATCGTCGTCTCCGTCGCCCGCGCAGTCCTGGTCGATGCCGTCGTACCAGCGCTCGGTGGCCCCGGGGTACACGTCGCTATCGGTGTCGTCGCAGTCGTCGCCGCCGTAGTCGGCGCTGTCGTGGCCGTCCTGGTCCTGGTCGTAGTCGCTCGCGCCGTCGCAGTCCTGGTCGGTGCCGTCGTACCAGCTCTCGGTGGCGCCCGGGTTGGCGCCGGGGTCGGCGTCGTCGCAGTCGGAACCGCCCCCGGTGGGGTCGCGGTAGCCGTCGGCGTCCTGGTCGTAGTCATCGGCCCGGTCGCAGTCCTGGTCGACACCGTCGTACCAGGCATCGGCCGCCCCGGTGTACACGGTGGCGTCGTCGTCGTCACAGTCGGCGCCGCCCGCGAAGGCCGCGTCCTCGCCGTCGCCGTCCTGGTCGAAATCGCTGGCGCCGTCGCAGTCGCTGTCGACGCCGTCGTACCAGGCGTCGGTCGCGCCCGGGTAGATGCTGGCGTCGAGGTCCCAGCAGTCGTCGCCAATGCCATCCACCTGGTGGCCGTCGCCGTCCTGGTCGTAGTCGTCGTCGCCCGCGCAGTCCGCGTCGCGACCGTCATACCAGGTGTCGGGAGCCCCGGGGTACTCGGTTGCGTCGTCGTCGTCGCAGTCGCCGTCGATCTCGCGGTAGCCGTCGCCGTCGTCGTCGTTGTAGTCGGTGCCCTCGTCGATGCTCCCGTCGCAGTCGTTGTCGAGGCCGTCGGCGAGCTCCTCGGCGCCGGTGTACACCTCGGCGTTGTCGTCGTCGCAGTCTTCCTCGTCGCAGGTCGTGGCGCCGTCCTTGTCGTCGTCGAGGCAGGCTTCCACGTCGACGTCGACCACGCAGGTGCCGACGAGGCCGCCAGGGTCGGTCAGCGTCATGCTGAGGCGGTGCTCGCCGCCCTGGACCGGGGTGAAGCGCGTGGTGACCGTGCCCGCGCTGTCGGGGTTGCCCGACCAGAATGTGCCGTCGATGTCGCTGGCGAGGACGGCGCTGAGCGAGGCTGCGTCGCTCTGGGCGTCGGTCGTGCCCACGGCCACGTCGATGCTCTCTCCGGCGCGCACCGCCGTGCCCGCGTAGGGGAGGGCGAAGCTGCACTCGGGCGCGGTGTTGGCCTCGGCGATCACCGTGACGCTGGCCTGGCCGATGTCGCCGTCCTCGTCGGTGGCGAACACGCTGAGCACGTGGTCACCATCGGAGAGATCGAGGGCGAGGCCCACGTTGCCGCCCTCGCAGGCGTCGCGACCGTCGCCTGCCGCCAGCTCGAGGAGCACGCCGTCGACGTCGGACTGCACGGTGATGGCGAGCTTCGCCGCGGCGGTCTCGTCCTCGATCTGCGCGCAGAGCTCCACCGGGAGCGCCGGGTCGAAACTCGAGCCGTCAACCGGTCGCAAGATCGTGATGATCGGTGCCTCGTTCGACGATTTGACGACGTTGTCGGCACCGCAGGCGAGAAGGAGAAGGAGCATGGCCGCGGTCTACACGGGCCTGGGGCCATCGGCAACCGGATACGAGAGCACATGCCTGAGACGAAGGACCCCGTCGCCGCCCTCGACGCGCCCGACATCCCCACCCGCGCGGCCGGGGCGCGCGATCTTGCGCTGGCGGGAACACCCGAGATCGTGGATCGCCTGTTGGCCATGGCCAAGGGCGACAAGTCGCCTGGCGTGCGCCTCGCCTGCGCCGCCGCTGCGGCCGACATCATCAGTCGCGACCGGCTCGCGGGCAGCATCGACGAGGACACCCGTCGTCGCTGGCTCCTGGCCGTCCAGGGCGCCGACCCCGGCGTCAACACCGGCCTGTTCCAGGTGGCGGCGGTGGTGTCGTTGCCGGAGGGCGTCAACCGCATCATGGCTGGCCTGCGCGACCCGCGGCACGACGTGCGCGCCGGGGCTTGCGTGGGCCTGTGGCGGCTCGTCGCCAGCGCCGAGCAGAACGGCGACGCGGCGCTGGAGGCGCGCGTGGTGGCCGCCCTCGACGACAAGCGCAGCCGGGTGGAGACGCGGGTGGAGATCGCGCGGATCTGTGCCGCCGCCGGCTATCGCTCGGCGCTCGAGGCTGCCCGACGCGCCGCCGAGGAGGCCATCCGCAACACCCGGAAGCTCGCCGACGAGGTGGTGGCAAAGCTGGAGAGCCCGCCCACGGGCGTGGGCATCTACGTCGACTACGGGGTCGACATCGGCGAGGCACGGTCGCCGGGCAAGGCACGGGGTTTCATGGCGCTCTTGTCGGCCACCGACTGCATCACGGCGAGCTCAAAGGTATCGCGACACACGCCCGGAGAGCCGCTCCGCGTCCTGATCGCCAAGCTGCCGGGCGAGGAGAGCGCCAGCGCCGCCGTGCAGACGGGCCGCCAGACGTGGTGGGCGGCAGCGGGCGACGACGTTTGCGCCTTTGGCGATCGCCTCGTGAGCGCGGGCGCCTTCGAGCTGCTCGACGCCTGCGAGGACGTCATTGGCACCGGTGCCGCCGGGCTGCGGGTGCGCGGCGCGGCCCTGCTGGCGCGAGGCGACGCGAAGGGCGCGGTGGAGGCGCTCGAGGCCGCCGTGGCCGGGAAGAAGGTGCCGGGCGACGCCTGGTGGTTCCTCGCCGACGCGCTGCACGCGCTCGGTCGCGACGACGAGGCGCGGCCTCACTTGGAAAAGTACTTGTCCAAGGTTGCGAAGAAGGCCCCGTTCGTCGAGGAAGCCAGGAAGCGTCTAGGGCTGTAAGGCCGCGCCGGGTGGGCTCGGCTCCGCGGGTGGGCTCGGCTCCGCGGGTGGGCTTGGCTCGGCGGGTTTGCGCGCGCCGTGGAAGTTCGCGAAGCGCTCGGCGGGGTCGTCCACGTGACAGGTGGAGCAGCGGGCCACGACGGCCGCCTTGGCCCGGAGGAAGCTGTCGACCGCCGTGCCATCGGACTCCCCGGGGGCCTCGGCGTTGCCGTGCTGCCACTGGTGGGGGTCGTGGCAGCTGACACAACTCACCGCGTTGCCCTCGCCCCCCTCCGAGGGCGCGGGGTGGGACCAGTTCGTCACCTTGGTGGCTTCCGTGCGCCCATCGTGACAGGAGAGGCACTGGCCGTTCTTGGCGTCCACACCCTTGGGCGCCGCCGGCGGCTTGTTCGCGCCATGCACGGTGTGACAGCTCACGCAGCCCTCCTCCACGTCGCCCACCGCCACCTCGGCGGCATCGTGATCCGTCCCCAGCACGCTCGCCTGCTCGGCGTGGCACTCGGTGCAGGTCTTGACGATGGTCCCGGCGGTCAGCAGGAACGGGAGCTTGTCGGCGTCGGCGTGAGGCGTGTGACAGTCGCGGCAGCCCACTAGGCCCTCGTGTCCGGTCGACACCATCGCCTCGGTCATGGGCTTCCACATGGGGTGCCCCTTCTTCGTGGAGATGGTGGTGGCCTCGCCGTCCGGACCGTGACACTCGTAGCAGTACTGGTCCTGTGGGTCGGCCGCCCGGTTGGTGGACAGCGCGTGCGCAGGACGCTCGTGGTCGCCGTGGCAGTCCTGGCAGTCGTTGCCGCCGTGGCCGCCGCCGATGAGGGCGTGGTCTTGCTCCGTGTGGCAGCCGCGGCAGGCCTCGTTCCCCGTGGCCGGGGTGCGCAAGAGCGAGACGGAGGCCGAGTCGTGGGTGTCGTGGCAGGCGAGGCAGCTGAGGCGGTCGGAGCGGCCGCCGATTCGCTCGATCACCGCGCGCAGCGTGGGACTCACCGCGCCCGTGACGGGGTGCTGACTGGCGCCGGGGCGGTGGTCGGTGTGACAGGCGGCGCAGAGCTTGACCGTGTCGCGCTCCTCGACCAGCCGCGCGTCTTGCTCCAGGTTGTGGGGCCGGTGGCAAGAACGACAGGACACGGTGGCGTTGCCGTCGGCGTCGGTGCCCGTGCGCGCGCCCAGGTTGGCCAGGGCGGCGAGATCGGCGCCCCTCGGCAGGGGAAGACCCAGCGGGTGATGATGGCGGCTGCCCGCGCGCTCAGCGGACACCAGGTCGTCGTGACAGTCGGTGCAGGACTTTGCCACGTCGCCGCCGGTGCTGTCGTCACCCCGTTCCTCGCGGTAGGACGGCGCCCGGGGCACGCCGTCGACCTCGACCTCCATGAGCCCGGCGGGCTCCATGGGCGGCGCGTAGTCGGACTCCCGGGTGCCCGCGAAGAAACCGACGAAGGCCACGCCGGTCGCCACGGCGAGAAACATCGCGGGGGGGCGGAAGCCCGTCACGGGTGTGCCTCCGTTTCCTCGTACCCGCGGTCGCGTGGCGGGAACACCGGACGCACCAGCGGGAAGGCCGGGGCGTGCGGGTCGTGACAGTCCACGCAGTTGTTGCGCAGCGCGGCGCCCTGTCGGTCGTCCCAGTAGCCGGTGTTGCCCCCGTGGCTCCAGTGCTGGTAGTCGCGGGTTTGTGGCCCGTGGCACTGTCGGCAGAGTGACATCACCTCGGTGAAGGGCAGCGTCGTCGCGTCGGCCAGCCGCAAGCGCGTGCGGTCGGCGTCGTGACACTGGTTGCAGTTGAGCGTGCCGTGCTCAAGCTCGATGGCGTCGTGGAAATCATCGCGGGGCGGGCCCGAGCGCGGCGCGTCTGGACCGTGACAGGTCTCGCAGGCGGCGGCCTGGGGCTGGTCGGGGTCGTCTTTCAGCGGCGTGTTCCAGATGCCGAGATCGGCCGGCACGTGGATCTCGTCGGCGTGCGCGGTGGTCGCCGACACCTCCGGCGCGAGCTCACGGCTCGGGTCGGAAAAACCCGTGGCGCAGGCGCCGAGGAGGGCGAGAGGCAGCATCAGGACCCGGATTGTGCAAGGCCCGTGCCCGGCGCTATATCGGTCGAACGCCGAGCTTCCCGGTCTGAGTGTGCCGCTGCGCACACCCCCGGGGGAATCCCCCCCTCAGGGGTTGTAGGACTGGACGTCGCGCGTCGCGTCGCGCGCACGCCCGAGGGCGTTGACCTGCCAGTAGGTCTCGTCGTGAGCGCCGTCGCTCGACGTGCAGCTCACCTCGTGGGCGCTGAGCGCGCCGACCGTGAATTCCACATCGACCGCGGCGGCCGCCGAGCAGTCTCGCGTGTAGGCGATGGCCACGTCGTCGCCCGGGTAGTCGCTGGTGCCGATGTAGGTCTCCGTCCACGACGGCGTGTCGTCGAGGGAGAAGGGGAGCACCAACACCGCCGGGTCGTAGCGCCGCGTGCCGCTCAGGTCCGCGCCGCCGCTCATGCTCAGCGATGCGTAGTGTTCGAGGTTCTCCGACTCGAGGTACAGGCCGTCGTTCTCGCAGCGCAACTGCCAGGTGTAATGGTCGATCGTCCCTTCCGCGCTGCCCGCGGTGTCGCTCGCGGCCTCGGAAAGTGTGCGCAGCGACTGGGTTTCTACGTCGCGCTCGTTCACGTTGGTCACGCGGATGGTCTCGTCGAGGTCGCTGCCCTCGTCGCTGACTGCGCTCGCGGGACCGTACACCCACTCGGTGCCGACGCCCACGATGCCGCTGATCGTGCTGCACTCCTCCGCCACCATGTCGCGGTCGAACGCGAACTCGGCGACGCTGTCGCCGCCGGTGCCGGTGCAAGCGAGGAGCAGGAGCATCAGTCCTGCCGGGGGGGCGGACCGGCGGGGAGGTCGTCCCACTTGATCACGCCCGGCTCGTAGATGGTGGCCGTGAACTGGCGGTGGACCACCTTCTCGTCGCGCGCCGTCGGGTCTTCCGACGGGTGACGCTCGGTGAAGGCCGCCACCGCCGCCTCCTCGAAGGGCGCGAGCGGGATGCCGAAGAGCTTGCCGATCTCGGGCCCGTCGACCACGCAGTCGTGGCTGTAGAGCACGTCGAGCGCCTTGACGCGGTTCGTCCACCGGCGGCCCGCGGGGCGCGCCAGTGCGGCCACCGCCTTGAGCGCCGAGGGCGGCACGTTCCACGCGCTCGCCGGGAGACCGTTCGCCTCGCACATACGACGGAACGCGTCGCCCACGGTCATCGTCTCCGGTCCACCCACGTGCACGATGCGGTTCTTCACGCTGGCGAGGTCGAGCGAGGCCATGCACATCAGCGCCAAGTCGCGCGTGTGCACGGGGTTCACCGCCGTTTCTTTCTTGCCCGGCAAGAAGACGTTGCCGTTGGCCTCCACGCGACGCGCGAGATCGGCGAAGTTCTGGACGAAGATGCCCGGGCGCAGGATCGTGTAAGAAAGCCCACTCCCGACCAGCGCTTCCTCGGCAGCGCGCTTGGCGGTGAAGAGCGGCACGTCGGCGCCATGCTCGATGCCCGCACAGGACACGTACACCACGTGCGCCACGCCTCGCTTCTTCGCCGCCTCGAAGAGGGCCACGCTGCCCTCGGCGTTGACGTTCTTGTGGTGGTTGTCGGTCGACTCGGTGCGCACCCCGTGGGCGGCCACGACGTGCTTCACGCCGCGCATGGCGCGCGACAAACTCTCGGGGTCGCGCAGATCGCCGAAGAAGTAGGCGGTGCCGGTGTCGTTGAGCCAGTAGTACTCGGAGCCCTTGCGGACGAGGCAGCGCACGTCGAGCCCGACCGAGCGCAGGGCGCGCACGATCTGGTGGCCGAGGCGGCCGGTGGCGCCGGTGACGAGGATCATGGGTCTTTCTCGGAGCGGCCGCACCCTACTTCATCACCCGCCGACCGGCGACCCCTTCGCGTGCCCTTGACGCCGGGGACTGTAGCGCATAGAAGGGCGCCCACCAACGGGGCTGTAGCTCAGCTTGGGAGAGCACCAGAATGGCATTCTGGGGGTCAGGGGTTCGAGCCCCCTCAGCTCCACCACCCCGATCACCCCGCCACCCGGCGGGGTGATTTGTTTTTGCGCCCGGAGTTGCCCATGGCCGACAACAAGAACCTCGAGCAGATGTCCGAGCTGCTCGGCAAGCTGTGGACGCGCACCCAGAAGGAAGCATCGCGCGCCGGTCGCGCCGCTCGCGACATGCTCCACCTTCGCCAGCTCCGTGGCGACCGCGAGCGCATGTTTGTGAAACTCGGCAAAGAAACCCGCCAACTCATCGAGGCCGGCGAGGTGAAGCACCCCGGGCTCGAGCGGGGCGTGCAGCGCATCGCCGACATCGAACGGCAGATCCGCGAGCAGGAAGACGCGATGCGGTCGCAGGGCGTCGAGCCGGAGAGCGAGGCCCAGAGCGCGGCGGCGAGCGAGGGTCAGGACGAGGGCTGACGCGCCCGTAGTTGGAGGTAGAGGATCGCCACCATCACCATCGCCGTCGGCACCGACGCGCAGACGCCCACGCCGCAAGCCAGCACACCGGCGGCGCTGATCACGGTCATCGCGAGTGAAACCACGAACGTGTGCCCGCGCATGGGCTCCGCCTCGTTCCACGAGGCCTTGAGCGCCTCGATGGCGCCGAGCCCCCGGTCGACGATGTAGTACTGCGCGGTGATGGGACCGAGGGCGCAGGCGATCCACAGGATGAGCCCGATGCCCATCTGGGTGACGGAGAAAACGAGTGAGTAGCCGAGGAAACCCGCGGCGTTGAGCACGCCCGCGGTGGCCGCGATGAGAGTGGCCGGGCCCGACATCACGAGCGTGTAGCCGAGGAAGGCACCGTAGCGTTGTCCCTCGGAGAAGAGCTGGTAGAACTGGGGCTCCTCTCCTCGGGCCGCCGTCAGGAGGAAGCGCGTGAGCCCTGCCACGATGAGCGGCGACCAGAAGAGGTTGAGCACGCTGGCGGCGGCGCTGTAGAGCTGCCACTGGGGGTGCTCGGGGCGGTGGCCCGCGAGGTAGGCCATCGCGGAAGCCACGATCACCGGCATCGCGCTGAGGAGCGTGCCCCCGAGGACCCCGAGCGTCAGGTTGACCGGGTCGCCCATGTAGAGGGCCCAGGCCCGGCTCACGGTGCCGCCCACGTCGGTGGGGACGCCGCTGTCGGCGGGGATGGCGGTCGGGGCGTTGCCGGATGGAAGTGGCTGGTAGGGGTTCTCGGCCATGTCGCCACACTACCACGCGTGGCTCTTGACCCGGCAAGGGCTAAGTCTTAACTCTTAACCTCCGGCACCTTGTCACCTTGTCACGGCACCTTGTCAGGGTACCTTGTCGTCATGGAGGATGCGCACGGCGGGGTCGTCGAGGTCGTCGAACTGGCCGTCGCGGGCGGCGCGCAGGAAGAGAATGACGAAGACGGCGCCGAGGGCGACGGCGGTGGGGAGCAAGAAGAACACGGCGCTCATGAGAGCCTCCCGATGCGGTGGGCGGTGTAAACGACCATGGCGCTCGACAGGGGCATGAGCGCCGCGGCCACCAGCGGATTGACGAGGCCGAACGCAGCGAGCGACACGGCCACCAGGTTGTAGGCGATGCTGCGACGGCTCGACGCGACGATGGCGGCCTGGGCGCGCCGAGCCAGCTCGATGCCGGCCACCAGGCCGCCGAGGCCCTCGCCCACCTGCACCGCGTCGGCCACCTGCACGCTGGCGGCGGCCCCGCTGCCCATCGCCACGCCCACGCTGGCGGCGGCCAGCGCGGGACCGTCGTTGATGCCGTCACCCACGAAGGCCACGCGCCGCCCGGAGCTCACGCGTGCCGCGATGGCGGCGGCCTTGGCCTCGGGGTCGGCGTCGCCGGTGGCGTCGTCGATGCCCACGGCGGCGGCCACGCGGGTGACGACCTCGGCGCGGTCGCCGCTCGATAGGGCCACCTGGACGCCGAGCGCTCTCAGGCGCGTCACCGTGGCCCGCGCGTCGTCCCGCACGCGGTCGGCGAGCACGATCACGCCGATCACGCCGTTGCTGTCGCGCAGCTCCACGCCGCGATCACCCCGGCCGAGCTGGTAACGGTGCCCGTCCACCTCGCCGGTGAGACCCACGCCGGGGCGCTCCAGCACCGCCCGGGGCGAGGGGAGGGGAATGCCACGCCGGGCGGCCTCGGCGACGATCGCCCGCGCGATGGGGTGTCGCGACTGGCGCTCCAGGCCCGCAGCAACCCGCAGCACGCCGTCGCTGGCCTCCACCACCTCGGGCACCCCGCCCGTGAGCGTGCCCGTCTTGTCGAAGACGACGGTGTCGACCCCGGCCAGCGCGTCGAGCGCCTCGGGCCCCCGCACGAGGATTCCCCGCCGGGCCGCCGCGCCGATCGCCGCCGCCACCGAGAGCGGCGAGGCGAGCGCGAGCGCGCAGGGGCAGGCGACCACCAGCACCGCCACCGCCACCGCCACGCCCTCGTCGAGGCCACGTGCCGCCGTCCAGCCGAGAAAGCTGACCGTCGCGACGAGCAAGGTGCCCACGGTGAAGGCCGGGGCGATCTTGTCGGCCAGGGTCGGCGGCACGGGACGGTCCAGCGCCTCGGAGAGCCGCTGCGCCATGCGTCCCACGAGCGACTCGGCGCCCACCGCCCGCACCGCCACCACGAGGTTGCCGTCAACCACGGTGGCGCCGGCCACCACGCTGTCGCCCGGGTGCACGTCGCGCGGCGCCGACTCGCCCGTCAAAAGCGACATCTGCACCTGCGCCTCGCCCTCCACCACCTCGCCATCGGCCGCGATCTCCTCGCCGTGGGCCACCGCCACCAGGTCGCCCGCGCGCAGCGCGGAGGCCGACACCTCCTCCACGGTGCCCTCGCCGATGCGCCGGGCGCGGGCCGGGGCGAGCGCGCCGATCGCCCGGGCGGCCTCCGACGCCGAGCGACGCCCGCGCTGCTCGGCCACGCGGGCTGCGAGCAACAGCGTCACCAGCATGCCGAGCGAGTCGAGGTAGCCCTCCCCACCCGAGATCGCCGCCCAGAGGCCGTGGGCGTACATCACCAGCACGCCAAGGCTCACGGGACTGTCGACATGGGCCCGTCGAACGCGGATCGCCGCGATCGCCGCCCGGTCGAAGGGGAGGGCGCTCCACGTGGCCACCGGGGTGGCGATGAGCACCGACCACCAGGCGAAGAGCTTCTGCCAGTGGGGATCCATGCCGCTCACCCACCCGGCGTACACGCCGGCCGAGATCATCATCACGTTCATCGCGGCGAAGGCCGCGACGCCGAGCCGCAAGAGCATCGTGCGGTCTTCGGCGCGCGGGGCGGCGAGGGCGCGCACCGTCCAGCCCACCGCGCGGATGGGTGCCACGAGGGCTGCGGGACTCGCTTTCGAGGGGTCGAAACGAACCTTGGCGGTACCGCTGCCGTAGCTGACGTGGGCGCTATCGACGCCCGGCACCCGGGCGATGAGCGTTTCTGCCACCCAGGTGCAGGAGGCGCAAGACAGCCCATCGATGGCGAACCGAAGCTCGCAGGCGCCTTCGGCCAACGCGGTGACGGGGAGATCGACGATCGGGCCGTCGCCGGGCCGCGGCGCGAAGGCTTTCCGCTCGGCGTAGTAGCGGTCGAGCCCCGCCTCGGTCAGCAACGCGGCGGCAGCCTCGCAGCCGACACAACAGTAGCCGCCGTCCTCGGTGGCCGTCCCACAGTGGGGACAGCCGGGGAGTGACGCCGGCGCGGGCGTCACCTGGCCTCGGTCTCGTAGCTGGGATCGATGGGGTCGGCGCCGCTCACTGCGAGGTAGGCGACCGCGAAGTTCACCGCCATCACGATGGCGAGCGAGATGGCAATGCCAATCGGCCAGCGCATATCAGGTGCCCTCGCTGAGGAAAGAAGTATCCATCCAAAGCTCGTCGTCGTGCGAGTGCACCCGTACGCGCAACGGGATGCTGCGCTCGATGAGGTGACCCGGAGGCACCCGCACGACAACGGGCACGGTGGTGGTCGCCGCAGGATCCAGCACGATCTGTGGTGCTGAAACCTCGGCGGCTGAAGGCAGCCCCTCGATGTCGACCTGCCACTGGTCGGCCTCGTTCTCGTGGCTGGTGAGGCGGAGAAGGTAAGTGTTGCGAACCCAGCCGTCGGCATCGACGGTATAGAGCGAGCCCGGGCTGCGGCTGATGTAGCCGTCTGCCTCGTGTCGCGAGGTGAGGACGGCCACGAAGGCCACGCTGACAATCCCGATCAACGAGGCGTAGACCACGGTCCGGGCGCGGATGGTCCGGGGCTGTCCCGAGAGCGTGGAGTACGTCACCAGCGAGGGCTGGCCCCGCTTCGCCATCACTGCGGCGCAGGCATCGACGCAACGGGCACACGTGACACACTCGAGCTGGAAGCCGTCGCGAATGTCGATGCCCTGGGGACACACGGCCACGCACTTGAGACAGTCGATGCAGGCGCCCGGGTTGGCGTCGCCCGCCTTGCCGCGGGGCTCGCCTCGCCCCTCGTCGTAGGCCACCACGAGGCTGTGGTCGTCACACAAGACCCCCTGGAAACGAGCGTATGGACACAGGTAGTTGCAGAACTGCTCGCGGAACCAGGCGAAGTCCCAGAACATGAGCGCGGTGAAGAAGGCCACCATGCTGTAGGCCACCACGCCCGAGCCGCCGGTCCACAAGATCCGCGCCCCGGAGAACCAGCTCACGAAGGTCATGGCCACGCCGAAGGACATCGCGAGGAAGACGGCCCACTTCACGAGTTTGCGCCAGCTCTTGTCGAAGTTCCAGGGGCCGCGGTCTCTGGCCATGCGCTTGCCGCGGTCGCCCTCGAGGAAGTTCTCGACCGGGCGTATCCACTCCTCGAGGAACACGGTCGGCGGGCAGGCGTAGCCGCACCACAAGCGGCCGAAAACGGCCGTGAACAAGAACAAGCTGAATGCGGCCGCGAGGCCGATCAGCACGAGCAGGAGGCTGTCGGCGGGCGTGAAGACCGAGCCGAAGGCGTAGAGGCGTCGACCGGCAATGTCGATCTGGAAGGCAGGATGCCCGCCCACGTTGATCCAGGGGGTGACGAACAGGACCGCCTGCAAGGCGGCCCCGGTCAGACGGTGGATACGTTGGTATCGGCCGTTTACCGAGAGCGGGTACACCCAGGTGCGTGCGGTCGGCAGAATCATCCCTACTGGCCCCCACCCGCCCCGTGAATGTACGCGGACACCTGGGCGATCTTCTCGGCCCCGAGGATCGGCCCCCAGGTGATCATGCCCTTCTCGGGCACGCCGTCGGTGACGGTCTTGACGATGTTGGCGTAGTTGCCGCCGTGAATCCACGTCGCATCGGTGAGGTCGGGGCCAACGCCGCCCTTGAGCTCCGGCCCGTGGCACCCCACGCAGTTCACATCGTAGATGGCCTTGCCGGCCGCCGCCAATTCAGGCGTAGGTGCGGTGGCGGTCACCGCCGCCTCCACCTTCTTCGGCATGGCCGCGCCGGCCGCAGCGACCTCCGCGTCGTAGGCCGAGGCCTGCGAGCGCTGCGACACGAAGTGGTACTCGGCCGCGTAGATGACACCCCACACGATGGTGAAGTAGAACAATCCGAGCCACCAGGTGGGGAGCGGATTGTCGTACTCCTCGATGCCGTCGTTGTCGGCACCGTGTCCGAGGATCTGGTTGGTGTCCTTGCTCATTGGTCCTCCAGCGGCAGGCGGGCGGCGGCGTCGAGGGCGGCGCGGCGGCGGGGGTTGTAGGCCCAGACGGTCCACGCGGTGAACACGCCGAGAAACACGATGGTCATGCTACCGAGCAGCCAGCCCAGGCTGGTGGATTGCGCGGCGGCCTCGCGGATCACCATCATGCGCCACCTTCCTTGGCCGCGACCGCCTTCTTGCCATCGACGCCCAGCGACTGCTAGTAGGCGATCAGCGCCACGATCTCGCGGTCCGGCGCGGTGTCGATCTTGGCCTCCTTGAGTTTGGCCACGATCATTTGCGCCTGCGCGTCGACATTCCCGCCCACCCAACTCTCGGGGTTGGCCTCGTAGGGCACGCCCAGGGTGGTCATCGCGCCAACGGTGGCCACGATGTCGGCCTTGTCGTAGCTATCGGCGAGGAGCCAGGGGTAGGGCGGCATCACGCTGCCGGGCGTGGTGGAGCGCGGGTTTTCCATGTGCTGGTAGTGCCAGGCGTCGGGGTACTTGCCCCCCACGCGCTGCACGTCGGGGCCGATGCGACGGCTACCGAGCTGGAACGGGTGGTCCCACTGGTACTCGCCGGCGCGGGTCCAGGGGCCGTAGCGCAGCGTTTCAGCGCGCATCGGGCGGATCATCTGC
>SXGS01678810.1_pt1 | contig 17384 bp, 13 predicted proteins | sample 3174681 | NCBI WGS metagenome assembly SXGS01 (sample SAMN11356861, study PRJNA531348) | freshwater metagenome | isolation source: freshwater sample F1-80 | place: China: Fuxian Lake, Yuxi | collected 2017-12-25 | reverse complement strand
ACCGGACTACCTTTTCGTCCGGTTCATGGAACAGCGGCACATCAAGATCCATCGAGCTGAGCGAGAGTCCTGACAATGGAGCCAGACTCGAAACACTTGTGCGGCTGAAATAAAGAGCCTTCAACGGTGCGCCGGCAATGGGTGCCAGGTCCGTCACCGCGGTGTCACTGAAGTTCAAATTCGTGAGCGGCATTCCCGTCAGAGGCGTCAGATCGGAGACCCCGTTGCCGTTATATGTCAACGATTGCAGCGGCATGTTGACCAGTAGTTTGAGGTCTGCGACGCGGGTCTTTCCGATTTCCAGCTTCGTGAGCGGCATGCCCGCCAGTGGCGAAAGGTCTCGAACGTCCGTTCCACCGAGACCCAGGCTTGTCAGCGACATTCCCTTGAGTGGCGAGAGGTCCGACACACGACTCCCGAAACATTCGAGATTCGTCAGGGGCAATTTGGCCAATGGTGAAAGGTCGAAGACTTTCGTGTTGCGGCAGTCCAATGAAACCAATGGCATCCCCGCCAACGGCTTCAAGTCGAAGACTTCACTGCAACTCGCCAGATTTAGGTTCGTCAATGGCATGCCCGCCAAAGGGGAGAGGTCGCTCAATTTGGAATTGAAAGCGATCGCCAACGACGCCAGCGGCGTTCCAGATATTGGTGTGAGGTCCACAACGACAGTGGAGTTCAGTTTCAGTTCCTTCCACTTTAAGCCTGCCAAGGGCGACAAGTCTTTAAGCTGTCTCCCACCTAATTGGCAAGATTCGAGATTCGGCCATGCTCGTAGAGGCCAAACTTCCGTACCGACTTCCCCTAGATCAAAGGTCGCGCTGACGACTTTGCCGGCGTCGATCTTCGTCGTGGATTTTGCAGGGGCGAAGCCCGGATTGACCTCGATCAGCTTCTTCTTGACCTCCTCCACCTGCTCCTCGGCCGACAGCTTCGCCACCGCATCCAAGAACGCCTACTGCTGAGCCGTCGGCCGCCAAACCGGCGCGGGATTGGGAATAGTAGAAGGCTTTCGGATGTCGAACCGGAAGATGTTGTCGGTGTCGAACGCCAAATGTCCGTGAGACCAACGAGAGGAATTGAAATACGCTTCCGTTGGAGGAGAGCTGATCTCAAGCTCGATGCCGTTCTTAAAGGCGACGACAAAGCGAGATGTTGATTCCGCCATGCTTGTCGGCAACGAAAAGTCGCCCGGCCCATCGAGCCGTCGAACCATGCTCGCCGCGTTGGGGAAGAACACCTCGTAAAATATGAAATAGGATTTGTTGTCGATTGCATCGCGTTGGGCGGCAGCCTCGGTGACCTGCGCACGCACGGTGAATCCGCCGGCATCGAATTCATACTTCAGCCGATAATCGCGTGCTTGCTGAAAGACGAGCGTCGCGTCCGTCTGCTTCGCAGTGACGAGTCCTCCTAATCCAATTCTACCGAAGTTATCGCCACCGCCGAAGTTGGTGGTCTCAATGAGCGTGGTCTCAGCGACCACCAGCTTTTCCAGCAGGCCATCCGAGTTGACTTTCGCTTGGTAACCCGGGGCGACGACTTCGTATTTCCCAACCCGTCGTTGAATCGTCACGGAAGTTTTCGGCGACGACTGATTCGATGTTTGAGGCGTCGAATTTGAAGATTCTTTGTGTCTAAGCAGCGTCTTGCCCTGCATCGCTCGCACGCGGCGGCCGACTCGTTCGACTTTGATCGGGACGTTCTCTCCCTTGGTCACCTCGAACGGATTGGTGTCGAACGCGAGGTCTTCTCGCTGGATGTGCAGCACATGTTCGCCCAGCGCCAGCCGGACCTCTTCGTCGGCCACTCCCTTCACGACGCGGCCGGTCTCGCCAATGGTCACTTCCGTGAGGTCGTCCGTGATCTCCAGATGCAGCGTGCCCGATTTGCCGCGCACGACGAACACGATCCCCAGCAACACCACCACTGCCACTGCGATCGAACTGAGAAGCAACAACTTCATTCTCTGACCGCTTGGCGAGCCGGAGGGCGTCAGCCCCCGGACGGTCCGAGGGCTAACGCCCTTCGGCTCGCCTGACTGATTGAGGGTCACTGTCTGCTCGGTACGCGGATCAGTCCCGCCTTCTCCCGCCGACGAGATCATCGTCTCGGCCTCACCCGACGAAGGTGAAACGACCGTCCCCTTCGAGCCAGCCGGAGCCGCGCTCGTCGCGGTTGAACCCTCTCCACTGCTGATCTGCTGCAAGAACTGTTGCAGCTCGTTGCCGCTCCCCGCACTCAGCCCGCTCGTCGAGGTGTCCGCACTCCGCTCGAACGCCACCGTTGACGAACCACCGGAGAGACAACGCTCCAACTCAGCGATCACCTGCGTCATCGACTGCGGCCGATCCTCCGGCCGCTTCGCGACCATGCGGCGAAAGACGGCGTTGAGCGCTTCGTAGACCCACCAGCGGTCGATGAGGATTCGTGGTGGGTCTCGATGACTCGACCCACCCTACGGGACTCGTCCGCGAACGCGGGAATCGGCGACTCGCGATGCGCCATCAGCTTCTTCATGATCGTGTCGCCGTCGTACACGACCTTGCCCGCTAGCAAGTAGTACAACGAGCAACCCAGCGAATAGATGTCGCTCCGAGCGTCGGCGTGCTTGGTATCCATCGCCTGTTCGGGAGACATGTAATCGACCGTCCCCATGATGGTGCCGGTCGAGCTCAGTCCTGCTCCCTCAGACGAGCCTCCCACCGAGTCGTCGATCCGAGCCAAGCCCATGTCAAGAATCTTGACCGTCCCCTTGGCGTCGATCAGCAAGTTCGCCGGCTTGATGTCGCGATGAACGATCCCTTGCTCGTGCGCGTACTCCAGGCCGCGAGCCGCTTGGATGATGCAACGCACGGCGTGCTCGACCGGCAATGGTCCGTTCTTCTTCACCAGCGCTGACAGATCGCTCCCTTCGACGTACTCCATGACCAGGAAGTGCGTCCCCTTGGCCTCGTCCGCGTCGTCGGCTGCCACGATGTTGGGATGCCGCAACTTGGCCGCCGCTTCGACCTCGCGATGAAACCGCTTGAGCGAGTCGGGCGTTTTGACCGCTGCCGGCGACATCACCTTGATGGCCACCAGCCGCTTCATCCGCTTGTGCTCCGCTTTGAGCACCATCCTCATCCCGCCCTGACCCAGCTTGTCGAGGATGACGTAGTTGCCGAGGATCAGCGACGAGCCTTTGCCTGCGTAGATTTGTTCGGCCTGAAACTTGGTTAGCTTCTTCTGCCGGACCAACTCGCGAGCGAACTCGTCGGCGTTTCCTGCGTCCTGCTTGTCTGGAGGAAGCTGGCCCCGAATCTGCGCGACTTCGTCGGCGGTCAGCAAGCCGCTCTCGGTCAGGTGTCGAACGAATTGCTCCAGGGCGACAGGCATTTAGAACTCGCCGAGGGTTTCTTTGCCGTTTTTGGTTCCCAGACCGCGCCAGGTCGTGAGGTTGATGTTGGAATTGATGAAGCGTGTGGCTCCATCAACCATCAAGGTATGTACGCCCCCGGTGTGATGGCTGCGCGCGGCAAAGTAGCCGGGATACGACCACTGCTCGCATTCGTGGTTGGACTGAGCACGGTCATTGGGGCGGAAAGCCGTCGTGTAAGTCCAGGACTGATTCGAGATGGCCAAGAACCACGAGTAGCCGCGCCCCGGAGTCCCGCCCGATCCGCCACTAGTGCTCCAATTGTTAGTCACTGGGGCTGCGGTTCCTGCTTGGCAATTCGTATAGCCACCCACATTGGCTTCATAACGATAGACCCACGGAGAATTCACCTTGCACTCCGAGACCACCATCGTGTTGGCGGTGCCGTCTCTGACCGCCGCTATTCGCACGGAGGAATTGATATACATGACGTTCTGAGTCGATAGTCCGTCATCCGAATTGCCCAGACAGGTGACGTAGTTTGTGGGAGCGTTGCCAGCAAGCGCCGGAGCAAGAGAGTCACTCGGACAGCGGTAAAGAGGAACGTTGACTGAGAGCAGATTGGCGTTCGCTCCACCGGTTCCCGGATAGATCTTCCAGTCGATCTTGTTACTGATCGAGCTCTTATCCATGAACGGCAAGATGCGCGCCTGCCAACTCAACATGCTCGTGTTCCACGAGCCGGTCCCGGCTGGGAAGTTGATATAGTCCCGCAACGAACCGGGTGGGAAGCGTTGTCCCTGCTCCAAATAGTTGTGCAATCCCAAGCCGATCTGCTTGAGGTTGTTCTTACACTGGCTCCGGCGGGCGGCTTCACGAGCTTGCTGCACCGCCGGCAGCAGCAGGGCGATCAAGACCGCGATGATGGCGATCACCACGAGTAGCTCGATCAAGGTAAAACCAGTTCGTCGTCTTGCGCAAAGCACGTTCATGGAACACCTCAGAATACAGAAGAGAAGAGTAGGAAAACGTCAGTTTGTTGTAGCGGGCTTGGGATACCCCGTGGTCTGACAAACGCGGCTACGACAGTGAGCAGCAGAATTAGTTCGACGGTCCTGGTGTCGAGGGGGTTGACGACATCGGTTTTTCTCCGACTTGCAGTTCAAAGTTTTGGCCAGCGTTCGCTCCCGCCTTGAGCGTCGCTTTCAACTTTGTGTTCGCGTTGTAGGCTTCCGGGATGTACTGCACAACTTCTTTGGTGGGCGTGCTGGGGGTGTTGTGGAGCGTTTCGGGTGGAGCCATCAGCTTGCCGGTTTCTCGCGTGGCGTAAATGGCGACGAGATACTCTCCGGCGACCAGTCCCGACTCCAAGGGGATTTCATACTTGCCCTCTTTGATCTGCGTGCCAAAGGACTTGGCATCGTTGGCATCCACGGGATCAAACCGGATGGAACCGGTCGCGATCGACTCACTGCCATACTTCACGTCACCGCTCACGGAGGCAGCGGGCCGTTTGGACCCACAGCCTGCCAGAGCCAGCATCAGTAACATGACGCAACCAAAACTTCGACAGCGCACAATTCGAAACATGATCACCGCGGTTCCTCCCAGTGTGTTCAACGTCGCCGTCATCGTTTTGCGTGACGAGCCGAGCGTTACTCGGCAGTTTGTTTTTGTAACTGTGACCGCGTGAACCATTCGGCTCATCACGCGGAGCGATGATGGCTACGTTGTGGATTACAGCCTCGTTTCCGAGGCAGGTCAACTTTTGACGGAAAGAATTTCAGTGCGGAGTTCTCGTTCATTCTCTGTGATTTGGCTAGCGGTGATCGTTGTTGGCGTGCTCTTGCGGCCATTGTCGTCGCCGAACCTTTGGTTTGCCTTAAGTCGCGGATCGGTGGTGCTCGACGGAAGCCTCTGGCCGTCTCACACGCTGCTCGTCAACGAACGAGGGGCCGATGCCGATTGGCTCGGCGGTGTGCCGTTTCTGGTCGCGTATTCTCTGGGGGATGCACACGGCCTGATGCTGCTGAAATTTATCGGCGGAATCTTCACGGCGATGATCGGTTGGAAGCTGGCGGGCGATGCTCGCACGGCCGAGACCAGTGTCTTGGTGGGACTGGGGATGTTGGCCAGTCTCGCGAGTTGGGATGTGGGTGCTCCGTTCTGGGACGCCCTCGGAATCGTGGCGCTTTGCTGGTGCCTGCGGGAACGCGACTCGAAGCTGTGGCCCAGCTTGTTGGTGCTGGGAATTTGGTCGCAGTTGGGTTGTCTGATCGTCGTAGGTTTGGCGACATGGTCCGTGGCTCGGTGTTTTGGCGAGCCACTTTCGGATGAGACGAGCGTTAGTCTTTTGCGGAAGCGATCGTTGTTGGAGATTCTGTTGGCAGTCGTGGTTTGTTCGTTGAACCCACGTGGAGTCTTCGCATTATGGGACTCACTGCGTCTGGCGGTTCCGCGTCTCGCCAGCGATGGCGCGACATTGCTCGAAACAGAGTGGCGACCGTTGCTCGCCGGGCCCTGGGAAGTTTCGCACGTCGCGTTCGTGGTGCTGACGTGTCTGGCACTGTGTGGCTTATTGCGCCGAACTTTGACTCCCGCTTTCGCGATCGTCGTGGCGATAGCGATTGGCCTGGGGTGGACCTGCCGAGCACATGTGGGCTTTGCCGGGATTTGGTTGTCGCAGCTTCTGATCCGGTGTGCACAACAAATTGCACTGGCGAGCGAGGTGGCGCCAGCCCCCAGGTTGAGCGACCAATGTCCCGAGGGGCTGACGCCGCTCCGCTCGCTGAGGAGAGTCACTCGCTGGCGCGTCGTGCTGGTATTGGTCACGTTGGTGCTCGTCGCTTGGTGGCCGTGGGAGGGACGTCGACCGGGTTGGGGGTTGGATTCGCGGCTCGACGAGCGGCTGTTGAGTCGAGCGATCTCAAACTTCTCCGGCGAGGGAACCGTTTGGGCGGATGACGAATCGAGTGCCGGGATCTGTCTGTGGGTGACGAACCAGCAGCGAAAAGTGTTCGACACGCCGCATCGCGCGTTGCTGGGAGGTCGGTTGCGGGAATTCGCGTCGCGGCGGCGCGATCTCGAACAGGGACGTCTGGCGGCTTATCAGCGAGAGGACCAATCGGCGGGAGGCTGGTGGCTTCCGTTGCGAGAGCGCGGGACGGTTCTGCTGATGGTGTCTGCTCAACGCAGTTCATTGCTGCGTGCGTTGGAGCCAACCTTATGGAAGCCGTTGACGTTGGACTCACCCGTGTTGCCGTTCGGACAGTCGGGGATGGCGGAGGTCTCGCCACAGATTCTGGATGTCCTGCGACAGCGCGACCTGGTCGAGAACGGTGTTTGGTCGCCCGGGTTGTTGGGGCCGGCGGGATCGGATCGACTGTGGGATGTGTGGGGCTTCTTCGGAGTCTCGCCAAACGTCGAGCAAGAGCTGCGACAAGCTCAGGTGTTTCGAGCAATGCAGCTTCCTCTGGCCGGACAGCGTGTCTTGGAAGCGGCTCTGCGAGTCAGCACATCACGAGCACTGCAACTCGCGGCGGCGGCTTGTCAGCGAGACCTCGCGTTTGATCCGGTGACAGAAGCTCGCACCAATGCCGTCGAGTTGACCGTTGTGCCGCCGGAAATTGATCGCTGCGCCGCTTGTCACGCCGAGCAGACGGCGTCGTTCACCGCAACGGGACATCACAATGCTTTGAAACCGCTCGATCAAAAACTGACGCGTGAGCTGCTCGGTCCCGCGACGTCGTCCCCTCCGGTGGACCTGTTGGGAGTCCAACTCTGGTTGGCATCCGACAGTGGCCAATTCGTTTCGTCGTCCAGCCGGACTGCGGCCAGTGTTCCCTCTCAGTGGCTGTTCGGATCAGGAAAACATGCGCGGACTCCGGTCAGCGTGTGGCTCAATTCGGAGGGAGCCGCAGAGTCTCTGGAACATCGTCTGTCGTGGTACCCGCAGCACGGATGGGATGGGACGCTGGGTCTCGGCCAGACGACGGAGTCACCGTTGATGGCCACCGGATTTCCGGGCAAGGACCGCCGCGCAGCTCTGGAGTCGCTCGGCAAGATTCACGATCCGGCGGCGACTCGCGATTGTTTTGGATGTCACACCACCCATTCAGAACAGACCGGTGATGCCCACCACCTCCTAGGAAAACAGATCGTGCCTGGGGTGTCGTGCGAGCGCTGCCATCCTGGTAGCGAGCAACATGCGCACGGCATGGAACGGGGATCGAACGGTCGGTTCCCCGCGAGCTGGCATTCGCTGACGGCACTGGAGTCCGTGAATCGTTGCGGAGCGTGTCATCGCCGTGCGGACCACTTCACTCGTGAAGAACTTCATCCGGACAACCAAATACTGATCCGCTTCGCCTCCGTGGGACTGGTGCAGAGTGCGTGCTTCCGCGAGCAAACGACCATACTCGCGAGTCAACTCCCTGCCGGTGCGCGTTCACGAATGGATTGTCTGACTTGTCATGACCCGCACCAGCCGGCGCAATCTCAGGCGGCGTACTACACGGCTCGGTGTGCTGCTTGCCACGACTCCGCAGGGAGGCAATGTTCGCAGCAACCACGTGACAGCAACTGCCTCCCCTGCCACATGCCCAAGATCGAGGTGCAATCGCCGCTGCGATTCACCGACCATTGGATTCGCATCCGCAAGCCGTAGTGAGAGGCGATCCGGAAAGAGGTAGGGTGCCCCGGCTTGTCGAGGATGACGTAATTCACCAGCGTCAGCGACTTCCCCTTGCCAGCAAAAACTTGCTCGGCCTGAAACTTGGTCAGCTTCTTCTGCCTGACTAACTCGCGAGCGAATTGCTCGCCGTCTTGAGGGCGATTGTCCGCAGGAAGTGTGTCGAGCCACGCGCGCAGGTCGGGTTCCGCCAGCAGTCCGCTGTCACTGACATCACGCACAATCTCGTCGAGCGATCGCGGCACTATTTGAAACCTTCGATGGGGCGATGATGAACTGGAACGCGCTAGCGTCCGGATTGTCGTGGTTCTCGTGTGTCCGAACCGGACGCTAGCGCGTTCCGGCTCATCAAGGATTGGGGCCGAGCGTGCGGACTCGAATGTTGCGGAATTCAACCTGTATTGGATAGAGCTGCAATCCTATTCGGCCCGACGGTCGCAGATCGGTGAGCGTGTGCTTCATACGGAGACATCATTGATCGTCAATTGCAGTTGCTGACCTTGCAGGCGGACTCGCACGCGATGCCACTGGTTGGTGGGAACCTTCGGAGCGACGTCCGGCGCGACCAGACCAAACAGACTGCCGGTGCGGTTCTTCGCCGGTTGCCATGCGAAGCTGGGGCTTTCGTCGTCGAGCAATTGAATCTCACGGAAGCCCTTGCCGGAAACATCGCCTTCCGGCCACGCTCGCAGAAAGATGCCGCTGTTGCTGCCGGGGCCGAGCTTGTATTCCAACTCCAACTCATAATCGGTGAACTCACGATCGGACATCAACCAGCCGTTCCCCCCCGTCGCGGTCGTCTTGCCGAGCAGTGTGCCATTCTCGACGGTCCAGCCGTTGAAACCCATCACCTTCCAACCGGCGAGGTCTTTGCCGTTGAACAAATCGAGCCAATTGGTTTCCGAGGATTGAACAGGCTCGAACGTCAACCGATGAATCAAGAAGTCGCCTTGGGCACCCAGGAAAAATCGCGGCGGACCTTTGTCATCCCACTTCACATTCAACGAAAGCTTGTCGGCCGAACCGACCCAGTGAATCAGTTGCTTGCCGTCTCGCTCCACTCGAATGCCGGTCTTGCGAACTTGGACGAGCACCTCAGCGGGGACATCGACCTTCAGCGGTTCGTTGGGAATAGCGGTTCCGTTTTCTTGCGGGCCTTTGCCGTCGATCTGCTCCAAGCCCCACAAGCCGCCGCGCGACTTGAAGCCGTCCAACACTAAACCGACTCGGTGTCTGCCGCTGACCAGTCCGAGCATCAGCGCATTGTCTCGTGCCGAGACCCGCTGGACTTTCAGGCGGATGTCGTATTCGTCCGGAGGACTTGCGTCATTGATCGGCAGATACAACCTGCGGTCCCCTTCATTCGGTCCCGCAATCGTGTGCAACGCACCCTTTTCAATTTTCCACGAATTGCCGACGCCATCTCGTGCGACGTCGATCTTGCTGAGCAAGTCGTTGTTCGGAGAAACCGAAGCGGGGGCCACAGCCAATAGCTTGCCCGTTCCGGAAATCTCGCGCACCGTCGCCGAATGGAAGGTCACTGGCCGACGCCACGAGCCGATGCCAATGCGGCCGGGATGCTTCATTGGTGTGACGGGTTCGAGGCTGAGCCGCTTGAAGTCGCCAGTCCATTTCACCAGCTCTTTGCCATCCAGCAGCGTGCGCAGCGAGCCGCGACGGACCTCAATGGTGGACCGGTACCGCTGACCATCTTTGATCGGAGTCGGAATCTGCGTGGCCGCTTCTTTGTTGTCTTTCGCGAACTTGCCGTCGAGCAACTCGAAGCCATACAGCGGCGGGCTGACGTTGTGCGAGTTGAGCTTCCAGGCAAACATCTGCCCGCTCGCGGCGACGTACTGATTGACGTTCAAGCCGCTGCCGGTCGTCGTGAACTCGATCTCAAAGTCGTACTCTTCGGGAGGCTCATACGGCAGTTGCAGCACATTCGCCCCGTTGGGATTTTCGCAGGCGACGCCATCCGCGATCCGCTTCCAGTTGCCGACGCCAGCATCGCGCGACACATCGACGAGTTTGAGGAGATCATGGACGCGTCTGACTTCTGACGATTCGGGGGCCATCTTTGGCGAATTCGCCGAACCAATCGCGCTGACCCACTTCGCATTGACGAGCTTGCCGTGCTTTTTGTTGGCGGAGAGATCGAGCACCTGGTCGGCGGTTCCTCCACGGCGGAAGTCGTAAAGCACGAGCGTTTGCTCATCCGGCAGCCATTCCCTCGCCGGATCGTAGTCAGCCGAGTAGCGTTCACCGCGAGAAAGGCGGAAGCGATGCAGCGGCGCGTCGTAGGCTCGAAAATTCGGGGACGCTCCGGGTGACAATCCGAGATAAACGGAATTCAGATCGCTGATCGAGACAGGTGCCGGCGGCGAGCCTTCGGTCACTTGGCGGCCGTTGATGAACAGTCGCAGTTTCGTCCCGGTCACGGTCGCGGCCAGGAGGAATCGCTCTCGGCCGGGGAGGGCGCTAATCGAGAATCTCGGCGAGGAATTAAAGGACAACGTGAATTTGTCCTAAAACTGTTTCAGATCACTCCCGCGAATCAACGTCGCCAGTTGGTGGTAGAGGCTGGCCGGATCGGGCGGTTTTCTCGTCACCTCGAATTCGTAGGTGATGGCCGAGTTGACGGGCAGCGTGAGCGGGATGTCGATGCGCCCGTTCGGATCGAGTTGCAGCGCAGAAACGTCGGATGGGTTCGATGGCGCGGGTGCTCCCACAGCCACTGCGGGGTCGGCACCGACGTCGGGGTGCAGGGTGCGGAGTTCTGCGAGGTACGTCTGCAGCTTGCGGAACATCACCGCCGGGTCCGGGTCCAGGAACTCGGTGACGTGTTTGGCCTTCGTCGCCACCAGCTTCGATCCGGTTTCCGGCTTGGACGGGGATTTGACCCACTCTTCAAAAGACCGAGTGACGTTTCCAGGCAACCTGATTCCCGAAGTGCCGGCCGCATCCAGGCCATACACATTTTCTTGCCCCTGCCAACGGACGTGCTCATCAAGGCGCGATCTGCCGAAGACAAGGCCGCGGGCGATTTCCAAGTTCACTCGGGGAACTGTTTGGAGCGTGGTCTTCGGTTTGTCCAATCCGATCACTTCACCCGCGACGAGGGTGCAACCGCGGAGCTGGACCAGCTCGGCACTGTCTGAGAAAGCCAGTGCGTTGCCCTTTCCAATCACGAAGGTGTTGATCAACTCGACATGGGAGGGGGCGGTGACGAACCGGATGGTTCCTTCACGTCTGGCAGACAGCACCAAGCAATCGCGAAAGCTCACCTTGTGAGCCTTCGTGCCGTTGAAATCGATCGCCTGTCCCGGCTGCAACGATGTGTTCGCATATCGACACCGCAGGAACGAAACATCCGCCCCGACTTTCCCGCCATTGAACGTAACAAATGCTGGTCCGGTCGAGACAAAGTCGATCCCTTCAAACCTCACGGCATTGCAGTAGAACACAAGCAGAGCCTTAGAGCTTTCCGCCGCGCTGGGGTCCGACACGAGCAGCGGCCGGAATCCAGCCGCTGCCTTCAGCGTGATGTCGTCCGCATTAATGTTTTTTGAAGTCGGGCCTCCCACGCGAAACGGGCCGTTGCCGTGGACTTCGATCACGTCTTTGGGCTGGCTGGCTTCGAGAGCCTCTTCCAGCGTCGCATGTCGAGCGGCTGTGGCCCCGTTGCGAAGCGTCACGAACGGCGTCCCGCTCGCCACGGGACCAGTCGCGGGAATGCCGCCCGTCACCGCCTTTGCGCTGTCCCATCCGATCTTGCATTTGGGCAGCGCTTGCTGCAGCTTGGCCACGCTGGCGGCGGTGACTTTCGTATTATGCACTCCCAACTGCGTGAGGTTGGTCAGCGTCCGCAGATGCTCCAGCCCGGCGTCGATGACTTTCGTGTTCCGCACGTCCAGGTATGTGAGGTTGGTCAGCGTACGCAAATGCTCCAGCCCCGCGTCGCCGATCATCGGACTACCGTTCAACACCAATTTGGTCAGCTTCTGGAGCAGCGAGATTCGTCGCAATTGGTCGTCGGTGACACCGAACAGTCGCAGATCGAGGCGAGAGAGCGTCGGCAGGCTGGCGAGTCCCGTCGCTCCGGTCTCGGTGAGAGCGGTTCCTGGTAATGTCAGAACCTGCAACTCCGGCCATGAGACCTTGGCGATGTCCACCACCGCTTCGGGTGCGTCGATCGTCGGAACGTGTAACTCGCGCAACTTTCGCAGGTTTCTTAACGGCTCGAGTCCACGGCCGGTGACGCGCGTGTAATCGAGGTAGAGGGTCTCCAATTCGGTCAGCTCGCGCAAGTCCGGCAGCCCCGCATCCGTGACCCCAGTGACGCTCAGGCTGAGCGATTTCAGCGTCTTGAATGTGCCGACCAGTTTCAGATCTCGATCCGAGACCGAACAATGTCCGAGACCGAGGCTGGTGATTTCCGTCAGGCCGCGCAGGTTTTCCAGGCCCTCGCTTGTAACCAGTTGGCGTGCTCCACTCAGATTGATCCACTGCACTTTGAAGCGGCCGGACGGCAGCTTGTCGGCGACGTTGAACAGATCGCTGATTTTGTTCTGATTCACCTCGCGCACACGAAGCTTTCTGCCGACGCTGAGCACCCACTCGGCCGCGCGCCGGTCGGGATCGCCACTGGTCGCAGGACCGCCATCCGCCCGCACCCACTTCGCACCGGTGATCTGGCCGTGATGGTTGTTGCCCGACGAATCCTTCAGCACATCGCCCGAGCCTTCGTCGAAGTGGTACAGAGCGAGCGTGTCGGCATCAGGCTCGTAGCGTTGAGGTGGTGTGAAGTTCTTCTCGTAGCGAGCAACTTTCGAGATCCGCCATTCATCCATCGTCCCATCGAAGCGCGCGCCGAAGAGCAACTTTCCAAGGTTCGCCTTGGGCAAGAACTTTGGCGGAGCACTGCCGATCAGTTTTCCGTCGATCAGCAACCGCGCCAGCTTCCCGTCATAGACCCCCGCCACATGGACTCGCTTCCCACGCGGTATTTCTTCAAAGGCGATCACATTCTCCGACTTGGCTTGTGCTTTCGGCGAATGTTCCAACAGCCTCAACGACCAGTGGTTCAGATTGAAATGCCAAGCATCTCCTTCGAAGAGGACCGCCAACGCGTGATTGTGGTCCGGTTGATCCACCGGACGCAGGTAGCCTTCGATGGTCCAGGGTTGGTTGGGATCGAGAGCGGCCAGCGGAATTTCGACTCTTGTCATGGGTGGTCCGAAGGCGAACTCCAAAGCGAAATCCGGCGATGCCGAACTGACCGTCGCTTTATCTTTCGACTTCGGACTCTCCTTGTGGCCGAGCAGTGTGGAACCCTGCATGGCTCGGACGCGGCGGCCGACACGTTCGACTTTGATCGAGACGTTCTCTCCCTTGATTACCTCGAACGGATTGGTGTCGAACGCGAGGTCTTCTCGCTGGATATGCAGCACATGCTCGCCGAGCGCCAGCCGGACCTCTTCGTCGGCCACTCCCTTCACGACGCGGCCGGTCTCGCCAATGGTCACTTCCGTGAGGTCGTCCGTGATCTCCAAATGCAGCGTGCCCGATTTGCCACGCAGGGCGAACACGATCACCAGCAACACGACCACCGCCACCGTGATCAAACTGGGGAGCAACACATTCCTCCTCCGACCGCCTGGCGAGCCGGAGGGCGTCAGCCCCCGGACAGTCCGAGGGCTAACGCCCGTCGGCTCGCCAGACTGTTGGAGAACCATCGTCATCTCGGACTGAGGATCAGACGTCGCCCCAACCGTTGCCGTCGTGATGGTCTCGGCATCTCGTGGCGACGGAGACGCGGTGGTCCCTTTCGTGACCGACGGATTCGTATTAGTCGTCGTGCTCTCGCCACCGCTGATCTGCCTCAAGAAATCTTGCAGCTCATTCCCGCTCGCCGTGCCGACTCCACTGGCGGAGCTGTTCGCGGACGACATGGAGGTGATCGTTGGTGATCCGGGCAGGCAGCGCTCCAACTCGACGATCACCTGCGTCATCGTCTGCGGCCGATCCTCCGGCTTCTTCGCGACCATGCGGCGGAAGACGGTGTCGATTGCCTTGTAGGGTGGGTCGAGTCCGCGAGACCCACCATCATTGGTCGTTGGCGATTCTTGGTGGGCCTCGATGACTCGACCCACCCTACGAAATTCATCGATCAGCGACGGGATCGGCGACTCGCGATGCGCCATCAGCTTCTTCATCATCGTGTCGCCGCCGTAGGCAACGTTGCCGGTCAGCAAGTAGTACAGCGAGATCCCCAGGCTGTAGATGTCGCTCCGCGCATCGGCGTGCTTGGTGTCCATCGCCTGTTCCGGGGACATGTAATCAACCGTCCCCATGATGGCCCCGGTGTTCGTCAGCCCCGCTCCCTCGGAACTGCCGCCGATCGCCCCGTCGATCCGAGCCAGCCCCATGTCGAGGATCTTGACTGTCCCCTTGGCGTCGATCAGCAAGTTCGCCGGCTTGATGTCGCGATGAATGACTCCCTGCTCGTGGGCGAACTCCAACCCGCGCGCCGCTTGAACGATGCACCGGATCGCTTGCTCGGCCGGCAGCGGCCCGTGCTTCTTCACCAGCTCTGACAGATCGTTGCCGTCGATGAATTGCATGACCAGAAATGCGTGCCGTTGGCTTCGTCCGCATCGTAGGCCGTGACGATGTTGGGATGTTCGAGCTTCGCCGCCGCCTGCACTTCGCGATAAAACCGCTTCACGGCATCGGGCGACTTCAGCGCCGCCGGAGACATCACCTTCAACGCAACCAGCCGGTCCATGCGCCGGTGCCGAGCCTTCAGCACCATCCCCATTCCGCCCTGACCAAGCTTGTCGAGGATGGCGTAGTTCCCCAACGTCAGCGCTTTGCCTTTGCCGGCGTAGATTTGCTCGGCCTGAAACTTGGTCAGCTTCTTCTGCTTGACCAGCTCACGAGCCAACGCCTCGCCATCCGTCCGAGCCGGCGCATCCGCCGGCAATCCGGCGAGCAACTCGCCCAGTTGCTAATTCGAGAAAACTCCCGATGAGGTGACACGTTCCGTGAATTGCTCGACCGTCAACGGCATGAAGAACTCCCGCACAGAGGCAGTTTCAAAACCAGCACGGCGCGCAAGCGAGTGGTTGCTTTTACGGCGATTCGACCACTCGCGCTTCGTGCTAGGTTCTGTCCCGCAAATCGTAGGTCAGGTCTTTCTAGCCTGACCTGAATGAGCGATTCGACGTCGATTCACCATCGGGTCAGCCTGGAAAGGCTGACCTACTTCGATTTGCGGGACAGAGCCTAGGTTCTGCAACCATGTGGCCGAGGATGATAATGACGAAGTCTGCCATGCAAAGCAGGCGGACCGAAGCACACGGAACGACTATCGGCTACCCGTGGCGGAATCGAGAGGTCGGACTCGGAGGTTGCGGAATTCGACCTGGGTCGGAAAGAGCTGTAAGCCGATGCGTCCCAGCGGAGGGAGATCGTTAAGTGTGTGCTTCAAGACGTCGATGCCGTTGATCGAGACCTCGACTTGCTGACCTTGCAGGAGGACTCGCACGCGATGCCACTGATTGGCCGGAGCCTTCGGCGTGGTGTGCGGAGCCACCATCCCAAAGATGCTGCCAGTGCGACGATCACGCTGCAGCGTTGAGAACGCCGGGGCTTCGTCGTCCAGCAATTGAATCTCTCGGAACTGATTGCCGTTGATATTTCCCTCCGGCCAGGCTCGCAGAAAGAGGCCGCTGTTGCTGCTGGGGCTAAGCTTGTAGTCGAACTCCAATTCGTAATCGCCATAGACTCGCTCCGACATCAGCCAGCCGCTGTTTGAGGCAGTCTTGCCGACGATCACGCCATTGGTCACAGACCAGTATTTGACCCCCATCTCTTTCCATCCGGTCAAGTCTTTGCCATTGAAGAGGTCGATCCACTGCGATTGGGAATCGACGTTTGTCAGAGGAAGGAACTCCAGGCGATGAATGACGAACGTGGCTTGTGCTCCGAGAAACAGGCGCGGCGATCCCTTGTCATCCCACGTCGGCCCTAATGAAAGCTGACTGGGGCTACCGTTCCAGTCGAGAAACGATTGGCCGTCCCGTTCGACTCGAATTCCCGACTTGCGAACCTGGACCAGCAAATCCACGGGTTGATCGATCTTCATGTTTCGCTGCATCGCATAGGCTCTGTTGTCGGGAGGCCCTTTACCATTGATAAGTTCCAGCCCCCACATGCCACCGCGTGAAGCGTAGCCATCCATGACGAACGCCACGCGCCGCTGACCGCTGACCGCTGACCGCTGACCAGGCCGATCACCAACGCATTGCCGGCAGACTTACGTTCTACCCGCAGCCGCAGGTCGTATTCGTCTGGGATGTTTTCGACGGCCAAATACAGCCGGCCTCCGACCGTTCGCAGCGTTCCGTTTTCTCGCCGCCAGTCGTTGCTCTTGTTGTCGCGCGATACATCCCGGGCGAGGTCAATCGACGAGAGAAGATCCTGTGCGATCCCCGTGGCCGAGGAGGGCGTGCTCGCCGAGGACGCATCCGTCGCCTTCGATGTTTTCTTGACCTTCGCCGTCGAGCCGCTCTTGCCGTCATCGCTGGTTGACGCCGTGTTGGATGTGTCAGCCTGAGAGGAGTCGTCCGGCTTCTGTGGCGGGATCAGTGACCACACCAGTCCGAGGAGCAGCAGAACGCCAACCACACCGGCTGCGATCTAGGGTGTCTGTTTCGGTTTCTTCTTGGCCTTTTTCCGCCGCTTCAGTGCCGCTTGCGTCAGGCTCTCGTGCGCGGTTGGGTCCGTGTCGAACTCGTCTTTTTGATACGCCACCGTGGCCGTGTCGGAAGCCCCCGCTTGTGGCAACACCACCGTCGCCTCGTTCACAGGTGCGGCGGTCGGTGCAACCGATGTCCCCGAATGGCTCGAACCGGAAATGCGATTCAAGAACGCATTGAAGTCCGACTCTTCCGAACGAGCTTGTACCGCCACCGAAGCGGAGACCGCCCGTTCAAACAGCTTTGGAGATCGGCAACCACTTCCGTCATCGAACGTTGCCGTTCCTCCGGCTTCTTCGCAACCATCCGTCGAAAGATCGTCTCAACCACCGCCAACGAGCACCGGTGCGGCGCGTCGGACACATGCCCCTCCAACAACGGGATCGGCGCTTCGAGGCTGTGAGTTTTTTCTGAAAGTGGATTCGGATCATTTTCCCGGCAGCGGTTTTTTGCTGCGGGGTTTTTTGGTCCAGTTCGTGTTGGATTTTGGCAACGGGATTGTTGCCGTCGTTGGTCTCGATTCCTGGTCAGAAACGGGGACCGGGTGGTTTGAGGTCTCTGGAAATTCGGT
>SXGS01122625.1_pt1 | contig 17386 bp, 14 predicted proteins | sample 3174681 | NCBI WGS metagenome assembly SXGS01 (sample SAMN11356861, study PRJNA531348) | freshwater metagenome | isolation source: freshwater sample F1-80 | place: China: Fuxian Lake, Yuxi | collected 2017-12-25 | reverse complement strand
GATGGCCAGGATCGGGCTTCGAATAAATTGCGAGGCCAACTCCAATTCGCCGATCACCTTCACCCCGCGCCGCCGCGCCGCTTCGAGCGACGCCAATCGATAGGGCACTCCCGGGCTGATCACCACCAAGTTCGCCTCATCCAGCGACGACTCGTACTGCGTCCCGACCGTCACACGAACGTGATCGCGATCAATCGACCCGAGGATCGAGGCCAACTCCGCCTGCTCCTTGCGGTCGGCCACCGTGACCTGGGCGCCCGCCGCCTGGAGCAGGCGGCAAGCAGCCACGCCGCTTCTGGCCAGTCCCATCATTGTGACTTTGGCTCCCCCATGGTCCACTGCTGCTACTCCCACCATGCATCACCGGAGCTTTAAGGTGCTCAAACTCAACAAGGCCAACAAAATGGCAATGATCCACAACCGCACCACGACTTTCGGCTCCTCCCATCCCTTCATCTCAAAGTGATGATGGATCGGCGCCATGAGGAAAATCCGCTTCCCGCGCGACTTGAACGAGACGACCTGGAAGATGACCGAGACCGCTTCGATCACAAACACCCCGCCGACCATGAGGAGCAGCAGCTCGTGCTTGCTGATCACCGCGACCGTGCCCAGCGCCGCCCCCAGCGGAAGCGACCCGACGTCTCCCATGAACACAGTGGCCGGATAGGAGTTGAACCAGAGGAATCCCAGACTCGCCCCCAGGATGGAGGCGGTGAAGACCGCCAGTTCGCCGGCGCCTTCGATATGTTGAATGAGCAGATAGTCCGACATGACGCGATGGCCGGCGATATAGGCCACGATCGTATAGGCCAAGGCCGCGATCATGACCGGTCCGATCGCCAATCCGTCCAGGCCGTCGGTCAAATTGACGGCGTTGGAGCTCCCGACAATGACCAGGACGGCAAAGGCGATATAGAACCAGCCGAGATCCGGAACGAAATTCTTGAAGAAGGGAATACTGAGCTTGGTCGTATAGCCGGGCAGGGAATAGAGCGCGACCGCGATCGCCAAGGCCATCATGATTTGCGCCGTAAACTTTTGCCCCGCCGACAACCCCTTCGACTGCGCCTTGACGAACTTGAGATAGTCATCCACAAATCCGATCGCCCCGAACCCCACCGTGGCGGCAAGCACCAGCCAGACATAGCCCCTCGAGATATCGGCCCAGAGAAGCGTCGAGATGACCACCGCGAAAATGATGAGCACGCCTCCCATCGTAGGCGTGCCGCTCTTGGCCAGGTGGCTCTTGGGACCGGCACCGCGGATCTGCTGACCCAGCTTAATTTCTTGCAACTTCCGGATCACCCAGGGCGCCAGGACGAAGGCAATCAAAAATGCCGTCACGGCCGCATAGATGATGCGGAAGCTCAAATACCGAAAGACGTTCAAGAACGAATATTCGGTATGAAACGGATAGAGCCAGTTGTAAAACATGCCGTCTGTCCCTCAACGAAAATGAATCACACCGATGCCTTACGATGCCTGCTTGATGACCGCCCTCATCCCTGTCAGCACCTGGACCACCTGCTCCATCTTCATGCCGCGCGACGCCTTCACTAGCACCACATCGCCCTGCCGCACCATCTTCTTGAGCCGATCGGCCGCGGCCACCGCATCCGCCGCTTCCTCGATCTGCGAATCGGCCATCCCGCCGAGCCTGGCTCCCTCTGCGATGTCACGACCCAGCGTCCCACAGGCGATCAGCCGCGACAGGCCCTGCGTGGCCAGAAACTGCCCGACCTCCCGGTGCATCGGGCGGCTCTCAGGGCCAAGCTCCAACATATCTCCCAGGACGGCAATCCGCTCGCGCGCCGGACTCCACTGCGCCAAGAGCTGAAGTGCCGCTTTCATCGACGCCGGGTTGGCGTTGTAGCAATCGTTGATGATATGGACGCCATGATGCATCACCACCTGCGATCGCATCGCGGCGGGACGGAATCGGCCCAGCCCCTGGGCAATCATCGCACCGGACAGATTCAACGCCGCCCCCACTGCCGCAGCGGCAAGCGCATTGGTCACGTTGTGGGCCCCATGCACCTTGATTCGCACGGCGATGGGCCGGCTCTTTCCGGGGAGGTGCAGGCGGAAGGTCGTGCCCTGGCGGGCATCGGACGTCACCCTGCTCGCGCGGACATCGGCCATCTCTGAAAATCCGAACGACACGACACGGCATTGCGCGCGCGAGGCGAGATAGTCGAAGTAGGGGTCGTCGGCGTTCAAGATCGCCGTGCCATCGGCCGGAAGCATGTCCAGCAATTCCGCCTTGGCCTGCGCCGACCCTTCCATGCTCCCGAAGAACTCCAGATGATCAGGTCCGATATTGGTGATCAACCCGACCATGGGCCGGACAATCTCACAGAGCCTGGTCGTCTGCCCCTGATGATCCACGCCCATCTCGATGACCGCCGCTTGATGGCGAGCCGTGAGCCGGAACAGGGTATGGGGCACGCCGATCCGATTATTGAAGTTCCCCTCGGTCTTCAACGTGCGCCACCGCTGCGCCAACACCGCCGCCACCATATCTTTCGTCGTCGTCTTGCCGTTGCTCCCGGTCACCGCCACCACGGGGAAGTGAAACCGACTGCGATGATGAGTCGCCAACTGCTGATAGGCGAACAGGGGACCCTGCACGCCGAACAGAAAGGGGGCCGACCGTCCCTCAAAGAGGCGCGCCGACGCGGAGCCGGACGGCAGGCTATATTCATCGTGCACGATCGCGCCGGCCGCGCCTTTCGCGAGCACGGACGGCACGAACTCATGGCCGTCGAACTGTTCGCCTCTCAGCGCGACAAAAAGATCCCCGCGGCGAATCGATCGCGAGTCCGTGCTGACCCGTCTGATCCGGCGCTTCCCCGATACCGAGTCTCGGCCAGCGAGGATCTTCACGCTGATGACTTCCCGCAATTCTTCAACCGTAAAGAGTCCCATCGATTCCCCGTCCTGTCCGATCTTGGCCGTACCCTGCATCGTCACGCGCAACCCTGTAGCTGCTGGATCGCCTCGCGCGCAACCTCACGGTCGTCAAAATGAAATTTCTTCGTCCCGATGATTTGATAGTCTTCATGCCCCTTGCCGGCAATGAGCACCATGTCGCCACGGTGCGCCTCGCGGATCGCCACGCCGATCGCCTCACGGCGGTCCGACACCAAACGGTACTGCACATGACTCCGGTGCGCCAGCGCCTCGCGCACGCCGACCTCGACTTCACGAAGGATCGCCACCGGATCCTCGGTGCGCGGGTTATCGGAGGTCAGCACCACCACATCACTGTACTCCACGGCGGCGCGGCCCATCTTAGGCCGCTTCCCTCGGTCACGATCGCCGCCGCAGCCGAACACCGTAATGATCCGATCGGTCTTTAAGGCCTGGGCTGCCGTGAGCAGCCGGACGAGGGCATCATCGGTATGGGCATAATCGACGACCACGGTAAAATCCTGCCCGGACGAGACCCGTTCGAACCGGCCCGGGACATTCGTGATATGGGCAGCTGCGTCGCAGATCTGATCCGCCGTGGCCCCCTCATGCAGCGCCACTCCGATCGCCCCCAGCAAGTTGTAGACGTTATGTTCCCCCACCAGCCGGTTCTCGATCGTGAACGAACCGGCAGGCGTCGCAGCGGTAAAGGTCGTCCCAGACAAAGAAAGGCGCACCGCTTCCGCCTTGAGCTCGGCCTTGCCCTGAAGGGCATAGCCCCAGACCGGCACGGGACAAACGGCCCGGATCGCGGCCCCTCTCGGATCATCCATATTGACGATGGCGCGCTTCCCGGTCTTCCGCCCCCCGGCCAATCCGGTAAACAGTTTCAGCTTCTCCGCGAAGTACGCATCCATCGTGTGATGAAAATCGAGGTGATCCTGCGTGAGGTTCGTAAAGACCGCCGCGTCATACTCGCAGCCGGACGTCCGGTCTAACGCGAGGGCATGGGACGACACTTCCATCACGGTGGCATCAAGCCCATGCTCGACCATCTTCGCCAACAACTGCTGAAGATCGAGTGCGCCGGGCGTCGTGTGCGAGGCGGGAAAGGTCTCCTGCCCGATCTGATAGCCCACCGTGCCGATCAACCCCACCTTCCGGCCGATTCCTTCCAGCAACGATTTACAAAGGTACGTGGTCGTGGTCTTTCCGTTCGTGCCGGTCACGCCGATCATCTTGAGACGGGCGGACGGATCCCCATGGAACCGGCTGCCGAGCAGCCCGAGCGCCTTGCGCGAGTCCGCCACCAGCACGAGGGGCACTGGCCCTGCGGCCACAGGAACCTGCGCAATGATGGCGCCGGTTCCGGCTTTGACGGCCTGCTCGATAAAGTTATGACCGTCGACTCGCTCGCCCTTGACCGCCACGAAAATCCCCCCGGGCGTGACCGCCCGTGAATCGTCCGTGATCCCCTGCACCGGGCGAGTCATCTCGCCCCGCTGCTCCAGAATCGCGACCTGCCCGCGGAGCGCCGCGAGCAACTGCATGAGGGTGAGAGGATCGCGCGTCATAGCTATTGGTCGTCCCTCGTCGCCAAGGCGATTTTCACTGTGTCCTCCCTGGACACCCCGAGATAGTTCAACACCTGCTCCCCGACCCGCCGAAAGACTGGCGCGGCCACGGTCCCGCCCCAGGCTTCGCCTTGCGGCTCATCGATCACGACGATCATGGCCAACCGGGGCGATTCAGCCGGCACATAGCCGACAAACGACCCGACAAACAGGGTGGAGGAATAGCCGCCGGTCCGCGGATCGATCTTTTGCGCCGTCCCCGTTTTGCCCGCCACGCGGAACCCGGGAATCGCCGCCTTCGTCCCCGTCCCGTTCGTCACCACCCCTTCCAACATCGTCGTCACCGTCTTGGCCGTCTCCTCCGACACGACACGCCGCTTGACCTGCGGCAACACTTCCTTCAGGAGGAGCCCCTTCTGATCGCGCACTTCGGACACCACATAGGGCCTCATCAAGACGCCTCCATTGGCGAGAGTCGCGATGGCCGACACCATTTGGAGAGGCGTCACCCCGATCTCCTGCCCCATCGAAATCGACGCCAACGTGCGGCGGCCCCAGTCCTTGGGCGCCTTCAAGAGCCCGTTGACTTCGCCCGGCAAATCGATCTCCGTCCGTTGCCCGAATCCGAATGCCTGGAGATAGCGGTACAGCCGCTGATCGCCGAGGGCCATCCCGGTTTTCGCGGCGCCAATGTTGCTGGACTTTTGAATCATCTCGGAAAACGTCATCCAGCCGAGCTTCTCATGGTCGTGAATCGTCGTGCTCGCAATCGTCATCTTGCCGTTCTCGCCGAAAATCATGGAACCGGGCCACATCACCTTTTCTTCCAATGCCGCTGCCGCCACCATCGCCTTCATGGTCGACCCAGGCTCGTAGGTATCGGTCAGCGCGCGGTTGCGCCACCGGTCCGGCGTCAGCGCGCTAACGGCATTCGGGTCGAACCGCGGACTGACCGCCATCGCGAGAATCGCGCCGGATTGCGGCTCCATGACAATGATCGTCCCGGACCTGGCATGGGTGCGAGTGACCGTCTCGTCGAGCTCTTTTTCCGCAATGTATTGAATGACCTCGTCCACGGTCAGCGTCAGAGCCTGGCCCGGCGTCGGCACTTGTTCCTTCACGCCCTTGGGGAAAATCGTGCGGCCCAGTGCATCGCGCTGCAGCACGGTCACGCGTTTTTCTCCGTGCAGCTGCGCGTCGTATCGGCGCTCAAGCCCCTCCAGCCCCTGCCCGTCCATTCCGGAAAATCCAAGAACGTGAGACAGCAACGGCCCATTGGGATAGAAGCGCTGGCCCTCCATCACCACCCCGATGCCGCCCAACGACAACTGTTCCAACCGCCGGCCCTGCTCAGGCTCGACCTTTCGCGCCAGCCAGACGAAGCTCTTATTCTGCCGGAGCTTCTTCTCCAGCTCGCCGCTTCGAATATGGAGCACCGGGGAAAGATCACGGACCACGGCCGAGGGGTTCTCCAGCGACGTGGGCACGCCGAACACGGAGGGCACCTCGACATTCATCGCGAGGACCTTGCCATGCCGATCCGACACCATGCCTCTGGCGCCCTCGAACGACACAGTTTTTTGATGTTGGCGATCGGCCTTGGCCGTGAGTTCCGCAGCTTGAAGCACTTGGAGCGTGACTAGCCGAAACAGAATGACGCTGAACCCGCAGAAAAACAGGAACAGCACCACATACCGACGACCGCGGGAGGGGCCGACTGTCACTCGTTTACTCTCCCAGTTACCACATGCCTCGCCAAGCGAACCTGCTCCACAGGCGGAGACGACAGGCCCGGCGCGTCCATCGACTGATGCACCATCATCACTTGTCCCTGCTGCGGCGGAACCAAGCCCAGCTTCTCCGTCGCCACCTTCGCGATCCGCTCCGGCGCCGCCAATGAAGACAATTTCACTTGCAACTGATCCCGCTCCCGCTCCAGCAATATCTTCTGGCTCTTCGAGCGCTCGATCTGATACCCCAGCCGAACGACATCCACCCGTTCCCACACAAACACGAAGACCAACATCACGCCGGCTAGAATCGTTACCGTCTTCATGAATGACCCTCCATGGCTACCCGTTGAGCGGCTCGCAGCTTGGCGCTGCGCGACCGGGGATTCCTATCTGACTCTTCGCTGGTGGCGACCTGCGGTCTCTTCGTAAGCACCGTCAACAGGGGGTCCTCCTTGCCGGAGAGCGCCCGAAACGTGTGCTTCACAATCCGATCTTCGAGCGAATGGAACGAGATCACACAGAGACGTCCGCCGGGAGACAACACATCCACCGCATCGCGCAACGCCGGCTCCAAACAATCGAGCTCCTGATTGACAGCAATCCGAAGGGCCTGGAACGTGCGAGTCGCGCAATGAAGGCGGCCATGCCGATACTTGGCAGGCACCGACCCTTCGATCACGGAAACCAGCTCCTTCGTCGTCGCCAGCGGGCGGCGCTCACGCGCGGTCACGATGGCGCGCGCAATGCGACGGGAAAACCGTTCCTCGCCGAATTGAAAAATCACGTCGGCCAGCTGCGTCTCCGGCCATTGATTGACCAGATCAGCTGCGGTCCCGCCCGTCGATTGATCCATGCGCATGTCCAACGGACCATCTCCCTGAAAACTGAACCCACGAGCCGCTTCATCCAACTGCGGAGACGAGACGCCCAGATCGAACAAAATCCCATCGACTCGGCTAATGCCTTTCGCGGCAAGATGCTGCTTCAGATCCACAAAATGCCCATGTATAAGGAGTGCGCGGTCGCCGAATCGCGCGAGTCGTTCACGGCTTGCCACAATCGCCATAGCATCGCGATCAAGCCCGATAAGCCTGCTACCAGACCCGCTTGCATCGAGAATTCTTTCAGCATGCCCACTGTACCCCACCGTGCAATCAAGATAGGTTCGGCTCTTTTCTTGAATGAGCCAAAACAGGACCTCTGCCGACATGACCGGTAAATGTCTAGAATCCTCCATAAATATCAGCGACCAAAGCCACCCACTTTCTCCCACATACTGGCGAGTATACACCCGCCCAAATACTTGTCAATAAGAAATTCATGTACTTACGATGCCCTGGAGCCCCCTTCCGTTTAGCCCTAATTGACCCCTGCCCCTGTGGATAAGAAATGACTGCACTTTTTTTGTCCGCCCAGATCCTGCCAGCTAAAGCTGGCTGCGGATCCGGAGGGAAAATGGCCTTTCTGACGGCTGAAGAAGAACGCTGCCTCGTCGATCGAAGAATCCCTCACCTGTACGCAGCTGGAAGGTTTCGTTGACAAGAATTCCGGTCGGGTTGAAAATGATTTTATGTCTTCGCTCGGCACAGCCAACACTTTCCGCCTCAGCCTCCTCATGGGAGGCGCCATCCTGATATTCAGCGGAACGAACATCGCGACAGCGTCAGCCGCCTCACCGCTCTACTGGTGCCCTGACCGAAAAGCCGATCAATAATATTCCGCCACCGCAGCCCCTGGCTGCGGTGGCGCTCGTTGAGAAAAAGAAAACGGAGACGACAGAGCAAGCGGGCGACCCAGCCGCGCGCGGCCAACAGCCCCGCGATTTTAAAATTGAAAATCTGCAGCGCGAGGTCTCGACATTCCTGGACAGGTATCGCCTCTTTCTCGCTTGCTGCAAAACCGATCCGGACGAGCTTCAGCAGGTTGAAGAATTGGGAGATGACGTGGGAGCGCTGTTGGCGGCGACGCAAGCCAACCTTCCCAACTACGCCCTAACAACGCGGGGCATCATGCTTCGCGAACTGATGACTCCTGTGGCCAAGGCCAGAGCCGATCTCAAGACTCTTCGCGCTAGACTGGAACAAATCGGCGAATCGTCAGGCAAGCTCGGACAGGCAGATGGTGAAGAGGCGGAGCGTGAAATCCGCACGATACAAGAACTTGAAGAATCGATCGACCGAGACATTCGCGCGCCACAGCTGCCGGGGAGCACCAAGACCGGCGCGGATATCGGCGTCGCGCCAGTCGTAGGGCCGAACATCGTAAAAACACCTAGGTCAGGATCAACGATAGGCAGCGAGGGACTGACCGGTCAGGATATCGGAGTCTCACCCAGAAGCAGCAGGGACATCGGCACGAGCGGCCCGACGGGATTCGATATCGGCACTACCGGACGAGCAGGCCCCGCGATCGGAGAATCGACGCTCAACAACGAAACCTCGTCCGGCGTAAATTCATCGTTCCAACGTTCGACAGTTGGCTCCAGCCTGCAAGAACGCCCGGCAACCCCGCAACAGTACCCTGTCCCCGGCCATCAGCCTCGCGGCGAATCCGCCACCACCGGCGGCATCGGCTCCCAAGTCTCGCCCGCATCCTTGCTGCGATACAGGCCGCTCCCGTTCGTCCCGAGGTAAAACAGCCTCGGATCGATGGCACTCTGCACGAGAGACCGCACATTCGACGTCGCCAGCCCTTTATTCATCATGGTCCAAGTGTTGCCGCCGTCTTCGCTCCGGTGGACCCCTTCCCTGCCGCTCAGATACAGCACGTCTTCTCTCGTCCGATCCAAGATCATCGAAAACACCATTTGATCCTGCAACGACTGGCCGATGCGCGCCCACGAGGCAGCCCCATCCGTCGTCTTATAGAGCCCTGCAAGCGTCGCGGCATAGACCGTATCAGGCTCATGGGGATCAACCAGAATCGCCGTAACATTCAAGGCGCGCGACGATTTGATCATGGCCGGATCCACCAGTCCGTTATTCACCTTCTCCCAATGGCCCGCCTGATCGATCGATTTATAGACGCCGCCGCTCGTGCCCGCATAGAGAATCTCGGGCCTCGTCGGGTCCAGGCCCAGCGTCACCACCATCAATACTTCCTTCATGCCCTCCATCCGCTTCGTCCAACTGTCGCCGGCATCCTTCGTTTCAAACACGCCCATCGTTGTCGCAGCGAAGAGATGATTATTGTCAGCCGGATCGAACACGAACTGATTGACCACGGAAGAGACCGTCACATCGTCCAGGCCGGCTCGTTGCGAAACCCAGCGCTGGCCTCCGTCGTAACTCTTGTACACCGCATCGCCCTTGGTGCCGGCATAGACCGTGGCAGGATAGACCGGATCGAGCGTCATCGAAATCACGCGCGAGTGGCTCATGCCCTGAGACAGATTCGTCCAGGCCTTGCCCCCATCGCGCGTCTTATAAATGTAGTCGTTCGTCGCGACGTAGAGGATGTCAGGATTCTTCGGATGGAGCTGGATCACCACAATCGCATCGCTGCGATTGCAACCAGCGAGGAAAACGGCGAGGAGAAACGCGAGGAGGGAAAGTCTAGTCATGCACAAAGCCCTACAGGATGCTCAAACAGGTCATCCAGCAAGGCCGCAGGGGAGAAATAACCGGAGGCGTACCCTCTGGGTACGTTGAGGATTATTTCGACCCGAAAACGAAGCTGGTGACCTGTTTCAGCATCCTGCCTTAGCGGTAGTTGGTGAACTGAAGATCAATCCCAAAATCCTGCCCCTTGAGAAAGGCCATGGCAGCCTGAAGGTCGTCCTTACTCTTGCTCAGCACGCGCACCTGCTCACCCTGGATCTGTGCCTGAACTTTCAGCTTGGAATCCTTGATGGCCTTCGTCACTTCCTTGGCCTTGTCCGCCGCAATCCCGCTTTGAATCTTCGCCACCTGACGCACCGTCCCGCCCAACGCCGCTTCAATCGTCCCATAGTCGAAGGCCTTCAGCGAGACCCCGCGCTTCACGCACTTGGCCTTGATAATGTCGATCACCGCATTGAGCTTGTACTCGTCGTCGGAAACCAGAGACAGCTCCTTCTCTTTCTCCTTCAACGTAATCTCCGTCTTGGAGTCCTTGAAGTCGAAGCGCTGCTTCACTTCCTTCGCCGCCTGCTCGACGACATTCTTCATCTCTTGCATATCCACTTCCGACACCACATCGAACGAAAATTGCTCAGCCATAATTCCCCTCCGCTTCTCGCGCTTGCCTCGCCCTTCACGCGTTCCTGCTACCTAGTAATTAGCAGCAGCCCCCGCCGGGCAACTGCATTCGCTTTTCCTCATCCTGACGAACCGTCGTCTGCAATCGTCCCGGCGTTCCCCCGCCTGCCATCACCACGACTTCGCTGCTGGTAAAAGGTCGCTTCAGAATCACATCGCCATACCACTGCCTGATCCTATCGCCCAAGACGATCACCGCGAGCAAGGCCACAGCCGCCACCAGCCCCGCATCCAGATAAAGGGCAAAGGCCTGCCCCCCGTCGACAGTGGCGGAGGCCTTGGTCACGAACAGGCCGAACATTTCATAGGACCCGACCAGGGTCACGGCCCCGACGAACAGCATCGGCAGAGCCGTGATCCAGAGATATTGCGCCTTCTTCATCTTGATGAGCACCGTGGTCCCAATACAGAGGGCCAGGGTTCCGAGCAACTGATTCGCCGCCCCGAACATCGGCCAGAGCGTCGAGATACTGCCGGTGCCGATGAGATAGGCCCAGGCCCCCACGATCAACCCGCTGCTCACCGCCACTCCGGGCCACCAGTTCATCCGCCGCAGGGGAGCATAGAACCGCCCTCCCATCTCCTGAATGAGATAGCGCCCCACCCTCGTGCCTGTATCGATCGTCGTCAAAATGAACAGGGCCTCGAACACCAGAGCAAACTGATACCAATAGGCCATCAAACCGGCCATGCCTGGCAGCGCCGCAAAGATCGAGGCCATGCCGACCGCCAAAGACACGGCCCCGCCAGGCCTGCCAGCCACATCCACCTCGACCAGTTGCGAGAGCTCCTGAATCCGCGAAACAGGAAAGCCCATTGCAGCCAAAGCCTCGGGCGAAAGCATCGTATTAATCGCCAGATAATCGCCGGGGATCAAGACCGAGGCAGCAATGAGTGCCATCACCCCGACAAAACTTTCCAGCAACATCGCCCCATAACCGACCGTAGCTTGGGATTCCCGCTCGATCATCTTCGGCGTGGTTCCGGACGAGACCAGAGAATGAAAACCGGACACAGCCCCGCAGGCGATGGTGATAAAGAGAAAGGGAAAGAGCGTGCCGGGAATGATCGGTCCTCCTCCGCTGGCGAAGATCGTGACGCGCGGCATCTCGATCGTCGGCGCCATCAAAATCACTCCCACCCCCAGCAAGGCCACCACGCCCAGCTTCATAAAGGTGGAGAGGTAACCGCGGGGCACCAGCAACATCCAGCCGGGCAAGACAGAAGCGAGAAAGCCGTAACCAGCCAGGCCCCAGACCAGAGTCGTGCGCTCGAACTCAAACCAGCCAGCAATAGAAGATTGCGCGACCACCCGCCCAAAGATCACAGCCGCGACCAACAGCAGCACCCCGATCAAGGAGACTTCCGCCACCCAGCCTGGCCGGAACTTTTGCAAATAGAAGCCCATCAGAAAACCGATGGGAATCGTCATGACAATCGTGAAGGTGCCCCAGGCATTGCGGTAGAGCGCATTCACCACGGCAAAGCCCAGCCCTGCCAGAGCCACCACCACGATAAAGAGCACTGCCACAGCCGTGGCAGTGCCAGTGACCAGGCCCAATTCGTCATGCGCAATTTCAGGAAGGGAACGGCCATTCCGTCTCATCGAGGCCACCAGGATAATGAAGTCCTGCACCGCCCCGCCCAACACAGCCCCGATCACCAGCCAGAGAAAGCCAGGCAAGAATCCGAACTGCGCTGCCAGCACCGGCCCCAGCAGGGGGCCCGCTCCGGCACTCGCCGCAAAGTGATGGCCGAACAGCACATACTTATTGGTGGGATGAAAATTGACTCCGTCGTTCAACCTCACAGCAGGCGTGACCCGCTGATCGTTCAGCTCCACCACGCGCTGCGAAATCCAACGGCCATAGAAACGGAAGGCCAGCACATAAATGCAAGCAGCAGCCACGACCAGCCAGAGCCCGTTTACCTTTTCCTGTGGTTGGACGAGACCGGTCACGAAGGCAAGCGCGACGGCACCGAGAATGGCGAGAAATCCCCAAAGTACTAGCCTTAACGCCGACATGCGAGGCATCCTAACATAAAAAGAAAGGGGGCAGCCTGGTCAATCTCTCGTGCTCGCGCAACGCGCGGCCTAGGAAGGCCCTCGTTGAACGCGCGCAATGAGAGACCGGCCAGGCCGCCCCCTAAAAAGACAACGAGCGAGCTTGGAGGGAGCATTATATTTCGTTGGTCGCCCCGCAATAGGTCCCAGCCTAACCTACAGCCATAAGCTCGCTGATTCGACCTGCAATTAACGAAACCGCCGGTTGGCACCAGGGATCTCTACTCAATTTGTGTACTTAGATTGCTATACCTAGTTAGGCATGGCATAATTGCGTCCCTTATTCTTTGACAGCACAACAGCGAGACAATCTGACCATGGAAGAGAAATACAAGATCCACGCAACCCACATCGCATCCACCTTAATCTCGATCATCATTATCCTTATAACCATAAAATGGGGAGACATTCCCAAGCTCGTTGAATACATTACTTTTTCGCTAAGCATCACTTCATTAGTCCTTGGAATTTTGCAATTGCTTACGGTGCTTACTCTACATCTACATTCTTTCACAGCGCGGCAGCAATTGGCGCAGCGTCAGGGGAAATATCTGAGAATTCATTCAACCTAAATCGAACTACTGAAGAATTAGCAAGGAAAGCCGGGGAACCTCCCAACCTTTCCCAGAGGGTTCAAACTAGCGTCGACGATATGCACCTTTCACTAAATGATTTTTCAGTGAAAGCCAACTCGCAAACGGCCACAGTCGATACCACTCCTTCCGCTCAATTGTCAGACCAGTATTTGGGGAATGCGCCTGAGATGGGCTTGTTAGCCTTCTACGCTTCATGATTGTCGTTCTCTAAGGGGAAAGCTATAAAGGTCACTGACATTGTAAAAGACATGGGTAGCTCCGATGCGACGACGTTCTACTAGTATGGGTATATTATTGCAACGGGTGGCCTTGAAGTGCTGACGGCAAAGGTAAGCCCAGATGAAGTGACAATAAGTCAGTTTAACGATGAATTTAAGGACCTTCTTCTTGCTCAGATCGAAAGTGCGATAAAGAGATCTCCAGGTCTTAAAGATCAACATTCGTTTCTCAAGAAGCACAAGCAAACAATCGATAGTTACTTTAGCAAGGAGTGAAGCTTCTGCTACCACTCTGCCACCGGAACAGGCGAACCTATCCCGATCCATCATGAGGATGGTTCGCCCGATTCTGTAGCTTTTCATTGGATTAGCTCTGCGTAGGTCGCGTCAGATTGGGCTGAGTCGGTTTTGTAAACCGCAGATCAATTAAGGAATCCCTTTGCTCCGCGCATCGAGCGATGCGCCGCTCATCTAATTTCCCCTTGAGGGGGGGGCTAGAGGGTCTCCCACTGCGCGTGTCCAACGAGGGCCTTCTGAGGCCGCGCGTTGCACGAGCACAGGAGACCCTCTAGCCCGCCCTCCCATCCCCTGAGTCGCGAGTGAGATCTTCTTGAATGGCCACCGATCGCCCGCCCACAAAAGTCAGGCAGAGCAGGCCCAGTCCAATCCAGACCAGCTCGCGGAACCGCCGGAGCAGCGCGAAAGTGATGCCGGCTACGTCGCTGTAACCGAAGGCCTTGAGAAGGAGCAGATTGCCTCCGTCCTGTGCTCCGAGGCTGCCTGGGATGAAGAAGGTGCCGCCTTTGATAAAAACGGAGAGGGCGCCGATGGAGATGGCGGAGAGGGCCATGGCGGGACCGCCGAGATAGTAGATGATGACGTAGACTTCCAACGCTTCCGCCATCCAGCCGAGAAAGAAGAGCCCGGTGGAAGCATAGAAGGCCGGACGTTTCTGGCAGTAAAAATCCAGGATCGTGCGATCCAATGACCGTAGCTGTTCCTCGCGCGCTTCCAGATAGGCAATCTTCAGCCCGACTTTCCGCAGAAATTCCAAGAGCCAGGTAAAGAGCCCTTGCCGCTGCACGAACACGAAGGCCGCGGTCCCGAAGGCCAGCAGGCCAACGCTCAAGAGCGCCGCTGCCACGGTCTGGCCTGATGAATCGTTCCCGCCAAACAGCCACACGCCCAGCGCAATGCCGAGGAGAATGAAGAGGACTTCGGCAATCGTCATCGTCGTTTTTGCAGTGATGACCGAGGCCAGCCCCTCCACCATCGGCACTTTGTGTTTCTTGAGCAGGTAGGCCTTGAGCGGCTCACCTCCGACATAGGCGGTCGGCGTGGTCATGTTCACCACTTCCCCTGCCGTCCTGATCGCGAGGATGCGCCAGAAAGGAATCGCCTTGGCCAAGGGCCCCAGCGTCACTTTCCACCCGTAGGCTTCGATCGCATACATGATGGCGGAAGGAATCAGCATGACTAGAAGCGCGGCAGGACCAAGCTGCGCCGCCACGTCAGAGATCTGCCCAGGACCTATATGCCAGACGATAAGACCGAGGGTGAGGAGACCGACGATGAGTAAAAAGAGTCTAAACACTGGTAGTAGCGGAAGGTCTGATTACCCACAGCATCAAGCCGGAGAACACCACGGAACCGATTGAGGCCATCCAGAGGAACCAGTCCAGCTTGCCCAGGATCGCGAAGAGCAATACGACGACGGAAAAATCGCGGCTCGCGACATTCTTGAGCATGAAGTCGGCCCAGGCTGCCTGCACCGGGGTCCTCCAGCGATTCGAGGATTTGATCTTCTGCGCGAGCGTCACGAACCAGAACGAGAATCCATTGCCCAGGATTGCCGCAGCCCCGAGGGCCAGGGGAATCCAGGCATCGGCGCTCCCCGCCAGGCCCAGGCAGGAACCCACTGCGATGCCGGCGAAGATCGCCATATGCACCACGTTGTCCATCGCGATATCGAGCCAAGCCCCGAAGGGCGACTCGGTAAAGGTCAGCCTCGCCACTTCTCCGTCGCAACAGTCGATGACCGCCGCAAGCTGGAACAACAACGCTGCCACGATGCCGGAACTGTAGGTACCGAGGCCAAAGCCTGCTGCTGAGATCAGTCCGACCACCGTCGCAACCATCGTAATGGCGTTCGGCGAGAGGCCTGAGGCGAGAAAGAGACGGGTGAACCAGCGGGAGACCTTCCGATTGAAAAACCGGTCGACGAACCCTTCGAGGTCGCCCTTGAAGGAATTGAACAACTTCTTCTCGGCAGCCTTCACATCGGCTGCTTCGCGCACGGACTGATACCAATGGGAGCGGTTCATCTCCGTGGATAGAACCCGTACCTGCCCCTCCACTGCGGCCAATTCGAGCCATCGGCGAACCGGCAGGATGCCTGTCTCCAAACCTGCTTGCCCGGACGTCTTCATAAAGCTGCTCGGCAGCACGACGAGATCCGTGACGATCAACGAGGCCTCGTCCTGTCTGGCTGTCATCGAGAGGAGCCGTCCCTCCTGCACCTTCACGCGCAGGCTCGACCGGCGGGGCTGTCGACCCCTTTCGCGATGGGCCTGTGCCACGACGATCGCCTGGCCCTCCTGCACCTCCCGGCGCAGACTCTCGATCAAGGGGCAGGAAAAAATTCCCTGCACCCCGGACAGGAGGCAGAAGCCGCGCACTTCGGCAGCGAGGGCTTCCCAGGTGCGGGCATCGTCCAGAGGAAATTCGCGAATCGGCATCCAGCGCACGGGGATCGTCACGCGGGGCCCTTTGCTCAAGGCCTGTTTGAGCTGATCCTCTTCCGGACCGACCAGAACCATGAGCTGTCTCATGCCGGCCCGCTGTAACGTGAAGACCGTCCGATGAAAGAGGCCGATGCCCACGACGCTCGTGAGCGGACCGGCGTCATCGGCATACAATTCTGCCGGCTCGCCGAACAGACTGACCGAAGGCAAGAGAATCGCCGTGCTCAATCCCTGCACATCTGTCCGTTTTTGAACTGCGCTCTCGTTCATGGTCTGCCACTCACCCGGGCATCCTAAAAACCGATGCCCCTTCTACCCCGTTATCCCGCTATCCCGTCTTTACAGTTTCGGCAACACGTCCCGTTCCGCTTTTTTTATATCTTCCAGGAAATCGATTTCGGTCCAGGGGAGTCCCCCGATCTTTTCATGTCCAACTTTGACGTCGGCAAAGAACCCGACCAGCGCATCCTCATATTCCATCTGCCAGGCTTCACGGTCCACATGGGTCTTGAGCGAAGCCACCACATGGGGCGCATCGGCATGCCGGACCTTGAGGAAGCCCACGCCCTCTCCGACGTAATCGTAGCGCGAGGGCATCTTCTTGGTCAGGGCGATCACGCGCCCTCCCTCGACCACGACCATACATTCTTCTCCGGTCTGCCTGACGGTTTCATCCATGAGCAACGCGTTCGCGCAGGGGGACTGCACCAGACGGCGCAAAATCTCTTGATGGAACAGGACGTCCGCATCCATGACGATCGCATCGTCGTCCAGCGCGTGACGCGCGATCCAGAGCGAGGAGATACTGCCCCGGTGAAACTCCTCGTTGACAAGGAAGGTCACGCGCACGTCGCAGGAGTTCGCCTCCACCGCCGCGCGAATCATCTCCTGCTTGTAGCCCACGACGATATCGGCGCGCTGGATCCCGACGTTCCGGAGCGACGTGAGATAACGATGCAGGAGCGTCTTCCCGCCGATCTCGATGAGGCATTTGGGCCGGTGCTGTGTGACCTGCCACAGACGTTTCCCGACTCCGGCTGCGAGGATGATGGCCTTCATGCTTTGGCACAGATCCGTTCAAATGCGTCGAGGAATCCGACGATCTGAGGCTCCGTCAGGACGCCCATGTTGGCCACGCGGAAGATCTGGCTTTCGAATTGACCTTGGCCCGCGTAGATCACGTAGCCCTGCTCTTTCAACTTGTCATGCAGCAACTGATAGGTGATGCCTTCGGGCAGGTGGTAGGCCGTAATCGTATTGGACTGTTTGTCGGGAGTCAGGACCGGCTTCACGCCCAGCTTC
>SXGS01182235.1_pt1 | contig 17392 bp, 10 predicted proteins | sample 3174681 | NCBI WGS metagenome assembly SXGS01 (sample SAMN11356861, study PRJNA531348) | freshwater metagenome | isolation source: freshwater sample F1-80 | place: China: Fuxian Lake, Yuxi | collected 2017-12-25 | reverse complement strand
TCCGCGGATTGGAAAAGGTGCGAACAGCCACTCTCTGGTACGCGATCACGTTCAACTTTATGAGAATGTTGCACCTGGGCGTCCTCTGACGAACCAAAACACCATCGAAACCGAATTTCCAGAGACCTCAAACCACCCGGTCCCCGTTTCTGACCAGGAATCGAGACCAACGACGGCAACAATCCCGTTGCCAAAATCCAACACGAACTGGACCAAAAAAACCCGCAGCAAAAAACCGCTGCCGGGAAAAATGATCCGAATCGACTTTCAGAAAAAACTCACAGCCTCGAAGCGTCAGCGAGGGCGGGCGCTCCAAACGACATTGATTCTGGCTCATCCTGCCATCGAAGTGTTGTGAACCCGTCGCCCTCGCTAACGCTTCGGGTTAGTTGCCGCCAAAGAGGAAAACCAATGACCCATCCACTGACGCGCCGCCGCTTCTTGCACACATCGCTTGGTTCGGCGGGACTCGCGCTCTGCGGCCAGCATTTCACCCCCACTCTATTCGCCGATGACAAGCCGCGAGCGAAGCTGCCCGTCGCTGGTGTCGTCACGGTCTATTACAAGAACTCACATGCCGACGTCATCATCGGCAAAGTGCTCGAAGGCTGGGCCCAGGACGGCGGACTCGGACCGGACTTGAAGCTGGTGTCGCTCTATGTCGATCAAGTGGGGGACAACGATCTCAGTGTGCCGCTCGCGAAGAAGCATGGGTTCGTAACGACAAAGACAATCCACGAAGCGCTCACACTGGGTGGCGACTCACTGGCAGTCGCCGGTGTGCTCTCGATCGGCGAGCATGGCAGATATCCGACCGTGCCAGGAACCGATCAAGTCATGTTTCCCCGTCGTCGGTTCTTCGATGAGATCGCGGCCACGTTCAAGCAGTGCAAAAAAGTTGTCCCGGTCTTCAGCGACAAGCACCTGTCGTACGCCTGGAGCGACGCGAAGCACATGTTCGACACGGCTCGCGAACTGCGCATCCCATTTATGGCCGGCTCGTCGGTGCCGGTCATGTGGCGGAATCCCTCCGCGACGATCCCCATCGGTTCGGAAGTGACTGAAGCAATCGCCTTGGGCTACGGTGGGCTCGAGCACTACGGGTTTCATTCTCTGGAAGGAATGCAATGCCTGATGGAACGCCGCAAAGGAGGCGAGACCGGCGTGAAGTCCGTGCAGTCCGTCCAAGGGGACGAGATCTGGCAAGCAGAGAAAGAAGGTCGCTGGTCGAAGGCACTTTTCGACGCGGTCGTTGAGCACTCGCCGACACCGTACAACGGAACAAAGCCACGTCCCAAGGAGATGGCCAAGGACGCGGTCTTCTATCTCATCGAATACCGCGACGGCACGAAAGCCACGATCGCGATGGGGACCGGCTTCTCACATGAGTTCGCGTGCGGAGTCTCGATCCGAGGCCAAGCAAGGCCGTTCGCCGTCACGTTCTTGCCAGAAGAGAATCCGCCGTTCCGGCACTTTGAACATCTCTTGCGCGCTGCCGAGCACATGTTTCACACGGGCCAGCCCGCTTATCCGGTCGAACGAACGCTGCTGACGACGGGCATTCTCGATGTTGCGCTGCACAGCTTGGCCGACAAAAACCGCCGCATGGAAACACCGGAACTGGCCGTGGCCTATCAGCCGGCAGACTGGCCCTTTGCCAAAGGCAGCCCGACTGTGCCGTAGCGCGCTGCAAAGGCTCCCGACACCTTCTCGTTCACAATCACCGACTCATCATTTCGGTGCGGCGACGGGCGTGAATTGCGGACGCGGCGGATTCTCGCGCGCGACATCGGGCGTGTCAGAATCCGTCTGCGGCACCGCGAGTCGAATTGCTCGCAAGTGTTCGAAGGGATCGGCCACTCCCAGACGCAGAAGCGGCGCGGTGTTCGGTGCGGCCAAGGGGACTGCAACGGTGATGAGCTGATGCGTGCTCATCGCGGTCGGATCGTCAGCGACTCGCGTAGGTGGTTCACTCGACCGTTGAAAGCGGTCGAGCGCATGCGCCTTCCACGGATCGGCCGCCAGCAGAAACGCATTCCCGGTGACGGCTTGCCGAGGCGACGCCGGACGGACGGGATCGGATTCCGAAGCGAGTGCCGGGACATCAACGACAGGCCGTCGCCAATCCGCAGGCAAGCGTTCTGTCGACAGTGCGGTTGGCGAACCCGGAAAGGCTCCGACCGGCAGAGACCAGAGATGCGGGGGGACTTTGTCTGCACCGGCCGGACGACGCATGGCAGGCTGCTCGGTCATCGGCAGAGGCGGAATCGCAAACTGCTGCGGAGGGACCAGTCGCTCGGACAGGAGTTGAGCACTCGCCGTCGAGGAAGTCATTCCCAGTGCAATGAGCGTCACGGCGATCAGGCGAAGATGGAACATGGGATTCCTTCTTTGTCTTGAACAGAAGGTCGCAAAGATCGCGAAGAATTTTTCATAGGCGAGCGGGGCGGCGTCAGCCCCCCGGTCTATGACCGACGAACCGGGGGGCTAACGCCGCCCCGCTCGCCGAGATTCTTTGCGTCCTTCTGTTCAAAAAATGGACTAGGGACCATTCGTCAGGGAACTTGAATCACGAGCAACACATCCGTGCCGACTTCCGGCAAGACCTTGGTATTCGTATCGAGCTTGATAAGCGGCTCGTCTTTCATCGTGAGGTTGGTCTGAAAGACCGTCTCGTCGGTGACCGGGAAGATGGCGATCAGCGTGCCGGTGGAGTCGGCTCCGTAAACCTTGTCCGGCTTGTTGGGATCGGGCTGCTTGCTGATCGAGCCGGTGAAGGTCCACTTCAAGTTGGGCATCGTCTTGCCCGTCTTGCGATCGACGAGGACTTTCTCGATCGGCAATCGTTTGGCCAATCCGCCCGCACCGGGCAACTCAATGAAGATTTTCACTTCGGGTCCGGCGGCCTCGGCACCTTCGCCCTTAGCCGGCTTCCCTGGCTTCAGCCCCAAGCTTTCGAGAGCCTTGTGGATGTCGCTCGGCTTGGCATCAAAGGTGACGACCGTTTCGTGTGCCTTCTGCCCCTTCGGTGCCGCCAGCGAGGCGATGACCTCAATCGGATAGACCTCATTGAGATTCGGCAGCTTGCGCGGAGCGATCTTGCATGCCAGCGTGACCGTCTTCTTGTCTTTGTCGATCTTGATCGCCTCGCCTGGCTTGTCCTGAGCCGACAACGGCATCGCGAACCACACGGCCACCACCAAACCAATTTGCAATTTGCAATTTGCAATTTGCATTTTGCAATCTCCTCTCAGGTTGCAGGTTCGGGGTCGGGTGTTCGGTTTTTCGGAATTGGCGGGATTGGGCGTCGTTTGCAATCTCCGCTTTCTTCCCGCCAATTCCGAAAAACCGAACACCCGACCCCTCGTTACTTTTCTCCAATGCACACGACGGCTGTGTTGGCTTTCCCGCCGGCTTCCAAAGCACATGTCGCCACGAACAACCGTCCGCTCGCGACGATCGGTCCGCCGTAAACCATGCCCGGCGACTTCACCGTGGCATCAGTCCCCAGCGAGAGTTTCCAGCGCAGTGCCCCATCCGTCAGGCCAATCGCTCGCACGACGGCTTTGAGATCTGCCAGATAGACCACGTCGCCAGCGATCGCTGCGCTGGCGAAGAACGGAGCACCGCCATCGACGGTCCATTTCTCATTGCCGGTGGCGACATCGACCGCTCGGACTTTGCCATCCGTCGCCGTGAAGACCGCGATCTGATCCTTCACCGCAATCGCCGAGACGATGCCAGCGGCAAACGCTCGTCGCCATTTCACGGAGCCATCCGCGAGCGACACCGCCACGACTTCGCCCTGACCACTGGCGATCTCCTTCGGTTCGAGTCGCACGCTGCTGCACCCGATCAGCACGATATCACCCGCGACCGTCGGCCCGGCCCACGGATTGAACGTCAGCGGCGTCTTCCACTGCACTCCGCCATCGCCGAGCTTCACCGAGCAGATCGCACGCTCACCGGTCTTCTCGGAATCAAGGAACGCAGTCGCCACGAGCACTCGATCACCGACCGCCGCCACCGGCGCATCAACATGCCACTTGCCTGCTCCGGCTTGCCACACGAGCTTCGGTTTGGGTTTCGGCAGCGAGTCCTCGCTGGGAGCGATCGCGAAGTCGGGATCGGTCTTCTTCTCTTGCTCGTACTTCGCGAGCAGTTCCTTCCATTTCTTATCGAGCGCCGCCTGAGCCGACGCAGCATCGACGTCCTTGCCGTCCAACTCCAAACGAGAGGGATCGACACACAACACACCCGCGTTGCCGCCACCGATCAACACTTTGCCGTTGACGATGCTCGGCGAACCTTCGAGATGCACCAACTGACCTGGCACCGGCAACTGCCACAGCGGCAATCCCGTATCGAGCCGCACTCCATGCAACGTCGCCCCGTCGGTTTGGTGCATACCATCACCGAACACAACGACGTTGCCGACCACCGCCGGAGCACACACAGTCGGCAACTTGAGATACGGTACCGACTTCGCCCACCGCACGCGCTGCTTGGGAGCGGCCTCGGTGCTCAGCGCCTGGAAGATCGAAGTATTGAACGCGGCCAGCGCCGACACAAACACGCTGTCTCCGGCCGCCACCGGAGCGGCGATGTAATGATCGCTCGACTTGTGGACCCACAGCACCTTGCCGGAAGTTGGTCCCGGTTGCCCATCGACACAACCTGTCCGCGCGACGTTGCCGCGGTTCGTTGGCCAGTCGGCGGCGATTGATGAGGAGTTCGTGATCGCGAGCCACATGACGACGCCAGCGAACATCGTCCGGCGAAGACAGTGCAAAGTGCAAAGTGCAGAGTGCAAAGTGAAGAGTGTCCCAAACAAGCGAATGCCCGTCACTTTGCACTTGGCACTGTCAGATTCTTGAAAAAAGAGTCGGCTCATGGTTGTGAGATGTCTCGATCGTTTCGCGAGTTAATTATCTGGCACTCACTTGCCCCACCGCCGCGGGTGTGGGACGTCCCAGCAAGACGGTTGATTCTTGCCCTTCGTTATTCAGCAGCAGGTCCGAAGCGCCGTCTGCGTTGATGTCAGCGACCGCCAAGCCGCGCGTGTTGAAGATCTGTTGCGAGAGGCCGACTTCGTCCGTCGCATCCACGAACTTCCCTTGGCCGCTGTTGCGGAAATAGCGGTTGGAGCCTTTCAGGCAACCGATCACCAAATCGACTTTGCCATCTTTGTTGAAATCGACCGCCGCCGCGCTGACTGCGTTCCCCATCGGCTGAGCCACAGCGCCGCACTGAGCCGTGATGTCGGCGAAGCGACCGGCGCGATACGCGAAGACTCGGCAGGCACCCGACTGCGGCACGAACAGATCGAGTTGCCCGTCGCCATCCAGATCGGCAAAGACCGGCCGCACTTTGCCGGCTTGAAATTGAATTGCCGGGTCTTTGGTTTCCACGAAGCCTTGGGCCGTGCTGAACGCGAACAAGCCCGTACCGGCGCTATAAAGAAAATCGGAGCGGCCGTCTCCGTTCCAATCGGCGACGGCGAGATGATCTCCCTTGTGCTGCCCACCGACTCCGTCCGGTCCCAGCTTGGCGGCGACCGTGGCATCTTCAAAGCCCGCGCCGGTGTTTCGATACAGACGTAGGCCGAGGAATCCATTTGCCAGCAAAATGTCGGGCCGTTTGTCGCCGTCGTAATCGAGCCACGCCGCCGCCGTGACGTTGTAATACGGTTCCTTCGGCAAGATGGGAGTGTCGTCCTTGAAGGCGGCTCCTTGATTGGTCAGCAGCTTTGGTCCCGTCGAAGTCGCGAGCAACAAGTCCGGTCTGCCATCGGCATTGAAGTCGGCCCAGTCGGCCGCGCGAGCTCCACCGGAATGCGGCAGAGGCAGTTCGCTGAGTGCTGGGCCATCCATCTTCAGGAGAGTGACTCGGCCCGATCCGTAGAAACAGAAATCCGGCTTGCCGTTGCCATCGACGTCCGCCACCGCGACCCCTTGAGCCTCCGGGCCGACTGAGGTGACACCCGCGACATGCGTAAAGCCGGGCATTCCGGCGATCGAGCGGAAGTCATCGCCGCCCCAGCCCGCGAAGTCGCGCTGCGGGTTGTAGTCCTGCAACTTGAGGCTGGCTTTCATCCGTTGAATCTTGGCCGTGCGAAGCTGCAAGGCCATCTTGTCTCCATCGACCATGCAGGGGACGACGACCTCTTGGCCCGCCAGCATCGACTGCACGATGCCAATCAACTTGTCCGAGGTGCCGGCATAGCTGCGAAGCAAATACGGCTCGCCGTGGCTCATGTTCCACCACTCGCCACCGGCGTAGGCTTGATACCAATAGTTGCCGATGCAGGTCTCACTGGCTCCGCCGTTATTGAAGAAGACGGCCGTCTTGCCCGGCTCGGCCCACTCCATGATCGCTTTCCATTCGCGTTCATGAAATCCGGCACGGGCGATGTTGTGCTTGACCGTCTCGCCGGGAAGCGTCCCCTTCACGTCTTGCACCTTGCGGAACAGGATCAGGTTTTTCTCTTTATCAACCTTCTCCACGCGCAGCACCGAGATCGACGTGGCTTCCTGAACCACTCGACCGAGCGTGTAGGCTTGCTCGATGTAGGCGAGAGCGATGCTTCCACCGCTGAGGATGGCAACCAAGATCAAGCACGAGGTCACACGTCGATTTGGCATTTCAACCCCCAATCCAATTCCGGAATCCCGCCCGTTCCTCGGTACTGCAAACGTTTGAAACCAATGCGTGAGAAGAAGATTTTCAGCCACGGATGAAACACAGACCAAACACGGATTAGTAAAGAGTGTCCGAAAGGATCATGACGGTGAATGTCACTCATCTCTCGTTTGTCTGGTTTTGTTTGATCCGTGTTCCCTCCGTGTTTGATCCGTGGCCAGAATCTTTTGTGTTGCGGAGAGGTCGGACAATCTGAATTCACTCGTCCTAATCTCGCTTGGCCAGCGGCAAACCAGCCAGTCGTTGTTCGGCCATCTTGGACCATTCGGTGTTGGGATAATCCTTGCGGACCTTCTCCAGCAGCCGAGCGGCTTGTTCGGGTTGCTTCATTTCGAGAAACACGCGCGACGCCTCTATCAGCGCGACCGCGCTCCATTCGGGATAGTCGTAGGTAAACGGCACGACGAGCAGCGCGTTGGCCGCTTCGGGGAGTCGTTTCTGTTCGAGGCGACACAACGCCGATTGATACTGCGCCTTCGCGGCGATCTCGGCCGCCGTTTCTTTGATGACTTCTTGATAGGCGTTGACCGCGTTGTCGAACTGTTTTTGGTTCTGCCACGCCCAGCCGACTCCGTAGCGAGCCTCCTGTCGCCAGACGCTTTGCGGGAAGCGTTGCAGCAAAACCTCGTGAGTCTGCCGGCTTTGATCCCATTGCGTGGCGAGTGCGAAGGCGTGACCCAAACGGAGCAGCACGCGATCGCTCAGACCGGTGAGGTTCTGCAACGGTCCTTGATCGCGGAACGGCAGCCAAAGTTCGATCGCCTTCGCCCAGGCTTTGAGTTGCATCTGGCATTCCCCCGCGCGAGCACGCGCCTCCGGAGCCAGCGGGCTCTTTGGGTCAGCCAACACGGCTGAGAACTGCGAGAACGCATTCGCGTGATCCTTCTTCGCGACGAGGCAGACGCCCAGCCGCAGATGCAATCGCTCTTCGACATCCGGTGCGGGTTCAAGATTCAGAGCCTCGTTCAGCAACGCGATTGCCGGATCGAGTTCTTCGCGCCGAGCGTGCATCTCGGCGAGTTCCAGGCGTGACGTGATCGCCAGCGGCGAGTCTGAGTTCGCGGTGATCACCGCTTTGTACTGATCGCGGCCGAGTTTCTCCGACGGCTGCAACGGGATCGCTGTGATCGGGAACTGCGGGACTTTCGCGTTGACGACGCCGACCAAGCCGGCCGGTTGTTTCGCGGCCTCTTCCTTTTGTTTCTTGACCGCGTCCTCGACTAGCTTCGCGGGAGCTGCATCGACCTCGACATCGCCGACCCACTGCGCACACCACGCGGCTTCGTAGAGCATCCGCTGATGAATCTCGGAGCCGACCGCTTTCGGCCCCAACGCTCCAGCTTGAGCGATGAAGTAAGTGGCGGTCTCGGAAAGTTGCTTGATGCTCTCGGCGATTTGCTGATTTGCGGCGGTGAGTTCTTCCGGTTTGGCGTCCTTCTTGACCAACATCAGTCGCGCGGCGGCCAGCTTCGGAGCGAACTCTTCGCGGCGACATTGACCCGCTCGCCATGTGGCGTCGGCCGCTTCAGGACTCGCTCCGTATTTCTGCTTCAAGCTCTCGAACTGCGTGCGCGCTTCGTTGAGCTTCGCGACGTCCAACTTCGCCGGGTCTTTGTAAGCCAACTCTTTGATGGCCAGCGCGTGGTGGTAGTGCAGCAGCGGAGCCCAGGCGGCTCGTGTCGGGTCGGCGACCAGCGCGGCTTCGTAGTTGGTCCGAGCTTCCTGCAATGCAGCGGCAGCTTCGGTCGATTTGTTCTGTGCTCGCAGCAGCGTCGCTTGTCGCAGGTACGCCAGCGGCGCAACCTGGGCTTGTTTGAACGGATCGGCTTTGAACCGATTCAGTTCATTGATCGCACCGTTGACGTCGTTCTGCTCGACCATGCAGTTCGCGCGTTCGAGCGACGCGGTTGGCGCGGAGGGACTCGCCGCGTATTGCGCATTGATTCTCTCAAACGCTTGCCGAGCGGCAGTCAGGCGCTCGTTGCGTTCCTTCGGCTCGGCAATCTGTGCCGCGACTCGTTGATAGCAGTAGCCGAGCTTCAGCAGCGCATCGGGAGTTTGCGGGGCGGTCTTGGCCGGATCGTTCCCTTGGCCGCTGACGTAATTCTCCAGCGACTTGATCGCCGAGGTCAGCACCTCCAGTTGCCGGCCGGCCGCGAGAGCGTCGGTGGTGTCGGTCGGCATCGCGCGGAGCAAACAATCGGCGAGGTAGTACGGAACAACGGCCAGCTCGCCCGATTGATCGGCTTGCGGGACCGCGGTCAGCGTCTTCAACGCGGCCGGATAATCGCCGAGCCGATATTGGCTCAGCCCCAATCGACCGCGCGACAGCGCGGCGTAGACGAACTCCGGATGCTTATCCAGCACGAGTTGATACCGCTTAACCGCCTCACCGAACCACTTCGGGATGTCTGGGTTCTTGCTGGCCGGGTTGTTCGGTTCGATCGCGGCGGCGCGGACGTAAGCGTTCTCCGCCGAGCGAAACAACACGGCCGGCAGCAGCGTGCTCTTCGGATACGTCTGAGCAAACTGCGCGCAGACTTGATCGGACACATCGAACTGAGCCGCGAAGTGCAGCGAGGTCGCTCGGCGTTGCAGGAATTGCTCGGCACGATCGGGAGCGTGATTTTCTTTTGTCGCCGTTTCGTAGGTCGCGGCGGCTTGTGGGTACTGCTTGGCCAACTGCTGATAGTCGCCGAGGTCGAGCAAGATTTCCGCTCGACGCAGCTTGGCCTCCGGATCGGCCGCGATCTGCTGATTCGCCTTGTCGGCCGCTTGAGTCAGCGTGCCGATCGCCGTCGCCAGCGCTTGGGCATACGGGGCCGGCTGAGTTGGATCGGCCGCTCCAAACTGAGCACGTCCCAGCCACAGCAACGCGCGGTCACTCAATTGCGGATGTGCGGTGAGCGGTTGCAACAACGCGATCGCCGGAGCGAATCCACGCAGTTCGACCTGACACATCCCGGCTCGGAGTTGAGCTTCCGGTAGCAGCGGCGACTGCGGGTACTTTTGATTGAACTCGGTGAAACGAGTCAGTGCCTCGCCCGTCTTCTTCTGCTCGTACAACAACACGCCCCAATAAAAACTGGCGCGGCTGACGTAGTCGGGGGGTGATTTGATCAACGCTTCCAGCCGAGCTTTTTCCTCCGGCTGATTCGCGAAGGCGGCTTGGTTTTGCAGAGCCTTCTGCGAATCCACCTTCTGCTTGTCGTAGCCTTTGACGACCGCATCGTAGAGGGCGGTCGCTTCTTCTCGTTCCTCCGCGATGTGATGCACGCGGGCGAGCAGATACTGCGTGTGAACTCCAAACACCGGATCGGTGAACGGCACAAGCTGAGTCAGCGAGCGGCCGGCCGTGATGAAATCTTTCAGCAAGAAGCTCGCGTGACCGTGCAAGTACAACATCTGCGGCCGGTACTTGCTCTTGGTGAGCGTCGCGTCGGCCAGCAGCGGAGTCAGCAGATCGCTGGCCTCTTTGTTCTTCTCAATTCGCAGCAGCATCTCGGCCTGATCGCACCGCGCCCGATTGGCCCATTCCAAATCGACAGCCAACTCGTTCGCGGCCGGCGGCGGAGCCGTCTTGGCGCGTGCCAGGAACGCGGTGATCGTTTCGCTGAATCGCTGATTCGCCTGCGTGAATTGATCCTTCGCCGTGTTGCGATGCTGCGCCGCTTCATTCGGCTTCGCGACTGCTTGAGCCAGCGCGTCATGCCCCTGTCCGCGATAGGCCAACGCGAGGTAGTACAACGCCAACGGCCGATCGGGAAACTCCTGCACGCCGACCACTTGGTTGAGCGTTTCGATCGCGACCTTGAAGTCCTTCTGCGGCTGCTCCAGCAAGCTCAACGCCAAGCCGTACCGAGCCAGCGTCACGTCCTTCTGGTTGCCGTGAGTCTTCAGGTACTCGCGATACCGCTCGACCGCGACCGGGAATTGCTTCTCGTTGTACGCCTTGTTGGCGGCGTTGATCACCTGAGCCGCAAGTTCTTCCGGCTTGAGCGTTGTGTTCTGCGCCGAGCAGGGTGGCTGGAGCAAGGCCGCTCCGATCAGTGCGAGTCCCAGAAGAACGATTCGACAGACTGGCGTAGGATGGCCCCCCTCGGCCGTCCAGCGTTGTGTCACTCTCAAGCAGGGACGGCCGGGGGCGGCCATCCTACGCACGGACCGAGCCAATTGAATGCAGAGCATCGCAAGTCTCCGGGGTCAAAAGTCGTCACGTCGAGGAATCGGCGAGCAGTATGGGACGGTCGGTTTCGCGGCGTCAATCACCGGCGCTGTCAAACTAACCCGAAGCATCAGCGAGGGCGAACGCTTCACCGACTTGATTTGCAGCGGAACGTTTTGGAGCCTTCGCCCTCGCTGACGCTTTTTAGAAGTTGCGCACTTTTGGACTGCGGTGACTTGTCACCGCTTTGTGATTGCGGCGGAGGCGCTTTTTTGACACGACCGAAAAGTCGCTCCGCGACGATGAAAAGCGGTGACAAGTCACCGCAGTCCAAAGAAACAGGAGACTCGTTATGCAGCGTAGGAAATGGACCACGGTCAGTGTGACTGCGTTGATCGTCGCGCTGCTGCTGACTCACGAGGCGATCGCGTTCATCCAAAAGCTATTCCCGTTGCAGGAGTTCATCGACGACAGCGACTTCCTCTTCACAGCCAAGGTGGAGAAGGTCGATCCCGCGAAACCCTCCGCCGTTCTGGTGCTGGGCGAGCATCTCAAAGGCAAAGCGCCGTTCTCACGCATCCCGATCAATCTGACCGGTGACAAGCAAAAGCACACGCCGCAACTCTTGAAGCGCATCGCCCCCGACCTGCCGTTGGTAGTCGGAGTCAAAAAGCAGGACGACGGCAAATTCATGCTGCTGGCCTTCACGAACGGCACGTGGTTCCAAGTGCTCGGCCAAACCGACGGCGACCAAACCCGCTGGGCCTTCACCCACTGCGAGATCTACTTGCGACGCACCTTCAAAGGAACCACCGCCGAGCTACAGCAGACCGTGACCGACGTCCTCGCCGGCAAAGCCAAGGCTCCGCCGCCGAATCCCAAAGAGCCTCCCGGTTTCGGCCCACCCTTCGAACCACCTGCGGACGCCAAGAAGCTGGATTGATCCAAACTCCGCCGGGCGACCGAATACCACGGAGCTCGCTGCCACCGGTACCGCCGACCTCGTCGCCGGAGATTCGCGCACGCTCGACAAAGACTCGTGGACCTTGAAAACCTACCTGGATTGCGATTGCGGTCGCGGCATCAACGCGCCGAGCGCGCGTGACCATTTTGAAGCCAAGCGTTCCCTCTCTTCGTGAGGACCGCAGCCCTGAAAGTCGTTGAAATGCAAGCGTTGATTGAGTTGCTCGACGGAATCGGTCAGCGGCAGTTCGAGTAAACCGGTGAGCCGAAAGCAAAGCACCCCGGCCGAGCAAACTCGGCGCGGGGTGCAGAGGGTTGGACCTATCGTGCAAAAGCCTTACTGTGACCAGGAGGCAATCGCCGCTCGGATACAAAGGAACAAATTGAATCTCGCTCCGACGGCGGCGTCAAGGAGTCACGACAATGACGCAGGTTCGAGGCCAGAACAAACAACAAACGCCGCTGTCAGAAAACAGTGGTCCGTACATTCTCGGTTTGGACATCGGCACGACCTCGGTCGGTTGGGCGGTGATCGACTCGCGGAATAACAAGCCGGTCGGGCTACGACAGGCCGGTGTCCGCATTTTTGAAGCCGGTGTTGAGGGCGATATCGAAAGTGGACGCGATGCGTCGCGTGCAGCGGGACGACGGAATGCACGGTTGCAACGGCGGCAGACGTGGCGACGAGCGGATCGGTTGCGTCGCACGTTTGTCGAATTGCAGCGACACGGTTTGTTGCCGGACGGAGCATTCGATTCAGCAGCCCGTCACGAGTTGCTGTTGAAGCTGGATGCCGAGTTGAAGGTGAAGCACGTTCCGAAAGATGACGAACGGGCCGCGCAGTTACTGCCGTATCTGTTGAGATCGAAGGGCGTGATCGAGCCGCTCACGTTGCTGGAGTTCGGACGGGCGTTGTTTCATCTCGCTCAGCGACGCGGGTATCGCAGCAATCGCAAGACAGACCAAAAACCTGACACGGACTCAGACGATGAACTGGACGCGACCGGCGAGCCACCGAAGAAGAGAGCGAAGCGGAAATCGAAAGCGACCGCCGAACAGACTTCGGCGCGAACGCTGAATGCCGATCAGTCGGCGAATGATTCGACTGCTTCAGGGAAGGAAGATGCGCTCAAGGTCAAAGAGTCGATCAGCCGTTTGCAGCAAGAGATGGGCACTCTCACGCTCGGTCAATTCTTCGCGACGCTCGATCCGCTGAAGCACCGCATCCGTCAGCGCTGGACCGGACGCGAAATGTACCTGGCCGAGTTCGAACGGCTCTGGACTGAGCAGTCGAAGCATCATCCCGAACTGACGGCCGAGGTGAAGCGAGCAATTCATCGGGCGATCTTTCACCAGCGGAAGCTGAAGTCGCAGAAGGGACTCGTCGGCAAGTGCGAGTTGGAGCCGAAACGGCGGCGATGTGCTCAAGCACTGCCGATCGCGCAGGAGTTTCGTATCCGGCAACAGGTCAATCATCTCAAGCTTCGTGAAGCCAATGGATACGAGCGGTTTCTGGAGGCGGACGAGCGGAATGCCTTGATCGAACGACTGAAGAATCAGCAATCGCTGAGTTTCGCAAAGGCTCGTGAAGGACTCGGCAAGGGCGCGAAGTTCACAGTGGAACTGGATGAAAACGGAGAAGACAAACTCGTTGGCGATCGTACGACGAATCGGCTGCGCCCGATTTTCGGCGTGGCGTGGGACGAGTTCAGCGAAGCCCAGCGCGAGCAAATCGTTTACGACGTGCTGCACTTTCAAGACGCGGAGGCGCTGGCTCGGCGAGCGAAGCGGGCTTGGAATCTCGCGCCGGACGCGGCCAAGAAACTGGCAAATACGCAGTTGGAACCGGGCTACGCGCGGCACTCGAAACGAGCACTGACGAAACTCGCTGAGCAACTGCGGCAACCGTCAGCCAAAGACCCGCAGGCCGGGAAGTCGTACATGGAAGCTCGCGAAGCGGCCGGTTACGGCACATCGAAGACGACGGCAGTTCACGATCTCTTGCCGCCAGTCTTGAAGTCGATGTCGCAGCTTCGGAACCCCGCTGTTTGTCGTGCTCTGACGGAAGTCCGCAAAGTCGTGAACGCGCTGATTCGGAAATTCGGCAAGCCGGATGTCGTTCGCGTGGAGTTGGCTCGCGATCTGAAACGCTCGCGAAAGAATCGGCAGGAAGTTTCCAAGGCGAACGACATGCAGCGGAAATCGCGTGAGCGAGCCAAGCAGCGAATTCTCAGCGAGGTCGGAATCGCTGAGCCGAGACGCTCGGACATTGAAAAGGTGCTGCTGGCGGAAGAATGCGGCTGGCAGTGCCCGTTTACCGGCGACTCGATCAGTATGCAGTCGTTGCTTGGTCCGCAGCCGCAGTTCGATGTCGCGCACATTTTCCCGCGCCGGTATCTCGATGATTCGTTCGTCAACAAGACGCTTTGCCGAGCGGATGTGAATCGGCATCGGATGCACGACCTGCTGCCGACTCAAGCTTTCGGACAAGATGCTGAGAAGTGGGACGACATCTTGAATCGCGTCCGCCAGTTCATGAAGCGGACGGGACGAGTCGGCTTTCAGAAGCTGGAACGCTTCCAGATGACTGAAGTCCCGGACGACTTCGTCAGCCGACAACTCAATGACACGCGGTTCACGACCAGCTTCGCCGCCGATTATCTCGCGTGCTTGTACGGCGGACGTTGGGACGAGTCAGGCCGCCTGCGGATTCAAGCCAGCACCGGCGGCATTACGGCTCATCTGCGAAACGAGTGGCGGCTGAATTCAATTCTCGGCGGTGGCGAGAAGACGCGCGACGATCATCGGCATCATGCGGTTGATGCTGTCGCCATCGCGCTGACCAGTCCGGGAACTCAAACAATGCTGCAAGCAGCAGCGTCACGCGCGGCCTCACGGTTTGACCGACGCCCGTTCGCCGAAGTCGAAGAACCTTGGAGTGACTTCTTGCCACAAGTTCGCGAAATCATCTTGGCCATCGACGGTGTTCGCCAAGCGGTCTCGCATCGCGTGAATCACAAACTGGAGGGGACACTTCATGCCGACACGCTCTACAGCCCGCTCAAGACGCACGCCGACGGCAGCACGGCGCATCATGTCCGCAAGATGCTGCACAAGCTGAGTCTAACGGAAGTCACCGGCGACAAGATCGTCGATCCGATCATTCGCGAGCTGGTGCAACAACAGTTTGAACGGCTGAAGGGGACCGGCTTGAAAGACCCCGCGAAAGCATTCGCCGATCCGGGCAATCACCCGTATCTCACGAGCAAGAAGGGTGGGCTGATTCCGATTCACAAAGTCCGGCTGGCCGTCGATGTCAAACCGAAGACCGTTGGCAAAGGCCATCGCGAACGGTTCGTTGCACCGACCGGTGGCAGCAATCATCACACCGTCATCATCGCCGAGTTGGATGAAGCCGCGCACGAAAAGCGATGGCATGATTTTCCAACCACCCGTTTGGATGCGTACGCGCGTTGGTCGGAGAATTTGAAAGCGAAGACCGATGGTGATGTCATCCGAAGAGATTGGGGGCCGGGTCATCGGTTCAAGTTTGTGCTTTTCATCGACGATTGCATTGCGATGAAGGACGACTCTGGAGTTGAGCGAATCTACCGCGTGGCGAACCTCTCGAAAGGAGACATTCAGCTTCAAGATGCGAATGATGCAAGAGACGCAAAGACGCTCAAGGCAGAGAAAGCACGAATTCGGGTGAGCGCGAAACAATTGAAAGATCGAGAAGCCCGAAAAGTTTGCGTCACGCCTTTGGGCGAGATCGTGCCGGACGAATGAATGGAGGATGGGCACTCTTGCCCGTTCCGGAATCGGGCAGAACGCAGGACGGGCAAGAGTGCCCATCCTCTGGAATTTTGTTGCAAGTCAAACGACGGCTTGGCCAGAATGACGCCGCTTGATGGAGACGTGGCGACACGGAGGGTCGTGGGATCGCGGTGATCGAAAGATCGCCAGCAGCGAGAAAGCCCCGACCGATGCACAACCGGATTCTGGATATCTCTGAGGGCGGAGCGCGGCTGCGGTCGTCGCTGCAACGGCTGGTCATCGAGCGGGACCAACAGCCCGACGTGACGATTCCCTTCGACGATGTCGCCGTGCTGATGGTGGCTCATCCGCAGGTTTCGTATTCGCAGTCGGTGTTGGCCAATCTGTCGGCGGCGGGCGGAGTGTTCGTAACGTGTGATGAGCGGCGTCATCCGGTTGGAATGTTGCTGCCGTTGGCGGGTCACTTCACGCAGGCCGAACGCTTCGCGGCTCAGGCGAGTGCCTCGCTGCCGGCTCGCAAACGGCTGTGGCAACAAATCGTCCGAGCGAAAATCCGTGGGCAAGCCGAAGTGCTGACGCAAGTGAATGGCTCGGATCATGGGTTGCTGGCAATGGTCTCGCAGGTCCGCTCCGGTGATACCACGAATCATGAAGCTCAGGCCGCGCGACGCTATTGGCCGCATCTCTTCGGTTCGGCGTTTCGTCGCATTCATGAAGCGACTGAGCAATCGCGATCGGATGACGATTCACTCGAAGGCGAAGGCGACCAACAGCCAGCGGCCGAGGTCGATGACCTTTCACTGTTGTCGCTTCAGAACCGCTGGTTGAACTACGGCTATGCGGTGCTCCGAGCCATGACCGCTCGCGCGGTATGTGCGTCGGGGTTGCATCCGTCGCTCGGTCTGCATCACCACAACCGGTACAACGCCTTCTGCTTGGCGGACGATTTGATGGAGCCGTTCCGTCCGATCGTGGACCTCGCCGTCGTGCGACTCTTCGAGCACCACGTCGACTTGTGGGAGCTCAATCGCGAAGCCAAACAGGAATTGCTGTTGGCACTGACGGAGCGCTGCCTGTTGGGAGGCGAGCAACGCACGCTGTTCGACACGCTCACGCGAGCCGCGTCGTCGCTGGCCGCCGCGCTCATGGACGAAACCGACGTCTTGGACTTGCCGGAGTCGCTCCATGCCGCGCCGTGAACTCACGCTTTCAGGGTATTCGGGAATGTGGTTGTTCGCCCTCTTCGACCTGCCAGTCAAAACGAAACGCGACCGCAAGCGGTACGCTCAGTTCCGAGCGAAGCTGTTGTCCGAAGGTTTTTCGATGTTGCAGTTTTCCGTTTACGCGCGATATTGCTCCGGCGAAGACATGAGCGATTCGCTGCGCGACCGAGTCCGCAAAGTCATCCCTCAAGAGGGCCAAGTCCGCTTGATGTCGATCACCGATCGCCAGTTCGGCAAGCAGGAGGTGTTCTTTGGAAAATGCAGTCGATCGGTTGAGAAACCTCCGTCTCAATTGGTTCTTTTCTGAAGGTCGCGTCATGCCGGCCGCATTGTGGTCAAGGAGTTGCGCGGGAAGCGTTGTATCCGAGCGGCGATTCCCTCCAAGCCACAGCAGATTTTACCGTGGTGCTCTCGGCCAGCAAGTTGTATCCGAGCGGCGATTCCCTCCAAGCCACAGCGCTATTCGTCGCCGTCATCGCGATGCGAGAGTTGTATCCGAGCGGCGATTCCCTCCAAGCCACAGCACGGAGTCGATGCGCCGTGTTTAAAGATTGGTTGTATC
>SXGS01280543.1_pt1 | contig 17393 bp, 14 predicted proteins | sample 3174681 | NCBI WGS metagenome assembly SXGS01 (sample SAMN11356861, study PRJNA531348) | freshwater metagenome | isolation source: freshwater sample F1-80 | place: China: Fuxian Lake, Yuxi | collected 2017-12-25 | reverse complement strand
ACAACTTTGAATGAATAAACACCTGGCTTTAATCCTTTAATTTCGTAACTTCCATCTTCGTTTGATATTGCCCCAAGTTGTTGATCCAAAACTTGGATCTTCGCTTGTTCAATTGGTTTATTGTTTAATGCATTTGAAACTATTCCTCTAACAATTCCAGATTGTGAGAAAGTTGTAGCGATAAAAAAGAAAAAGAAAAATAGTAAAATTAGTTTCATTATATATAATTTGATATTTAGTTGACAATTTAAATTGTATTTTGTTTGCTTATTCTCATTATAAATAGAATTAATAGTATGATTTCATAATTTGGTCAAAGCTATAAAATTCTGTAAAATCTCTTTCCCCTTTTCTGTCATAATTGATTCAGGATGAAATTGAACTGCGTAGAGTTTTTTCTCTTTTGATTCAATGGCCATTAGTGTTCCGTTTTCACTTATCGCAGTAATATATGAGTCATTAATTCCAACTAACTTCCAACTGTGGTATAATCCGACTTTTATCTTGTTGGGGAATCCTTTGAACAAACCAGTTTTATTTAGAATCCTTATCTCTTCTTGAATTCCATGTTTTACAATTTCTTGATTAACTAATTTGCCACCAAGATGAATTCCTATTCCCTGCAAGCCCAAGCAAATGCCTAATACAGGGATTTTTGAATCGCAGTATTCTAAGATTTGCAACAAATTATCTTTTTCATGAGGTAATCCTGGACCTGGCGACAATAAAATAGCTTCAAAATCCGTTAGTATATTGAGTTTTAAAAAATCATTTTTTACAACTGTAACGTTGCAGTCAAGTGCTTCTAAATAATGTACAAGATTAAAAGTAAAAGAATCATAAAAATCGACAACCAAAAGCTTCACTCTAATTCAATTTTGTTTCTTTGCAAAATTAAAAAACAAAGTTGATTGATTATTTAAATAACTATGGATAAAAAAGCAATTAGAATTCCAAATGCCCCAGCTCCAATTGGACCATACAGTCCTGCAATATATGCAAACGGAATGCTCTTTATTAGTGGCCAAATTCCATTAAATCCAGATACTGGGAAATTAGAGATCGCGACTATTGAAAGTGCAAGCCACCAAGTAATGTCAAATATCAAAAAATTACTGCATGAAGCGGATTTAGACTTTTCAAATGTTGTGAAATGTACCATCTTTTTAAAAGATTTAAGTGATTTTACAAGTGTTAATACAATTTACGCAACTTACTTTGATTCAATACCTCCAGCTAGAGAAACAGTTGAAGTTTCGCGCTTACCTCTTGACGTCCCGATAGAAATATCATGTATTGCGATGAAAGGTGAGTAATAAACCCGAAAAAACATATGATTTATCTGTAGTAATTGTAAACTACAATGTTGCTTTTTTTTTAGAGCAATGTCTTAACAGTGTATTTGCTGCTTCAAAGAATTTAAAAACTCAAATTTTTGTAGTTGACAACAATAGTGTTGATGGCTCTATAAAAATGTTAAAAGAACGATTTCCCTCCATCAATTTAATTGAAAACAAAGAAAATGTTGGCTACTCAAAAGCGAATAATCAAGGAATTAGAGAATCGAATGCAAGGTATATTTTGTTATTAAATCCTGACACAGTAATTGAAGAAGATACTTTTGATTTATCAGTAGCTTTTATGGATAAAAACCCTGAAGCTGGTGGATTAGGTGTAAGAATGCTGGATGGAAAAGGAAATTTTTTACCCGAATCAAAACGTGGGTTCCCGTCGCCATCCGTTGCCTTTTATAAAATATTTGGACTTTCTTATCTATTCCCAAAATCTAAGAAATTTGGAAGATATCATTTGGGTTTTTTGAGTGAATTTGATACAAATGAAGTTGCTGTTTTGTCTGGTGCATTTTTGCTCTTACGTTACGAAACTTTAGAAAAAGTAGGTCTTTTAGACGAGCAGTTTTTTATGTACGGAGAAGACATAGACTTATCCTATCGGATTAAATTAGGGGATTACAAAAACTATTATTTCCCAGAAACAAAAATTATACACTACAAAGGCGAGAGCACGAAAAAGAGTTCTGTTAATTATGTCTTTTTATTCTACAATGCAATGATTCTTTTTGCTAAAAAGCACTTTTCGAATCAAAATGCGCAATTATTCTCACTACTTATAAATTTAGCAATTTATCTTAGGGCTTCGGTTTCTCTTTTAAACAGGTTTATTAGAAAAGTCACAGTTCCATTTTTGAATACCACAGTAACTTATGTTAGTTTGTTTTTTATATCAAGCTATTGGAATAAAGCAGCAATAAAATTTCCGGAATATGTTTACTACATATCAATACCACTTTACATTCTTATTTTCATTTTATTTTCTTGGTTATTCGGAATATATGACAAAGGAATTAAGAATCATCTTATCTGGAAGTCAACAACCTTTGCTACACTTTTTATTCTTGTGGTTTACGCACTTCTACCAAAAGAATGGCAATTTTCACGCTTATTTATTTTAACGGCTGCGCTTGTTTTTATTCTTCAACACTACGTTTTAGTACTATCCATTAACCTACTAAAAAATAAGAAAATTGGATTTCCATCTCTTCCAAAAAAACGTTTTGCTATAATTGGAGACAAACCCGAGTTTGATCGAGTTAAAGAGCTACTTGAAGCAACATATCCAACTATTGACTCTATTTTTGGTGTTCATATTCAGACTGCATATGCAGATTCTCTAGGAAGTAAGCTCCAATTAAATGAAATAATTAAAATACATCAGATTAATGAGCTGATTTTTTGCGCTAAAGATTTGAAAGCAAAAGAAATAATTGATAGCATGACTCTTGTGCAGCATGAGAATATTGAATTTAAAATAGCTCAACCTAACACAAACTTTTTAATTGGAAGCAATTCTATAGAAACATCAGGAGACTTATATGATTTAAATTTTTATGCTCTTAGTAAAATCGAAAACAGACGTTTAAAAAGGGTATTCGATTTATTTTTTTCTTTTACTATTCTTTTAATTTCTCCACTATTAGTTTTCTTTTTTAAGAAGAAAAACATTTTTTTAAAAAATCTATTTTTCATTTTATGGGGGAAAAATACCTTCGTTGGCTATTTCAATAAGAGTGATGGAACTAAGACAAATCTTCCTATTATAAAACCTGGAATTTTACAGCCCTACTCTATTTCATCAAATGAAGAGGAGGAAAATAAACAGAAATTAAATTTACTATATGCTAAAGAATTTAGTGTTATATTTGATTTTGAGGTTTTGCTTCGAAAATGGAAATTCTTAGGGGAATAAACTATATTTATTTTAGCATATCATCTATGTTTGTTAACTTCGCAAAGCAAATTAGATTACTTTAACAAAATTATGGCAGAAATTGAAGTTCGTCTTCCCAAAATGGGAGAAAGTGTAACTGAAGCAACCATCACGAATTGGTTAAAAAATATCGGCGATTCTGTTGCCATTGACGAACCTTTGGTTGAGGTTGCTACTGATAAAGTTGACAATGAATTGCCCTCGGAAGCTGCTGGTATCTTAAGCAAACGTTTTTTTGAAAAAGACCAAGTAGCTCAAGTCGGAGATGTAATTGCAATTCTTTCAACAGACGGAATTTCAACTTCCAAAGAAGTAAATCCTGAATCTATTGAGCCAGCTAAAGAAATTGAAGTTATTCAAGAAGAAAAAAATACATCAGCTTCTGAAAACACTCCGCCACTTATAATTTCCAAAACAATTGAAATTACAAGTAATTCCTCTGGTAAATTCTTTTCGCCACTTGTTAGAAGTATCGCTAAAAAAGAAAATATTAGTCAAACTGAATTGGAATCCATAACAGGAACTGGACAAGATGCTCGAGTTACAAAAAGTGACTTACTTGCTTATATTGCAAATCGCGGAACTTCATTTGTTACCAATAATAATTCAACAGCTTCGCCTTCTTTAAATTCAGGAGGAAATTCCTTTGCAAATTTCAAAGAAGCGATTGTACTTCCAAATCCAGGTGATGAGCTAATAGAGATGGATCGCATGCGCAAAATGATTGCAGAGCACATGGTAATGTCAGTTCACGTTGCACCTCATGTTACATCCTACGTTGAAGCAGACATGACAAAAATTGTTGAGTGGAGAAATAAAGTAAAAAAAACTTTTATGGAGAAAGAAGGTGAAAACATAACCTTTACCCCTATTTTCATCGAAGCAGTTGTGAAAGCGATAAAAGATTTTCCCATGGTCAATGTTTCAGTTTCTGGAACTACCATCATCAAACGAAAAGACATTAATATTGGAATGGCGACTGCTCTACCTACAGGGAATTTGATTGTTCCAGTTATAAAAAATGCAGACCGACTCAATCTAATGGGTTTAACGAAAGTTGTAAATGAGTTAGCGAATAATGCTCGAAACAATAAATTAAAACCAGATGACACGCAAGGTGGAACTTACACGATTACAAATGTCGGTACTTTTGGAAATGTAATGGGAACACCTATTATCAATCAACCACAAGTTGCTATATTGGCATTAGGAGCAATTCGCAAAGTTCCAGCTGTAATTGAAACTGAACACGGAGATTTTATTGGAATTCGTCACAAAATGTTTTTATCGCATTCTTACGATCACAGAGTGGTAGACGGTGCTCTTGGTGGGCAATTTGTTAGAAGAGTTGCAGATTATCTAGAGCAATTTGACTCAAACCGCGAAGTTTAAGAAATCTTTTTATTACTAAACCTTCAATTACTTCAATATGGGATTAATTCTAAAAAATTCACTTTGCTTTTTTGATGTTGAAGCAACAGGACTTCAAATTACAAGTGACAGAATAGTACAAATTGCCATTATAAAATTATCCGTGGATGGGAAACAAGAAGAATTGAACGAACTTGTTAATCCAGAAATGCTAATTGCAGATGAGATTGTAGCTATTCATGGAATTAGCAATGAAAAAGTTGCAAATGCACCCACTTTCAAGCAGCTTGCACAAAAAATATCAGACTTTATAGGTGATTCCGATTTGGCAGGCTACAATTCTAATAAATTTGATATTCCACTATTAGCGGAAGAATTTCTTCGAGCTGACTTCGAAATTGACTTATCTCAACGAAATTTTGTCGATGTACAAAATATTTTTCATAAAAAAGAACAACGCACTCTTGCTGCAGCTTACCAATTTTATTGTCATAAACCTATTGAAAATGCTCACGATGCGTTGTATGACACAAGAGCTACCCTCGATGTTTTTTTAGCACAAATAGAAAGATATCCAGATTTAAAAGGAGATATTTCTCATTTAGCTGAATTTTCCAGAGCTGGTAATTTTAAATCCCTAGATTTTGCTGGTCGCTTGGCGATAAACGAGAAAGGCGAGGCGATTTATAATTTCGGAAAACACAAGGAAAAAACAATTGAAAGTGTCATGAAAAGTGAACCTGGCTATTATGGCTGGTTGCTCGAAGCTGATTTCCCACGTTATACAAAACAATGTCTTCGAAAAGAATTTGAACGGATAAAACAAGCGAATTCAAGTACTGAAAACAAATCTATGGAATCTAAAATTGAAGATTTAAAGTCAAAATTTAATTCCAAATGAAAATTATTTGCATAGGAAGAAATTACGCAGAACACGCAAAAGAGTTAGACAATCCAATTCCACAAACTCCAATTTTTTTTATGAAACCCGATGTCGCACTATTGTCGGATTCTAAATTTTACTACCCCAAATTTACCAAAGACCTTCACTATGAGTGCGAAATTGTTGTTAAAATAGATAAAACGGGGAAAAATATTTCAGAAGAGTTTGCTCACAAATATTATTCAAAAATTACCTTAGGCATTGACTTTACCGCTCGTGATTTGCAAACAGAATGCAAAAAAAATGGTTTGCCATGGGAAATAGCAAAGTCATTTGATAACAGTGCACCAATCGCTTCTAAATGGATTAATTTGAACGAAATTGATTTTAAATCCACACATTTTAACTTCTATCAAAATGAAAAGTTAATGCAAGTAGGACGCACAAGTGATATGATTTTTAGTATCGATGAATTAATCGCGTATGTATCGCGTTATTTAACGCTCAAGACAGGTGACTTAATTTTTACTGGAACTCCTTCTGGAGTTGGTCCTGTTTCTATTGGAGATCAACTGAGAGGAGAAATAAATGGTGAAAATATATTGGACCTAAGCATTCTTTAATTTCCACTTACACTAATTTTTTTCGTTATCCCTGAATTTATAAATTGGAATAGATAAATACCAGCTGAGTACTTAGTCATATCAATTTCGTTTGTGCCTTGACTTAATATCATTTCATTTATCTTTTGACCTATAGCATTGTAAACAAATACATTATCTCCTTCCAATTCAAGTTGAATAGTAAGTGTTTTGGAGACAGGTACCGGAAAACAATCAATTTTTTGCTGGTATTTAACTTGTTCTTCAATTCCGATTGAGCTATTTACATCGTGTTCTAAATGAAATAAACCTCCTAAATCCTGTCCAATTAGTAAGTTTAAGTTATTATCTCCATCAATATCAGCCAAAGCACAAGAACTATATGCACCAATAGACCGAGAAAGAGATAAAAAGTCAGCATCTCTTAAATTAAATGTCGCTCCTGAAGTAAGAGAATTATCGATTCCATCGTAAAAACGAAGCTGCCCATCAAATGCACCAAGAAGTAAATAAGTAGTGTCTAAAAATCTAAAAAAATGGGGCATTGGATAACCATCTGGAGTAAGTGTTGAAACGTCTATATTTCCAAGCATTGGATTTAACAATTGAAATTGTGGATTAGTTAATGTTCCACTATTTTGATAGTACATCAATTCTCCGGTCTTTTTTCCAATGATTAAGTCTAATTTTCCGTCATTGTTTAAATCAAAAAGCTGAGGCGATGCATATTGACCCGATGAAATTATTGTTCCTAAATTATCCGTATAATTTACAATAGGTGCAGCAAAAAGGAGATTGCTTCCATTTGAATTATTTTTAAAAAATACCAAGGTTCCATTTTCTAAGCCAAGAAAAATATCGATTTTACCATCATCATCAACATCTCCAAAACTTGGTGTTATTTTAAAGCCATAATTCAATTGCGATAAATTCAAGAAATCGTTATCAATAAGTGAGAAAACTGGTGAATTTGCCGAACCCGTATTTTTGTAGAAAGCAATCCGACTTTCTTTGTTTAATGTAGGTTTGTAGGCATAAAAATTTGAAACAAATAAATCCAATAATCCATCATTATCGATGTCCGCAAGATAAGGAGCAGAAGCAGTTCCGTGTTCAATCATATCTTGCTGCAAAAAAGCTTTTGATTCAAATACAAAACTTGAAACAATAGAATCTCCAATATTCTTATATTTCCAATTACTTTTTTCATTTTCAGAGATATTTTTCGCATTGGGAGCAATAATTAGATCTTTCTTGCCATCAAAATCTACATCTAAATAATAGGCCGCAGGAAATAAATTTATCTGGACCGGCGTAGAATTTACAGGAAATGTAGGGTCGCATGAAATCATTAAGGAATTAGAATTAGGGACTTCTCCCCCATTTATTAGTAAGTTCACATTTGTGTAGGCCACATCACCAAGTATTAAATCCAAAACTCCTGAGCCATCATAGTCAAAGGCTAAAACAGTTGAGCCAGAGTGAGCTTTTTCAATAGCATTTGTATTGGGTTTTATTCCAGGATTAGGAACATTTCCAGAGGTGCAAGGCAAAGAATTATCATTTAAAACTAAAAAATTTGTATTTACATCTTCCCTAAACCCTCCCCAACATTCATTCTTTAATTGGAAAATAAGCGAGTCAGAATGACCGTATAATTCTTGACTTTGATTTTGATGGTATTGTAAAAACTCTCCACTAATATGAAATGTCAACACGTCAATATCGCCATCAAAATCTACATCAACAATTGCTGGAATATCAGAGGAACTTACATACAAATTCAAATTAGCGCCCCAGTTATCCGAATACAAAAGTTCTTTAGCTAGTTCCCACTGCAAACCTATTTGTGAATCTCCAGTATTTTTAAAAACTTTTATCCCACCAATTCCATAAGTGAATAAATCATTTTTTCCGTCGCCATTGTAATCAATTGAAAATGCCCTGTAACGAACTTGGTCGTTAAAATACATATGTCCTAGCGGATCAAAATGATAAAATGGAACTCCACCCTCGTTTTTTTGCTCAAAAACACGAATTTGATCATTGCTACGGTCAAAAACAAGTAAGTCCATGTCTCCATCAAAATCATAATCAAGTTCAGAAAATTGAGCATAATTTAATCCGCCTGCCCAAGGAAGTTTAAGCGTTGTATTTGCTCTTTTAACTTCAATTGAATCATTAAAATCAAACTGAAATTGTGCCTCAGAAGAAAAGTAAATTAAAATAAAAAAAAAGAGAGAGAAAAAGGTACGCATGAATTTATTTTATAGTTCAAAATTACATAAAAACAAGGCTATTTATCAAACAACATTATTTTCTTGTCATCGCTACAGCTTGCAAAAGAGCATTCTCCAATCTTCAAAAGTTGATTTACAGAATGCTTATGTCCTTCACTTCTATTTTCAAAACGCTGAATTGGCTGAAAAGTTTTAGCATCCCAAACTTTGATTGTACTGTCTCTGCTACAACTTATAAATTCATTTTCATTTAGAAAAAGTAAATCGTAAATACTAAATTTATGAATAGGAAGTTCTTTTATACAAGTAAAATGGTTTAAATCCCACACTTTTAAGAGTGCATCTTTTCCACCAGAAATCAATAATTTTTCATCCTTAGAATAAATTAAACTGGTGACACCACCTTGATGCGCTTTAAAGGAATGTAAGAGGTTGAAAAAAGAAGTGTCTAAAATTCGGATTTCACCATCTTGGCAAGAAAGAACCAATTTAGATTTATCCTTATTTAAACTCATTCGGCGAATTTTACCACAACCAAAAGGCAAGATTAACTCCAATTCAAAACTTTTCGTATTCCAAACAACTAGATTTCCGTCTGCATCAGTTGTATAAAGCTGATTATTTAGAGGATTCTCAAGAATAGAAAAAATTCCTGATTTATGCTGCTTAAAAAATTTTTCTTCTTTTCTCTCAGTAAGATTAAAAAAATGCAAATCGCCATTTTCTAAACCAACAGCTAAATATGAATTTTCTGAAAAAAGAGAAATGGAAAAAGGTGACTTTGTAAATTGAATCGCAAAAGCATCTTGTTTACCTGATGAAATATCCCATCGTGTAACATATTTATCGCCTGATGCTGAATAAATAAAAGCGCCATCAAAATCCATTGAATAAACTGCAGCTGAATGACCTACAAAATCTTTAGATTTTTTATACACTTGAAAACTTTTAATTAAAAAAAGTATTTTAAACCTAGTCTGCAGAGAGATTTAGAAAGTCTGGGTCATCCAATAATTTTGGATTAATTTCAAAAATTGTTTTGGCTCTTGTACTGTCCTCCTCTAAACAAGAGCTAAATAATTTAATCGCCAAATCTTTTTGCCCTAATATCCAGCGTAGATTTACTTCAAGAACTCTCGCAATTGGATTATTTGTGCTTTTCTCCATAAACTGTTGAAGTACTTTTAATGCTTCGATTGGTGATGTTTCAATCAAAAATTCAATATAATCAGATAGGCATTCCTCATCAGTCTCGTCTAATAAAAGTGATTGCTCGTAATGGGATTTTGCTAAATCAAATTTTTCGATTTTCTCATATGCACCGGCAAGAACATGGTGAATTCCTGCGTTATCAGGATCAAAATCCAATGCTTTTTTTATTAACACAATTCCCTCTTTTGTTTTCCCTTCAAGATCCTCAATAATTCCAAGTCCCAACCATGCCTCAGGAAATAATGGAGCAATCTCGATACTTCTTTTGTAGAAATGTCTTGCCAGTTCTAATTCATTCAGTTGCTCGTGCGCTTCGCCAAGGTAACAGAGAGAGGAAGCATCCTCTCCTTCTATTCGCATATAAGTATGAAAATGCTCAATTGCCTTGTGGTATTTTTCTTCAGATAAATACGCATTTCCAATATTAAAATGTGATGGCCCAAATTCAGGACTAATTATAATTGAGTAATCAAAAGCCCAAATCGCTTTTTCAAAATTTTCTAATTTACTATATGCATTTCCTAGGTTATACCAAGCAGTGAATGAATATGGATTTTCATCTATAAAGTCAGTATAACATTTTATTGCGCTTTTATAATCTCCTAATTGATCGTAGCAATAAGCAATTTCATATAAGGCACCTTCATTTTGATTGTTAATTTTTATGGCCTGAAGTAAAATTTTGATCGCTTCTTTAAAGTGCGACATATTTTGGTACTCCAAGGCAATATCCATGAAAATTTCGTCTCGATCCTCTGTGTCACAAAAGTCTAATGCTAATTTAAAATATTTAATTGCATTTTTAGGATCTTTCAATTGACTAAACAATGCTGCTTTGGTAAGGTAAATTTCAGAATTCGGAGAATTAGACTTTTCAATTGTGTTTAGCAATTCAAGAGCATCATTTAAAAGACCCATTCCGCTCATAGCCTGAGCTTTTCGCAAATTGAAAAAAGGATTGTAATGAAAGTGATAGACGCCTAAATCAGCGGCAGAGAGCGCTTTGGAGTATTGACCATTAAAAATATAGTGATCAATTAAGGCTTCCAAGCGATCACTGTCAATAAAACCTATGGTTTTTCCTTCTAAGTGCGATTCAAATTTTTCGAGATCATCATTTAAACTATTGTCTGTGAAATCCTCTTCTTCGTCGTCAAACATGCACTTAAAATTTAGTTAAATTTACGAAGATTGAACGTAAATAAAAAAGAATGTTAGAATGAGTTTTCCACAAATTTTCATTTTGTTGAAAATTTATTTTGATAGAAAAATAGAATTAATTTCCGAGTAGCGTGAAGACTTAATGTGTTCTGCTAAAATAGGGTAAATCAAATTCGAATGAATACTGCTACTATAAACTATCCCACTCCCTTTTTTTGCTGATAAGGTAAATTCATTGTATTTTTTCTCATATTGATTTATCAAATTTGAAAAGTTCGATCTAATATTTTTATAAATTAACTTAAAGTTATAATCGTTTTTTAATTCTTCATAAAGCAATGGGTAATTTGCTTTTGCATACAATAAATATTCTTTTATAAAAAAGTCAAATTCATAAAATGAATCGGCATTTGATGTAAACTCAGACGACCAAGACCAAAGAAAATTATCTCCATATTGTTCCTTGTAAATTGGAAGTAAATCAAATATTACTTTTGAGCCGTGATAGTAGGCATTAAACTCTTCCATTAAGCCAATTATTCCTTCACTCTGCGTAGATTGATTGCTAGAAGATGATGTGATATAGGTCGGAAAGCGAAAAGTTCGAAGTTCTATTGGAATAGTATTTATTAATTCTACACTTGGAAATAGCTTATTTTTTGGGAATTTATAAGCAACCTTATAAAAATCATCAAGATAAAAGCCCTCGCTTTTTCCATCATTCCAAATAAATGAGCCCTGGTTTGCAAGCATATATGGAATTTGTGAATCAAAAGCATGAGTAGTTTCATGAACAGTTGTTGCTATCGTACTTAAAAACTTTTTTATTGATGTCAAGTCACAAAACTCTAAATGATTCATACTTGAACTAGTTGATGATCCACCATGAGAAATCGACGTGCCATTAGTTTTGTACTGTTTTATTATGTAATATGAAGATGGAGAATATGTTTCTAAATTATCCAAAACCCAATACTCACTTACTTGAGCAAAAGATTTAGTTAAAAGAAGGAACATGAATGGGAGAACGAACAGCCTTTTTGAAAACATAGTAACAAATTTTAGGTAGTCGTTTTATCATATAATCCTATAATATCAAAAGACAATATAGGTTACAAAAAAAATACAAAATTACAGTAATTCATGAATAATCTGATCCATAGAATATCCTTCAGCCTTAGCTCTATAGTTACGAACCAAACGATGGCGTAAAATTGCTTTTAAAGTTAATTGCACTAAATATTCTAGAACATTAACAATAACTGATATACGCAGTCCTCACACTTCTGATCAAACAAAATCAGATAGACGTTTTGATGTTGCGTTCCCCAAATATTATAAAAAAGATTAACACCCCATTATTTTTCATATATTATGCTTAGGTTCAAAACTGTGTAAAATCCATTTATACCATTGTATGAACCATACTTTGTAGAAACACCACTCATTAAGAATACTTCCTTACCATTTTCAGTAAATTGTTTTTTATATGCTTCTCTAACCACATGACAGTGATCACGAGATGTCTCCCACAAATCTACTATTGATTTGGCATAATCTCCATATGTAATATATTTAGTCGATTGTCTTTTAAAAAGACAAATTTCGAATCCGACAACTACATTTTCCCAACCATTAAATTTATATTTAGAAGAAGATTCTTTGAGAATAGAAGATCTAACTTTATCTGTATATAGGTTTAATATCCCATCAGGATGATAAACTTTTTGTTCACTGTATAATTTTTGACATCTTGATTTTGAAATATTATCACTAATCACACGTGAGTAATGCATGTTATTATTACCTAACGAATCTCTTACTACGTTAATCTCAACAACAATCAGACTATCCAAAAGTCGATAATCAATTTTATTGAAATCCATAACTTTAGAACCATTTCTTTGAGAGAATCCTACTGATGGAAGGATAAACATCAAAATTAAAATTAAGTTTTTCATTTTAATCATAAATTAAACATGATGAAAATCAATAACCTTTAGGCTCTTTATACCTTTAGTTGTTTTAAAAGAAAACCAATCTAAATCGATTTTTTTTACTATTCCACAACTGTCTGGGGATAAATATATGTCTCGTCTAGTGCTAAAGCGATGTAGTTTTTTCCTTCATTCTCTGTGATTTTAAAAAGGAATCTATCAGGGGTAATTGGATAACCAGAAGCTTTCAATTTATCAAAAATTTCTTGAAATATTTCTAAAATCACATCTAAGTTAGGAGTTCCCTCAAAAGATACAGAGTAAAAAGCATCTGCAATGTTTTCTTTAACCTTAATTTCCTCTCCTGTTAATTTTTTGTGAATATATCCATAAAGACCAGCGGACAGGCTAGGGTCATTTTTAATGGGACCATAATTTTTAATAATTAATTGAGTAAGTGCAGCAGAGGTGCTATCGATTGTATTTTTTGAATTCTCTCTGGCTTGAGCGCTAATCGATATAAATAAAGTAATAGCGATTACCAATACTCTTACTTTGTTACAAATTAGTTTAGTCTTCATAATTTCTAGTTTTTTTTAATTGATTTATAATAAAAAATTAACACAATCAAAACGAAAACCATATTTGCAATTATAACAACAAATCTCGGGAAGACGTAGTTTGATATAATCCTATAATATCAAAAGAAAATATATGTTACAAAAAAAATAGAAAATTACAGTAATTCATCAATAATCTGATCCATAGAATATCCTTCAGCCTCAGCTCTATAGTTACGAACCAAACGATGGCGTAAAATTGCTTTTGCAACAATTTTTACATCGTCTATATCAGGAGAATAGCGACCTCTGAGTGCTGCATGACACTTTGCTCCGATAATTAAATATTGAGATGCCCTTGGACCTGCTCCCCAAGTAATGAAATCAGTTGTTATTCTAGGGGCATTTGGATTTCCAATTCTAGTTTTTGTGGCCAGTTGAACTGCATATTCTAAAACATTATCAGCAACAGGAATTCTACGAACTAATTCTTGGTATTCCATAATTTGTTCTCCAGAAAGCACTTTTCGAAGTGTTGCTTTCGTATCAGAAGTAGTTGATTTAACAATTGCTAATTCCTCAATATAACTTGGGTAATCAACCCAAACATTAAACATAAAGCGATCCAATTGTGCCTCAGGAAGAGGATAGGTTCCCTCCTGCTCTATTGGATTCTGGGTTGCAAGCACAAAAAAAGGAGCTGGTAATTCAAATGTTTTTCCTGCAGTTGTAACGCGTCTTTCTTGCATTGCCTCAAGCAGAGCAGATTGTGTTTTTGGGGGTGTCCGGTTTATTTCGTCTGCTAAAATTACATTTGAAAAAAGTGGGCCTTTTATAAATTTAAATTGTTTTGATTCATCAAGAATTTCTGATCCAACAATATCTGAAGGCATCAAGTCAGGGGTAAATTGAATGCGGTTAAATGACAATCCTAAGGTTTCGGCGATTGTATTTACTAATAGGGTTTTTGCTAGACCTGGAACCCCCACTAAAAGACAATGAGCTCTTGAAAAAATTGAAATTAACACTTGATCAACGACTTCATCCTGCCCTATAATAACCTTGTGTATTTCGTCTTTTAATTCTTTGTAATGAATGACCAATTGGTCAATTGCTGCTTTATCTGACATTTTTTAATGTATTTATTTTATTATCCAATTAGTTGAAAATTGACAATTTTGATAGGACTCATCAATGCGAATGTAGGCATTTCCTATTTTAGTTTTGATCCAATTTTGAATTGTCTTTTGTTTTTTATCGTTTTCTGCAGCTCTTTTTATCAAGGTGTAATCGTCTTTTAAATTTGCAATGTGAGGTGCCTGTCTTTCAATTAAGCGAACTATTCTAAACCCTTGTTTTCTTTCATATATGTCAACATAGAGATTGGGTTTCGTAAAATCTCCTTTCTCCATTGCATCAGTGAGTATGTAAATTTGTTGATCAACCTGATTTAAATCTTCCATATCCCAAGTTTGATCTCCAGTAATTGGGTTTGTAATAATCCCTTTATTTTGTCTCGTTAAATCATCGTTTGAAAACCGCAATACTGCATCGTCCCAAGTAATTTTATTTTCTTTTAACAGTTGGTAACAAGTATCCATTTTATTGGATGCTTTATCAATTGCTTCCGAACTATATTCTGGAATTTTTAAAATGTGTAAACACGTATAATCTTGTCCTTTTCTTGAAATTAATTTAATTATATGATATCCATAAGGGGACTCAATTATGTTGCTTATCTCACCTTCTTTTAATTGGAAAACTGTAGATTCAAATTGAGGAACCATCATTCCAGCACTCGCTTCAATTTTCCCTCCTTTTGAAGCACTACCGGGGTCATCAGAATTTATTCGGGCTTGTGTTTCAAAGCTCTTTCCGTCTTTTACAATTGAATTTAGTACGACCGATAGCATATCGTAGGCTCTTTTCTTATCCTCTTTCGTGATTTTGGGATAGTACACAATTTGCTGAAAACTTAATTTCATATTTATATATGGAATACTATCAGTAGGAATTGTTTTAAAAAAGCTTGCCACGTCTTTGGGGGTAACATTTATATCACTAATTATCTTTCGCTCCATTTCTTGAGCAAGAATTTTATTGCGAATTTGAGTTCGGAATTTCTCCTTTATTTGACTAGTTGACTCACCATAAAATGCTTCAAGTTTATCGCGATTTCCAAATTTTTCGTCTAATAAACGCAAACGATTTTCCATTTCTGCGTCAACTTGTTCATTTGAAACCTCCAAACTATCCAATAGAGCTTGATCTAGAAGAAGCTCATCCGTTAATAATTGTTCTAAGATTGAACATTCCGTAATTTTCGTTGCTTCAACCCCAGCTTGAATAGCTAGTTGCTTTTGTGTTTCAATATCCGACAAAAGAATTATCTGATCGCCGACTTGGGCAATAATTTTATCAATTATTTTACTTGGTTCCTGAGAAAGTAAGCAAGTTGAACTCAGTAAAAAACAAACTAGTATTTTTAACATTTAATCTTTCTTTCCAATGTTGTAAAGAACATCAGTGTAAATTTTTATAGGATATTTTAAAGCCAATTCTTCTAACCATTTTTTTTCAAGGTAGTTTTGGTAATCAGAGGTTATCATTCCCTTTGCCTCACCAAATTCCTTGTTTGCAGGTGCAAGAATATCTGTAACTTTTAAAACATAAGATTTGCCCTCAGACTCAAAAATCGGGTTTACACCTTTGGAAAATTGTCTATTTTTTAGATAAGGAATTTGACTTATTTCAAACTTATTCATTTTCACTTTTAAATTGAGCTCACTATCTTTATTTACAGTTTCTAAAACGTGCTTTGAATTAATTGTATCGTTTTTTATCATTCTAAAAACTTTTTCTGCAATAACATTATCGATACACTCATAGATCGTAGCATCGATTCTCTGAGACCATTTATATTTATCTCTGTTAAGTTCGAAAAAGTTTTTTAGACCAATGGTATCTTTAACAGCTTTATTCCAAACTTTATCCGACATAATTTCATAGAGAATTACTCCATCATGGTATTCTTTGACCAGTGCTTTATATTCAGGATATTTTTCAGCTAATTTCGACTCTTCATGCTCTAGAATAGCTACTTTTTCCCAATTTTTATATTGATTTGAAATTAATTTACTAGCTTCCTCTCTTCTAATTCCTTTGAAATTATTTTTTAGGAAATTTGCAAAATCTTGTTGTTTGAATTTTTTTCCATCTAATTGAAAAAGGACCTTATTTGTTTTTAACTTACTTGCTGTCCATTTTCCGAGGTAAAAAGTAGAATCGATATTTTTTATAAACCAAGTTAAATTTTGCTTGCCTGTATTGGAATAATTGTAGGTTTTCTTCAATTTTAAAACAAAAGAATCTTGTGTTTTTTTGGAGCGTTCGTCTTTGTTTACTTTTGCTTGCAGTTCTTTTTTTACAGTTTCAAAAGATTGAACTTCTTTTAACTCCAATCGCTTTATTATATGAAAACCGTAATCTGTTTTAATTGGTCGACTGTAATCGCCATCATTCTTTAAAGCAAAAGCAGCTTCTTCAAATGAAGGAACCATTCTTTGTGTTGTACCAGAGCCAAATGCAGGTAACTCTCCTGCTTTCTTAATTGAACTAGCATCATCAGAATGCAGCGTAACTAATTCCTCCCATTTCTCTCCTTTTTGTAATTTATCATACAATTCATTAATTTTTTTCTCTGCTGCCTCACTTGTTTCTTTCGCGATGTCTTTACCTGCAGTAATCATGATGTGAGCAACTTTTATTGTGCCTCGTGATGCTCTTTTATCTGTAACTTTTAGAATATGATAGCCAAAGCGCGTTCTGAAAGGCTCAGAAATTGATCCGATTGGTGTTTTATAGGCAACTTCTTCAAAACTATAAACCATTTGAAAAGCTGTAAAATAACCCAAGTCACCGCCATTATTTACAGCTGAAGGGTCTTCTGAACCATTTTTCATTTTTGCAACAGATGCAAAATCTTCCCCTTTTTCAATTCTCTTCTTTAGAGCCAAGATTCTATTAAATGCATCTAACGAGTCTTTTGATGATGCATTTGGGTCAACTCTAATAAGAATATGTGCAGCACGAACCTCAGTTTTAAATCGCTCATATGCTTCTAAAACAAGTGAATTATT
>SXGS01630611.1_pt1 | contig 17399 bp, 13 predicted proteins | sample 3174681 | NCBI WGS metagenome assembly SXGS01 (sample SAMN11356861, study PRJNA531348) | freshwater metagenome | isolation source: freshwater sample F1-80 | place: China: Fuxian Lake, Yuxi | collected 2017-12-25 | reverse complement strand
GTAGCCGCGGTAGTCGATCAGGATGTTGCCGTAGGCGTAGGCGTCGTGGTAGCCGGGCTGGTTGATGATCTCCGGGACATAGGCCTGCACGATGTCCAACTGGCGGTTGCCGCCCTCGACCCAGTTATAGCGGATCACGCAGTTGGCCGACCTGTCCTTCAGGTTGTTTCCCTGCTGATTCGCCTTCATGATCAAGCGGTTATATTGGTACACCACGTTGATCGAATTGGCGTAGACATTGTGGTGCTGGTCGCTGCCGACGTATCCGTTGTCGTGGAAGTAGTTGCGCTCCACCAGGATGTCGCGCGTCTGATACTGCGCTCCGCCGGCCAGGAAGAGACCGTCGCCGTTCTCGCGGAAGATGCAGCGGCGAATGTTGATATTCGTGCCGCGCTCGACGAAGAGCCCGGCCGCGTTCTCGATATAGTTCGAGCGCACGCCCGTCCGGGTATAGAAGTAGTTGCCCAGGCGGCCGCCCTTCAGATCCAGTTGCTCGATGTTGATGTAGGACGGGACTTCGATGCCGGCGCCGCCGCCGATTTTGATGACGCCCCGGTCCTCGTTCCAGAACTCGGGCTGGGCCGGAGTGCGCGCGTTGTTACCGTCGATCACCGGAAGCTCGCCCTTGGCGTTCGGGATGCCGCGGACGGTGATCGGCCTGGCCGCCGTTCCGGACCTGTTGATGAACCATTTTTCGACATACGGCTCGGCGCGCCAGTAGATGTTGACCACGTCGCCGGGCATCAAAGTCGTCCACGGCACGGCGCCGATGGATGCGTACTTCTTTCCTGGACCAATGTCATAAATGGCGGCGCTGGCCGCGGAAGTGAAGCTCAGCGCAAGAATCGCAACGGCGGGAATCTTGTTGTAAGACATGTGCTTCTATCGGCCTGCCTACACCCGCATACAGGGTGGTAGGTGATCGCAGGTGGGTCGCTAGGGCCGCCGTACTCGGGTGAGCGGTCCAGGGCCTCGCAAAATGCCGTCAAGCCTAGCTTTTTCATGCAATTCCGTGGAACTCCGATGGCCCTCGTTCCAGTACGGGACGGCTCCGCGGACGTGATTTCCCAAAGGAAAAGGGGCGCTCTGGTCGAGCGCCCCTTCGCCGTGTCGATCCGGGTCGATCCTGGATTTTTGACTTTTTGGTCCCCTTCAGATCGGGGTGGAACGAATAGAGATTAGCACATCGCGCCACGCCGGCGGGCGCCGCGCATCCATTCGAGCGTGCGATCCCGAGCCAGCACCCCCGCCGTGCCGCCCATCGCCTGGATGCTCAGCGCACCGGCCGCGTTGGCGTAATCGGCCGCCTCTTCGAGGCCGGCGCCGTGTTGGGTCGCTGCCAGGAAGGCGCCCGCGAAGGTGTCGCCCGCGCCTGTCGTGTCCACCACCGGAACATCGAAGGCCGGCGATTCGAACCTCCCCGCCGGACCTAGCACCAGGCAGCCGCGAGCCCCAAGCTTCACCACCACCACGCGCGCGCCTCGATCGCGAAAGAACGCGCCCGCGCGATCCGGATCCTCCGTTCCGGCGAGCATTCTCGCTTCGTCCCGGTTGACGAACAACAGATCGAGATGCTCGAAGCAGGGTCCGGCCACCGTCATCCATTCGCCGCGCGCGTCCCACCCGGTGTCGAGCGAAGTGGTTAGCCCCGCCTGGCGCGCGTTGCGCAACGTTTCGCCCGCGTGACTCCGCAACAGCGGCAATCCGAAAGGATTCGCCAGATGGAAGTGCTCGCACCCGTCCACCATTTCCGCTTCGAACCGGAGCGGTTCGGGGAAGGCCTCCCGGCCGGCGCCGGGCCGGTGCAACAAAGCCCGCGCGCCGTCGGGCCGAACCAGGACCACCGAACACGACGTCGCCTCGTTCGCGTAGCCGAGCAGCGACAGATCCACTCCCGCGCCCTCGAGCGTGCGCCGGCAATAGTCGCCGAAGGGATCGCGCCCGGTCAAGCCCATCAGCCGCACCCGCGCGCCGGCGCGGGCGATCGAAAACGAAGTACTGCCCCCGTTGCCGCCGAGCCCCTGGACCACATCCTCCACCCACATCGTGGCATCCCAGCGGATCTCCGGCACCGGGCGCGTCAAGATGTCGACGAGCACGTTACCGGCGCACAGGACTCCGCCCACTTACAAGCTACCCTCGGCCAACCGCTGCAGGAAACTCCGCTCGATGGGCCAACCGCCGAGCACGCGCCGGCCCTCCACCTCGAAGGAACCCTCGGCCAGAACCCCGCTGATATCGGCGGGATTCGGTTTCTGGTGGGCGCGCGCCAGGAACTTCTTCAGAAGCTCCGTGACTTCCTCCAGTTGCTTTTTCACCAGCCGCGCCTGATCCTCGCTAGCGCATTCGGCGGTGAGCGCGGCGCGGAATCCATCGCCGCGCGACGCCAGCGCGATGGTGGCCCGCGAGGCGCCCTCGAGCGAACGGGCGAACGCCTTCACGCCATCGGGCAGCGCGCCCGGCTCGCGGAGTAGATCGGCGCCGATCGACACCCAGGCCGGTTCCTTGGGCGGCTGGAATCCGCCTGTATCGCGCTTCTCCTTCATCACGTAGGCGCCCCACTGGCTGTCGCTCACCGCCAGAGCGAGAATGTTGGGCGCCAGGGTGAAGAAGGAGAGATAACGCCCCGGCCTTCTGGTTTCCACCGTGCAGAAACCGTTGGTGCAGGTGGCGCCTTTGCCTACCGCGTGGCGCCGCAACTGATCCCAATCGAACCGGCCGCGCAGCAGGAAGCTGGTCTTGCCATCTTGAAACGCGGCGAGAATCGAGTCGAGGTCGGAGGTGTAGTCGAAGCGGGTCTCCTCGACGAAAGTCTTGTAGTCGGTCTCCTGCGCGGCCTTGCTATCGGCGAGAAGTTGCAGCACGCCGGAAACACGCAACGCCTGCACGTCGACGAACGCCGTCACCGCGCCCCGGGTCGGCAGACTCGCCACCAGCGCGGCATCGGAGGTGTCCAGGCCCTGGCGGCCCCACTCCACCCAGATCAGCGCCGCGGCGCACACCGCGACCAGCGCCGCCGAAAGATGCACGGGCCGAATTCGCATCGGAAGCTTCCTAGACGCCAACCGCCACGCCGCGGTGCTCCTTCCATAGCTCGATGTATGGTTTCAACTCCGCCATCATCTTACGGAACTGGGCGAAATCGAGCGACTGCGCGCCATCGCTCCACGCCTTTTCCGGGCACGGATGCGTCTCCACGATGATCGAGTCGGCTCCGATCGCGACGCCCGCGCGAGCCAGGGGAGCGATCAGGCTGCGCTTGCCGGTGGCGTGGCTCGGATCGAGCACCACGGGAAGATGCGTCATCTCCTGCAGCACGGGCACGGCCACGATGTCGCAGGTGTTGCGCGTCACGGTCTCGAACGTGCGGATGCCGCGCTCGCACAGCATGACGTCGTTGTTGCCGTGCGCGACCACGTACTCCGCCGACATCAGCAGTTCCTTTATGGTGCCACTCAGCCCGCGTTTCAACATGACCGGCCGGCCCGCGCGCCCCAGCGCCTTGAGTAGCGCGAAGTTCTGCATGTTCCTGGCGCCGATCTGCAGGATGTCGGCGTATTGGGCCACCAGCCCGACGTCGCTATCGCTCATCACCTCCGTGATCACGGCGAGACCGGTGGCGTCGCCCGCCTTTCGCAGCAGCTTCAGCCCTTCTTCCTCGAGCCCCTGGAAATCGTAAGGCGACGTGCGCGGCTTGAAGGCTCCGCCGCGCAACACCTGGCCGCCGGCGCCGGCCACGGCCTCCGCCGAGTCCATGATCTGCTTTTCCGATTCCACCGAGCACGGCCCCGCCATGACGATGAACTCGTCGCCGCCGACCTCGAAGCCGCCCACCGCGATCCGCGTCTTTTCCTTTCGGAACTCCTTGCTCACGAACTTGTACGGCGCCGAGATCCGCACCGCCTTGTCCACCTGCGGCATCGACTCGAGCGAGTCCAGGCACGGCGTCACGTCACCCACCCCGACGGCGGCAATCACCACGCGCTCCTCTCCCTGGATCTGGTGGATCTTGTATCCGTAGTCGAGAATCCGTTGGCAGACCTGGTCGATCTCCTGCTTGCTGGAATGTAGTTTCATCGAGATGATCATTGAGAATTCTCCAAGAGGCGAAAACGAAAAGCCCACTCGGTTTCGAGTGGGCGGGAGACGGTCGCGCGGTTCCGGTACTACGTCAACTCCACTCTACCCGCTGGGTCAGCGGGTAAATCGAAACGCGAGGGAGTTGCCGTATCGCATGAAAACTCTATCGTAGTCGATGACGGCCCCGCGCGCAAGGAAAATGGGGCGAATCCCGAACGAATCAATGGTTCGCGGCCGCTCCGCATGCCACCACTTCGCCGGGGGTAATACCTTCCCGCACCACCACTTCGATGTTGTTCGACGTGCCGAGCTCCACCAGGCGCGGCGACCAGGTCTCCTCGCCATCGCCGCTCTCGCCGCGGAACAACGCCGTGCCCGTGTCCGCGTCGACGCACTCGCGCGGCAGCACCACGCCCTCCTCGGCGCCAAGCACCAGGTCGGCGCTGCCGGTGAAGTTCGGGAACACGCGCGGATCGGCGTGGTCCGGCCGCACCTGCACCACCAGGTTCCGGACCCAATCGGGCCGGTAACGATTCGCCGTCGCGATCGCTCCCACGGCCACTACCCTGCCAGGAATCTCGAGCCCGGGAACCGCGTCCAAATGGATGCGCGCCTCGAGCCCCGGGCGCAAACGCTGCTCGTCCACCTGCAGAGCTCTGGCATCGAGGAACAACGACTTCATGTCGACCACTTGCATGAAGGCGTGGCCGGAACGCACTTCGTCGCCGGTCTGGATCTCCGCGGTGTCGCTGCCACGCTGAATCTGCCCCATGACGGCGACGCCATCGAGCGGGGAACGGTAGTTCATGCGGTCGAGATTGGCTTCGGCGCGTTCGAGCTCCAAGTTGGAGTCCTTCAGCGCCAGTTCCTCGCGCCTGAGTTGCGAACGCTCGGACAGGTCGAAGAACTTGCGCTGCACCAGCAGGTTCTCAAGGCGGGCCCCGGCCTCTTCATACGCGAGTTGGAAACGTTCGGTCTGCATGGCGGACCGCACCGGCGCGGTCTTCAGATTGAGCGCCGCTTTCTCGATATTGGCGCGCGCCACGCGGATGCGCTGTTCCAGCCTGGCGCGCGCGAGTTCGGTGGAGGCGTCGATCCGCCGGTTGGTCATCTTGCGCTGCTCCACGTCGGCCTTGAACTCGTCCACCCGGTTCACCATGTACTGCGGATCGAACGCGGCCACCGCGTCGCCCTTCTTCACCGGCTCGCCGGGCTTGACGACATCGCGGAGCAGCAACCGGAACTCGCTCGACATGAAAGAGCGGCCCCGCGCACCACGCAGCTTCGGAGCGACCATGGTCGCCGACCGCGCGGCCGAAATGACGCCGGAGACGCGCAACGTTCGCTCCACCGCGCCCGTTCGCGCCTTGGCGGTGCGATAGCGGGCCGGAGCCGGTTTGACGGCGCGGCCGCGAATCCAGTATCCCGAGCCGGCCAGAGCGGCCATGACAGCCAGCGCGGCCAGCCCGGACGCCCAGCGCGTCCGGGGCGGTTTCGCCGGAATCAACTCCGGGCGCGGACCCGCGGGACTGTGCGGAGAGGGAGAATCGGGGAGCGGATACACGTCGATCGGGTTGGGCCCCGCACCATTGTACTTCGCGGCGGCCCGTCCCGCGCTACTGGCCCAGTTCGTGGCAGGCGGTGCACACGACGGTGGCCTGGTGCTCCTTGTGGCAGTCGACGCAGCCGGCCATGGTGGTGGGACGGAAAACCGCCAGAATTTCGCTCTTGTAGACCTCGCCATGACACGAAGCGCATTCGAGCTTGGCGGCGGTGTGGACCGCGTGGCTGAACACGACGAAGTCGCGCAGCTTGTACACGCGCGCCGAGGGGATTCTGCGTTCGGAGATCGCCGTGTGGCAGGTCTTGCATTGCGCCTGCGCGGCGGGAAATCCCATCCGCTCTTCCTTGCCCGCGTGGCAGAAGTTACACTTCAGCTTCAAGGGCTGGTGCCGCTTGTGCTGGAACGGACCCTCCGGCTTTTCGGGGGGCTCGGCCGCCGCCAGCGCGAGCGCCAAGGGGAGGAGCACCAGGGACCTCATGCGTTCCCCTTGCTTATACCAGATTCGCGTGCATGCGCGCTTTACTCGCCGGGATCGAAGATATCCTCGATGCGCCGTTCGAACAGCTTATTGATTACATCAACATCGCCGGACAGGGTGATGCGCCGCCAGACGCACGACGACTCTGCCAAACTTGAAGTGTGAGCGCGCGCCCGGCCCACGTGTACCGGCGCCCGATCACCCGAGCGACAAGGAGACGACCATGCGACTTCCGGCGATCGCGCTGTGCGCGGCGGCCATTCTGGCCGGAGAGAATTTTCAATACAAGGTCTTGGCGACCAACAAGACCGGCACCATGGAAAGGGAGATGAACGAGGCCGCCGAGGCCGGATATGTCTTCTCCCAGGTCATGGGCGGCGAAACGGCCGGTGGCAATGAAGCAGTCGTGGTGATGGCGAAGGCGCCGTCGCACTCCAAGAAGTCTTACAAACTGCTGGCGACCTCGAAGACATCCACCATGCAGAAAGAGCTTCAAGCCGCTGGAGACGAAGGGTTCGAATACCGCGGGCAGACCGTCTTTGAATCGACGTTCGGCGGCCGCGAACTGGCGGTGATCGTCGAGAGGGACACCGGCAAACCCTCCAAGAGAATCGCATACCGGGTGCTCGCCACCAGCCGCACGTCGACGCTGGAGAAAGAGCTGAAGGAAGCCGGCTCGGAGGGCTACAGGCTGCTCGGATTCTCGGTTGGCAAGACGCGGTTCGGCGGCAACGAACTGGTCAGCATCCTCAGGAAGGATTGACCCGCCGGCGGCGAAACCCGATCGCCAGCAGGCCGGCGCCCACCAGCAGGTAGGCGGCCGGCTCGGGCACCGGCGTCGTGCCATTCGGGGCGCCCTCGCCTTCCTCCACCGACTCCGGGCGGTGATTCTCGCGGCGCTGCCCGATTCGGGTTTCACCGCCGCCCGTTGTGGAGGTCGAGGTTCCCGCCCCTGTGCCAGAGCCGGACCCAGCACCAGAGCCAGAGCCAGAGCCAGAACTGGAACCGTTGCCCGAGCCGCTGGTACTGCCCGCCGTCAGCGTCGAGATGCGCGGCTGCCCGGCATTCCCCAGTCCAGTGGTGAGCGATCCACCGCCCGCGCCGGAATCGCCTCCGCCGCTGCCGCCCGTGATGCCGGAGATCGTTGTCAGCCTGCCTTCACCCGAGCCGATCGAGGAGAGATCGGTGACGCGGGTTTGGAACTCCTGGTTGACGGTCTGACGGACGAGTCCGCCGCCGGAGGACGTGAGTTCCCCGGCGGTTGACCGCAACGTCGAATTGGTGAAAGTGTTCTCCTGACCTATCGTGGAAGACTGGCCTGAGCCGCTGCCCGAACCGCTCGAACCGGAGCCGCCCTGTCCGTTGGATGACGCGACCACGGCGAGTCCTCCGCCTCCTCCGAATCCGCCGCTTCCGCCACCGGCTCCACCGCCGCCTCCACCACCACCGGACGCTCCACCGCCTCCAGCGGCGGTGGCGACTCCGCCCCCGCCGCCGACGAATGACGATCCCGCACCGGATGAACCGGTCTGCGACACCGCCGCGTTCGTCTTGCCCTCCGGCCAGAAATTGTCGCCTTCCGCCTGGAGTCCGGCGAACTCGGGTGCTCCGGTGATCGCGGGCGCGACCACCGCCGCCCCGGTAGGAGCGGGAGCCGCTCCGGGGGTAGGATTCTCCATCTGTTTTTCCGACGGCTCGAGGTGAAGCACCGGCGATTGCGGCTTGTCGGAGATCATGTTGCCGCAGCGGCCGCGGATCTTGTTCTGACCGTCGGTCAGCACCACTTCGCCGGGCTTGAGATCCACCTTCTTCTTGGTCCAGTAGACTCGGTCGCCGACCCGGTACGAGACGTAGCCTTTGCGAGGCTTGGTCAGTTCGACCGGTTCCAGCTTTTTGACCTCTACTCCCCTGTCGCCGTAGTGCTTTTTGACGATCGGGTCCTGCGAAACCGCCTTCTCGACTTCCTTCATGTCGTACACCCCACCCGGCACGACGGAGTACGGATACACGGGCCGCTCCCCCGGCTTCCCCGACCCGGCGACCTCAACGAACTGCTTCGGAGCTTTCTTCGCCTTGGCTCGCGAATCGCGCGTCTCGAACCACCACATGCCATAGACCATGGCTGCGGCGATCGGTAGCGCCATCAAGGAGCGGTATGAGAAGGATCCGAGTTTCATCCCATTCCGTTTTAACCTCTGGAAGGGAACCGGTGAATCCCTCGTGAGTTCTGTACTAGGGACTAGCCGCCTTAGTACACGAAGGACTGCCGGCGCCGGAGCTCCACGGCGGTCTCCGGAGGCTTAACGCGCGTCGATCGTCACCGAGAGCACCCGGTGGATCTTGCTCTTCACCGCGAAATGCGGAAACAGGTAGAGCCAGCGGCCCCTGCCCAGACGCAGGAACTGGCCGTTCATCGCGTTGTAGTGGTTGTCGAACGGACGGCCTTCGGGATCGGCTTGGAACAGCCGCGTCGTGGTCCAGGTCCGGCCGCCATCGATGCTCCGGGCGAAGTGCAAACCGAACGCCGTCTTGTCCCCCAACGGATAAAGTGTCCTCGAATACGGCACGCGGCTCGCCGTCAGCAACGATCCGTCCGGAAGCGCGATCCCCGAGGGCGGCGCTCCCGTGCCCGCCAGATTGGTGGGTTCGGGCTTCGACCAAGTCTCCCCGCGGTCCCGCGACTCCGAGCGGAAGTACCAGGTGTCCCGCCGCGAATCCGGCACGCGCCCGAGCTTCTCGCGCCCCCGGATCAGCGACACCAGCGTCCCGCCGGTCATCTCCAACAGCGTCTGCTCGTTGAATCCGGCAGGCGTCCGGGGATCGTCGCGGATCTCCAACGACGGCTCGTACCCCACCGTCCGGTAACGGAACGTCCGGCCGTCGTCGTCGCTGAGCAACACACCGCACTGCCAGTTCTCCCCGCCCCGCGCGGCGCCCCAAATCTGTAGGATCGTGCGGCCGCTCGAGTGGATGATCCCGCCATAGCCGAACTGCTCGCCCAGGAACGTGCCGGTGGGATACGCCTGCCAAGCGAAGTCGCGCGCTCCTTTTTCCTTGCGGCCCACCACCAGCGATCCGCCCCGATAGCGGATGTCTTCTTTGTACGACTCCTTCCGCGCCCCCTTGGCCACGTGGTATCCGACCGCCAGGACCGTGCCGCGACGTGTCGGCCCGAACGTACTGAGGGCGGACGACGCCTCTTTCGGATTGCCGAGTTTGCGGAGAATCTCCATCGCGAACGGTTCGGGCGCCGACCACGACTTCCCTCCACGGCGCGACCGCACCAAATAGGGCAGGGCCCCCGCTTCGTCGTCCTCGACGAAGTCCGTGAATACCAACTCCCACCGCGACGAGTGGGGAACGATCGTGGCCCAAGTCGCGCGGCGGCCGTCGGAAGCCGGATCGTACAGCACCCGGTAATCGCGGAAGGTCTGGGCCGAGGCGGCTCCCGCCAGCAGCAAAGCGGCCCCGGCTAGCGGACTCACCCTGCGATCCGCTCCCGCAACGCGCCTACCTCGGTGCGTAACGCGTTTCCGTAGAGAGCGCTATCGGCCTTCCAGGAAATCACGTTATAGCCCATCTTCAGCCAGCCGTCCGCCTGCTCCATCGTGCTCGGTTGGATCCCCGCCAGCTTGCCGTGAGCCTTGGCCACGTCGGCGACCTTTTGCAGCGCGGCGATGGCGGCCGGGTCGCCGAACTGGCCCGGAATCCCCATCGACGTGGTGAGGTCGAAATGGCCGACCCACAAGACGTCGACACCCGGCGTGGCGGCGATCGCCTCCACGTTTTCGAGCCCCTGCACGGACTCGATTTGACAGATCACCGTCGAGTTGAGGTTTGCGTATGCAAAATATTGAACCGGATCGGGATTCTTGTAGTCGGTATGCGCTCCTCCGATGCCGACTCCGCGCTTTCCCATGGGGGCGTATTTCGCCGCATCGACAATCGCCTTGGCCTGCTCGCCGGATTCCACATTGGCGCACATGACCCCGAGTGCGCCGCCATCCATGACACGAGCGATGAAGTGGTACAAAGTCTGCGGAACACGGACGAACGGAGCGATCCCGGTTGCCTTCAACCAAGCGATGAGGTCCGCTATCTTATCTGTATCAAACTCCGAATGTTCCATGTCGAGCAATACGAAGTCCAGATCCGCCGTCTCGAGGATCTTCGCCATGCCTCTGGTACCGAATTCCCAAACCATGTGGCCGACCGGAATCCGGCCCTCCATCACGACCCGGCGGAAGCGGTTGTCCTTCACGCGTGCACCTCCTCGTGAACTGCTTGGCCCAACCAGTCGGGCATATCGCCGTCGGGGCCGAACTCGAGATCGAACGGTCCGCTCAGGATTTCGAGCGCCGGGTTGGCCTGGATCGTCGGCAGCAGATTCTCCGACAGCACGACGTGGTTGAGCTCCATGGTGGTGCGGATGCGCCCGATGGTGACCTCTTTCATGTCGAACTTGCCGACGGTGGGGGCGATCGTCTCCAGACACTCGCGATCGGTACCGAAATGGACGGGCACCTTGATCGGGGCAAGGGTAGAGGCGGTCAACGAGTTGATACGGGTCGGCTTCCAGTCGATCTTGGACAGCAGGCGATCATGTACGATGTCCGCCATGCCGAGCCCAACGCCGTTGCCGTAGGAAACGTCGGTGATGTCGCGGACGTAGACGCGCTCGAAGAGGGGCGTATTGGGCCACGGGTTCGACAACCCGGTCACGCTGCGATTCACCACCTTGGTGTCCATCCCCGCGCCGGAGATATTCTTGCCGATGCGGTCCAAGATGAGGATATCGAGATCCGCTGGAACATGTCCCTGCCAACTCTTTACCAAGGCGAGGAGTTCCTCTTCACGCTGCTCCATTCCCTCCACCGGAACGGCCGTCACCTGACCGGTGTTGTGATTGGCATCCTCGAGGATCGCGAGTCCACCCAGGATCTTGCCCGATTTCAGCACCTGCCGCCCCACAGAACGGATCACCGTCTCGAGCCCCATCTTGTATGCGTAGGTATGGTACCGCTGGGCGCCGGCGAACTTTCCCAATCCGATCGCCATCATTTTGAAGAGTCCGCTCTCGATCTTGCCCATGAAGTCGGTGTGCCACTTGACGCGGCCGATGAGCATCACGCCGTCCGCGTTGAAAGCGTTCTGGTCCATGAAGGCTTCCAGGCCTTCGGGCGTCTTGCCGAGCGAAACAACCTCCAGTGAACTGATGACCGGGCATCCCATCGTGGCCTCGTGGATCCCGTAGTGAGCGAGCACGTCCGCTTGACCTTCGGCGGTCGCAGCGCCGTGAGAACCCATCGCGGGGAAGATGAAAGGCCGCATCCCCGCCGATTTCCAATATTCAACCACCGCTTTCACTATGGTGGCTATATTTATGATTCCACGCGAACCCACACCGATCGCTACGCGCGATCCAGGGGCCAGACGCGACGCGAATCCGGCGCCCGACAATTCGCCCTGGACGGCGCCGGGAAGATCCGCGATCCTCCGATCCGGGAAGTTCTGCTTGACAAGGTAGAGACGTGAGAATTCCATGATCCGCAGTATATCAAGACTCGGTGAAACGAAATGGGCCCCAACCGGCACGATCCAGTATGGCCGACGCGATCTTTCAACCCCTGGTCTTCCCGAATCTGACCGTGAAGAACCGCATCTTCCGGTCCAACATCTCGGGCCGGTTCGACAACTACGACGGATCGGGCACCCAAACCCGCATCAACTGGGAACTCAAGTTCGCCCGGGGAGGAGTGGGAGCCATCATCTCGTCGTTCGTGCCGGTGGCGCTCCGCGGCCGGATCCTCATCAATTACGCGACCATCCACGAAGACTCGCGCATCCCGTTCTGGCGGGAGTTGGGCAAGCAGGTTCACGAGCACGACTGCCGCTTCATCCTCCAGCTCAGTCACGGTGGCCGGCAGCGCGACCTCCCCGGGTTCGAGTACCCGAAGGGCCTGAGCTCCACCGACAAGCCGGAGCCGCTCAACGGGTTCGAGTGCGAGCGCATGACCAAAGCGCAGATCAAGGAGGCCGTGGACGCATTCGCGCAAGGCGCCCGGCGGGCCAAGGAGGCTGGTCTCGACGGAGTGGAACTCCACGCCGCCAACGGCTACTTGTTCACGCAGTTCCTGTCGTCGGCCATCAACGACCGCGAGGATGAGTACGGCGGTCCGATCGAGAATCGCGCGCGTTTCCTGGTAGAGGTAATCCAGGCAATCCGTAAGGAGGTAGGCACGGGCTTCCACTTGCAGGTGAAGATCAGTTCCACCGAACACAACGACGCGCTTGTCCCCTGGGAGAAACCGGGCAACACGATCGAGGACTCGGTGAAGGTGGCGAAGATGGCGGAGACCGCCGGCGCCAACGCGCTCCACGTCTCGGCGGGCAGCACGTTCCCGCATCCGAAGAACCCGGCGGGCGACTTCCCCATGGACGAGTACGCCAAGTACTACGACGCGATGATCTCCAGCGGGACGCGGGTCTTTCAGAACTACACGCTCTTCCGGGAAGGACTGGGCGCGAAGCTGTTCCACTCGACCTGGATTCGCGCCCGAGGCGAGGTGATCGAGGGGATCAATCTTCCCGATGCCGCGCGGATCAAACAAGCGGTGTCGATCCCGGTGATCTGTACAGGCGGCTTTCAAACGGCGTCGTTGATACGATCCGCGATCGAGCAGGGCAAGTGCGACGCGGTGAGCATCGCGCGCCCTCTGGTGGCCAACAACGATTTGGTGAAGCAGTTCGCGGCTGGCGCCGACCGGCCGGCGATCCCGTGCACGTACTGCAATCGCTGTCTGCTCAACGTGCTGGAGAACCCGTTGGGCTGCTACGACGAGACCCGGTTCGGCAGCCGCGACGAGATGATCGGGCAGATCCTGTCCGTCTTCGATCCGCCACCGTTCCGGTAGACGCAACCGCGGGTGAACCGGCAGCGTGGAGATTTCGGAGGCCGGGATCGATATTCGGCTTCAAATCGTTCCAGGTAAAGGCATTACCTCTTCCAGCGGACCCGCGATTGTAGTATCCTGATAAGGACTGTACCAGAACGTGGGTACTGGAGATTTTCTTTTGACAAGCCAACTACGGATCCGAGGAGGCACAAAAACTATGGCGCGCAAAGTCGCCACGCTGGCAACCTCTTTGTTATGGCTGACCGGAATCCTCTCCGCGCAAGGTCTCAACACCATCGCGAAGCAGGACGACTGGGAAGACATCAACTTTGAATTCAACTCCCCCATTCTCTCCGACGGTTATCCCAGTCTGCTTCGCCTGGCGGAGCTGCTGAACAAGAACCCGGACTACAAAGTGAGCCTGACCGGCAATGCCGATCACATCGGCTCACATCCATACAACGACCAGCTCGGAAAGCGCCGCGCGGAAGCCGTCAAGGCGTTCCTCGAGAAATACGGCGCCCGGCCTGGCCAAGCGGCGATGGATTCCAAGGGCGCTCGAGTCCCCAAGGTCAGCAACGGCAGCCCCGAAGGCCGTTTCATGAACCGCCGGGTCGAGATGACCGTCACGGACGGATCAGGGAGGATCATTGGCGCCGGCGGCCCCGGCGACGCGATCAAGTCGCTCGAGGCTCTGCAGAAGAAGCAGGAAGAGTGCTGCTCGCAGATTCTGCGCAGGCTGGACAAGCTGGACGAGATTCTCGCCGCGATCCGCGACCTGAAGAACGAGAACGCGCAACTGCGTAGCGCGATCGACGGCATCAAGGGACGCGGAGCCGGCGACGACGCCCGTCGCAAGGCGGACGAAGACGCCGCCAAGCTGACTCCCGCCGACATGGCCCGCATCTCCGACAAGGCCGCGCAACGCGCCTTCGACGAGCAGGGCATCGCCAATCACAAGGGCAAGCTGACGCCCGAGGAGATCGACAACCTCGCGCTCGGTGCCGCGCGTAACGCAATCGTCGACGCCAAGGCCGAAGGCAAGAAGATGACGCCGCAGGAGATGGAGCAGTTGGGCCATATGGCGGCGACGAAGGCGCTCAACAAGGCTGTCGACGCCGGCAAGGCCGACCTGACGCCGCAGCAGATCGACGAGATCGCTCGCCGCGCCGCTCGCCGCGCCGTTGACGAGGAGCTGGGCCGCGTTTCCCCGCAGACGCTGGAAGACACGCTCAAGAGAGTGAGCAAGTCCTACGGTCCGTCGGGTCCGGCGCTGTCGCTGCTCGGATTCAACGAAGGCGTGGACGGAGACGGCAACGTCACCCTCACCGGCAAGGGCCGCCTGTTCAAGCCTCTCTCCGAGAGCACGGCGCTGCAGGCCCAGGGCGAGTATATGCACTTCAGCGGACGCCGCGAAGGCCAGATCGACATCGGTATCGTAAACCGGTGGAAGGAACTGCAAGTCGGCGCGTTCACCAGCTTCAAGGGCGTGGGCCTGAGCGGCATGGATACGACCGGCGTACTGGGTCAAGCTTCGTTCACCGCGGACTACCTGTTCAAGCACGGTAAGGTCGGCGCCTTCGCGAGCAAGGGCTTCCTGAGCAACTCGACGGTGAAGACCGCGCGTCCGTCGCGCTGGATCCTCGACGAGACCTACCTCTCGGTCGTCGATCAGTTGGGCGGTAGCGGCGCGGTTCAGCTTCACCCGCGTCTGGCGCTCGAAGGCAACCTCGGTTGGCTGAAGCGCGCCAATGGCGACGATCGTCCGGGCGGCACGATGCGTCTGGTGTTCCCGATCAACAAAGCGGTGGCGTTCACGGCCGAGGGCGGCTTCAACGAAACGCTGGTCGGCCGCGACAACAACGGCCGCGCGACGTTCGGCGTGCTGTTCGGCAACTACCTGCAGCCGCGCGAATACCTGAGCTTCAACGGACCCGTTCCGGTTGACATTCCGCGCGTTCGTTACGAAGTGCTGACCCGCCGCACGCGGACGGGCAACGATCCTCCGGTCGCCGACGCCGGCGCCGACAGGCTGGGCATCCCGGCCGGTACGGTGACGCTCGACGGCTCCGGTTCATTCGATCCGGATGGCGATCCCATCCGCTATCAGTGGACGCAAATCGCCGGTCCGACGGTCGCCATCAACGGCGCCGCCGCCGCCCGCGCGACCTTCAGCGCCGAGCCCGACCAGAGCTACGGCTTCCGTCTGACGGTAACCGACGACAAGAACGCCCAAGGCATCGCCCGCGTCACCATTTCGACGCGCGCCGGTGTCCGGGCTCGGGTCGTCCGGTTCACGGCCAGCCCCGACCGGATCCTGCCCGGCGGTACTTCCATCCTGAACTACAGTGTGGAAGGCGCCGACTCGGTCACGATCTCCGGCGTCACCGGCAACCTGTCGGCCACCAACGGCACGGTCAACGTGACTCCGGCGGCCACCACCACCTACACCCTGTCGGCGCGCAACGCCAACGGCGAAGACCGGGCGACGGTTACGGTCGTGGTCGATCAGCTCGGTCCCCGTGTGCTCACCTACGCGGCTCAGCCTCCGTCGATCACCCGCGGTCAGGCCTCTACCCTCCGCTGGACCACGGCGGATACCGAGAGCGTCGAGATCGTCGGCGCCGGTACGTTCCAGGGCATGACGGGTTCGGTGGAAGTCCGGCCGGACCAGACCACCCCGTACACCCTGATCGCCCGTAGCCGGCTGGGTCAGACCACAGCCGTGGTGACGGTCACCGTGAACGCGCCGGGCGAGCGGCCGAAGCTGCTGAGCTTCACCGCCAACCCGGTCGAGATCGCGGAAGGCCAGACCTCGACTCTGACGTGGAACGTGGAAGGCGCCACCCAGGTGACCATCTCCAACAACGTCGGCAGGGTCAACGCATCGGGAAGCGTCCAGGTGCAACCGGCAACCACCACCACCTACACGCTGACCGCAACCAACGACGCGGGAGCCATCACGGCCGTTACCACGGTCACGGTGTTCCCGAAGCCGAAGGTGCTCAGCTTCACGGCCAACCCGAGCCGGATCACGATCGGCCAACCGGTGACCTTCACCTGGTCCACCTCCGACGCCGATTCGGTGTTCATCAGCGGCAGCATCGGCAACCGCATTCCGAACGGCTCGCTCACCAACGCCGGACCGCAGTCGACGACTACCTATACGTTGACGGCGATCGGTAAAGGCGGGCAGGCTTCGGCGAACGTCACCGTCGAGGTGGCTCCGCCGCAGCAGATGAGCGCGACACCGGTGGCGCGGATCAGCCCGGCCGACATCGTCACGTCGTTCCGCGAGTTGGTATTGAACGGCACCCCGTCGTTCGATCCCAACAACCGGCCGCTGACGTTTAGCTGGCGCAGCGTGGACAACAAGGGCTCCGTCGTCAACCCGACTTCGGCCACCCCGACGGTCCAACTGAAGACCGGCTCCTCCGGCGACTTCGTGTTCGAACTCCAGGTCACCAACAACTCTGGCTTGAGCTCCAAGGCTCTGGTCACGGTGCAGTTGGTGGAGGCCAGACCGCTGCGGTAGCGGCGAGTTTCGAATCGGGCAAAGCGACCCCCTGGCGGCCGAAAGGCTTCCAGGGGGTTCGTGCTTTCCGGCCCTCGATCTCTGTAAAGAATAGTAAACCAGGCTGCCATTCGGGAGCCGGTCTCTTATAATCGAGTCACGGAGCGAGGAATGCACGAACTGCTGCCGACGCCGCTGACAGGAGCCAATCCCGGCTCTCCCGGCGAAATCCTCGTCCGGCTGGTGGCGGCTCTGGCGGCAGGCGTCGCCGTGGCGTGGATTCACAAAAGGACTTCGCGGGGCGAGGCCGAGCCGGCGCTCGAGTCCACGCTGGTGCTGCTGGCGGTGCTGATCGCCATGATCACGCAAGTGATCGGCGACAACGTGGCTCGCGCGTTCAGCCTGGTGGGCGCCCTTTCCATCGTGCGGTTCCGGACCGCGCTGCGCGACACACGCGACACCGCGTTCGTCATCTTCGCGGTGGTGGAAGGCATGGCGATCGGCTCGATGCACCCGTGGGTGGCGCTGGTGGGACTGGTCGTGGCCGGCGGCGCCGCCTTCGCGCTGGCGCGCGCCAATAGCGAGCCGCCGCCCGAGTATGCGCTCCGCGTGAAGGCGGATACCGGAGCGGACATTATGGGGCTGCTCGCGGCCTGCCGCGCCGCCAGGGGCGCGTCGATCCGGCTCCTCGAGTTCGGAGCCGACAAGAAGGGCATCGACGCTTCCTATCGAGAGCCTGTCCCATAGGGGACGTTTTTTGGAAAAATGGCGTGGATGAAGGTGCTGGAAGTGGGTGAGACCGGAGGGGCGCCGGAACAAGGAACACGGAATTTGTTTGAAGTGGGGAAAAAAAGGCCTCATGATAGG
>SXGS01612058.1_pt1 | contig 17399 bp, 15 predicted proteins | sample 3174681 | NCBI WGS metagenome assembly SXGS01 (sample SAMN11356861, study PRJNA531348) | freshwater metagenome | isolation source: freshwater sample F1-80 | place: China: Fuxian Lake, Yuxi | collected 2017-12-25 | reverse complement strand
GTTCCTGCTCAGTCGTGTCAGCGGCGGCAAATCGGATCCTTCAGAACCCACCAGAATGTTTCCATCCGCCAAAACAGCGATCGCCGAAACGGTGACAAACCAAGCTAAATCGACCACGCTTCATCGACCAGTTTCACGCACGGCAGGCCCCTCCGGGACAGACAGATGATTACCGTGCTCCCAAGTAACAGGAACCCTCCGTAAAATCCTTTCCTGACGGTTTGTCTGTCCCCAATCCGGTTACTTCAAACTCCAATCCCTTCAGCCTCTTCAACAATTCTTCGGCGGTGGGCAGCACATCCGGGCGTCTGGCACCTCCAAGAGAATGCGGTAGTGATTGGACATCACGCAGAACGTCAGCGATTCGAGAAATGCAGTGGTGATGCCCAACGGGCCGATCCGTCGGAAACTTCAGCCTCCCTTGCCTCACGTCCCTCTTTAGGGTCCATGCAAAAATAACTTCGGATTTTGGCGGGAGCGCTCCCAGGCCAGATGCTAGGCGCGAGGAAGGCGCATCCCCCAAGGTAGGGCTGTAACTGACCTGCCTGCGCCGTGGTGGCTACAGCAGGCAGGCGAGCAACGAAGCAGATGGCCTGGCACCGCCCCGCCCCAAAGGGCTGTGGCCTCATGACATGATGGCTTTGTGACCCATTCGTCACAGACCGGGAGGGTATGCTCCTCACTCGTGCCTCGCCATAATGTCATGATTCCGCCAGCAAAACCCGAATTTATTTTTGCGCGGACCCTTAATCAAACTCTCCCGCCCCGCTCAAGTTCTTTCTTCAACTATTTGTCTGTCCCCCGGGGATTGGTTTCGAATCTCCGAATTGCCTAATTCGTCCTTCCACCATTCCCGCGACCAGGGGTGCGATGTCTCGCCGCCCGCAAAGCGCGACGTCTCTCGCCAATTCAGGAATTCCCAGCAGCCGTTTCCCGTTCCTAGACATGCCCAGGGCGCCTTCAAGGTCTTTCGCCGCCAAAAGGTAGATGGATCGCGCCATGCGCGCCGAATCGGTCACTCTGTCCGAAGCAAAGTGGCCCCAGAGCAGGTCCGCGAACGCACCGGCGGCGATGACATCCTCCATCGCGGCCTGATTCTCCGTGCCGCTGCAAACCAAGATCAAATCCTCAAATTCCAGCCTCTCCACGAATGCGGCTGTCACCGCCAAGTTCAAGAACGAACCAACCAGGACACTGGAGGCGCCCCGGCACGCCACCAGGGCCCGAGTCCCATTCGTCGTCGTCGCGATGAGGGGCTTTCCCTGGACACGCTCCCTGGTGAACTCCGACGGGGAATTGCCGAAATCAAATTCCAATCCTCCGGTGAGTTCCCGGCCGATGCGAATTCCGTGGCGTTCTCCCGCGAGCAACGCGTCGGGATCCCGCGCTTTGGCGTCCAGCGCTTCAGGGATTTCCCGCACAGGAAGGACCGATTCGGCCCCATTTGCGAGAGCCGTGACGAGGGTCGATGTGAATCGCAGGATGTCGAACACCACGCAGACTGTGCGTCCGAGCGATCGCGCTGCCAATGCGTCTTGTTCGCAGGGCGCGAAGAGCACCTCAAGCTGCCGTGTGTTCATGATCTCTTGGATAGCATCCGAATGTGATGAAACAAGTATTGTTGAGCGTAGCCGGCCTGGGGGCCGAAGTGTTCCCTGGCGAAGATCCGCAGGGCTGGAAGCGTCACGGGGTGTCCGGCAAAATAGTGGTCCTTCAGCACGCGAGCCACCCAAACATCGATAGGGAACGCTTCCTGGAATCCCAGCGCAAAGAGGAGCACACAGTCGGCGATCTTGGGCCCCACTCCTGGGAGGTCCATCAACGCCGCGCGGGCTTCCTCCAGTGGTCTCCGCCGGAGGGATTCCAAATCAAGCGAACCGTTCGATACTCGCCGGGCGCAGGCCAGCAGATGCGCCGCTCTGAATCCCATTTTGCACTCGCGCAAGGACGCCTCACTGGCCTCCGCGACCTGCGTCGGAGTCGGGAAGGCGCGAAAGACGATCCCGTTTGGATCCGTGAGGATGGGCGTCCCAAACCGATCGCACAACGCCGCGACGATTTGCTGGATCTGCACGATCTGCTTGGTCGAAGATAAGATAAAAGTCGCCAGGCATTCCCACGGATCCTGCCTAAGCAATCGAAGTCCCCGCCAACGGTTCACCGCTTGAAGCAGCACTGGATCCTTTGGAAAACGATCGATCACATCTCTCAGACTGCAATCGAACTGGAGGTAATGCCTCAACCATCCCCAATCCTCGCATTGGGGAAACGATTCGGCTCGAAGAACTGTGGCGCCCGCCTCCCGCGAAAGTCTCACCCATCGCGATCCGACGACCCCGGTCCACTGGATTCCATCCTGGCGCCATCGAAACGCCTGGCCCGAGCGCATCGTGGCATCGAGGTCGAAATCCTCCAGCTCAAACACTCGCACACTCACGCGCATGATTTCGATTGAATGGCAAACGATAGGAACGGCCCCTCGGCCTTTCCACCTATGACTTGGGTTTCAAACCCCGGCACGCAAAAATCTGAATGTGCCGCAACACCTGGCCTTTATAGAGCACCGGTTGCTCCCCCAAGTCGGTCACCGATTCAAATTGGCCTTGGATGATATCCGGAGGCGGATTGGACCCTCCGGCGCGCATCAAGAAGAGCGCGTTCGCCCCAACTTTATCCCGATACCCCGGCCAAAAATAGAACTGATTCACGGGCGTGTCGCCTGCGGGATAGAAAACGAACCCTTCGGACGCGCGCGAGCGCTTTGCTTCCGGCATGTAAAAGCTCATGAGCGACGTGATCCCGTAGTGATCACCCAGAATCAGCACAGGCTTGCCTTCTTGTAAGAGCTTTTCCCGCTCGCGGCTTACGACCGCGGCGGTTGCAGACCAGCCGCGAACCCTCCTCAAGGGATCGATTTTCGAGGGCAGTTGGCTGCCAGTGATTTTTCCGATCAGCCTGGTTTCGTGCAATAAGATGACGCACCCCAACCCCACGCAAAAGCCCGCGATGATGACGCGCTGGAACCATTTTTTGGACTGATTCCACATGGGCTCAACACAGGCGACCGCCAAGCACACCATGGGAACCACCGCTGGCGCGATCCAATTTGGCTGGACTCGCGCACGAAATGTGTAAAGGAGGTAGCCCAGGAACAGCGGAGTGCCCATGGCGAGAAGGTAGAGCTTCAGCGGATCGCGGTTTCTTTCCTTCCAGGCGATTCTCCACGAGGCCACCATGACCACCAAGAATACCGGGTTGAGCAACCCTAGTTCGCTGGCGACGAAATCCCAGAAGAACCGGAGGCTCGGTGTCCAGGTCTTGTCCAGACCCGCCCTGGCATGAAGATGCGTCACAGTAATCCAGTCGTGCCGCGCATTCCATAGGAGCACGGGCAGGGTGCAAACCACGAGGATGCCAATGGCCGCGGCAAACCCCCGAGACCGCAGGAGCGGCCGCGCTGGTTTCCAACAAACGCAAAAGCTCACCCAGCACAGCACCTGAAATAATGCGGTGTATTTGCTCAGAAAACCCAGCCCCCAGCACAATCCCATCAAACTCCACCACCGCAACTCGCCGCGTCGGAACACCTGCCATCCGGCCACCATCGCGCCGGTCCAACTCAGAACCGACAATGGATCGATTGTCATCAATAGCGAACCCACACCCGCCAATGGCATGGCGCAGGTCGCCAGCAAGGCCCAAAGTCCCGCCCTCGGACTAACGGTCGCGCTCAAGAATTGAAATGTGAGAAGGCTGACCGCGGCGGCTATCAAAGGGGATAGGAATCGCACGCCGAACATCGTGTCACCCCAGAGGCTGGTTCCGAGGAAATGCGCGTAGGCGATCATCGGCGGTTTGCTGTAATACGAAAGATCCAGGTGTTTGGACCACAGCCATTGGTAGGCCTCATCCTCGCTCAGTTCGATCTTGCCGGCAGCCAGATAGCCCCACCGCACTAAGAGGAGCAGCAGGATCAGGCCGTAGGCCAAACGCGTTCGCACGGCTTCCTTCTCTGATTGCGAGCTTCCTTCCCTCGCAAATCGCAGAGCCTGCCCTTCCGGCGGCGAGAGCAGGGATGGCATCTGCCGGAACCAATCCGGAAACCATCGGCTTGAGACGTGCCTCCAGGAGTGAGCGAACACAGCGGTTCCTCCCGCGCCTATCCCCACGCCCAAGACCGCTCCGGCCAGGACGTCTCCCGGATAGTGCATGCCGTTGTAGACCCGTGAAAATCCGACCAACACCGCGGCGGGCATCGTCCATTTCAGCGATCGCCTCCAGAAAATCGCCAGGACGACCGCGCCGCTAAACCAGTTCGACGCGTGCGAGGAGGGAAAACTGAAGCTTGCCGTCCGGCCTCCCAGTGTGCTGGCTTCCGGCAGCGCCGAATACGGACGTGGGCGCTCCACGGCCTTTCGAATCGGATTGGTGACGAGGCCGTCACCGAGAGGGACGATCAAGGCCAGCAGGAGCGCGCAGATCCTGCCGCGATTTCCCCCTCTTAAGACAAGCCACAAAAACCCGGCCAGAAGCGCCGGCACGAAAACCGGGTTCCAACTCACCCAGGGCATCAGAAGGTCGAAGAGGGGGTTCCGCAGCTCTTGGTTGACGAAAAGAAACGATGACCGGTCGATGGTTTCGAACAGGGTCATTCGGAACGGACCAAATCAATAAGCCACGAGTGAACGGACGGGCACGCCGCGCAATTTCTCGCGCCCCTTCAGAAACTCGAGCTCGATGAAGAACACGGCTCCCAGCACCTCCGCGCCCAAACGCTTCAGCAGCTCCATGGCCGCGGCCGCCGTGCCGCCCGTCGCCAGCACATCATCGATCAATATGACTTTGCTGCCCGGGCGCACCGCATCGACATGGATCGCAATCGTGGTGGAGCCATACTCAAGATCGTAGCGGGCCTCATGGGTGCGGTACGGAAGCTTTCCCTGCTTGCGGATGGGAACAAATGCCGCGTTCAATTCGATGGCCATCGCCCCTCCGAAAATAAACCCACGGGCGTCGATGCCGGCAATTGCATCCACACTCCCGGGTTCGAAACCCGACGTCAAATGGTGCACCAACCCGCGGAATAACCGAGCGTCTCCGAGAACGGGCGTGATGTCCTTGAACTGAATGCCTGGCTTCGGGAAATCCGGCACATTCCGTATGGCCGCCTGCAGCTCCGAAATGCCAACGCTACCGACCGTGCTCATGATGTTCCCTTGTTTCCTCCCGGCACCTCGGAATCCGTCATCGTTTGCCTGTCTCGATCTTTTCGATCATCCACCGGAGCTTTTCAAGAGCTCCGTTTTATATCTGCCTGACGCGCTCCCGCGTGATCGAGAATTTCTCACCGACTTCTTCCAGCGTCTTCTCGTCCTCGCCATCAAGCCCGAAACGGTAACTCAGCACGGCGGCCTCTCGCGGACTCAGATCCTTGACCAACTCCTTCAGCATGCGCAACACAGTTTTCTTCTCGAGATCCTGGTAGGGCGTCGTGGCGCGCTCATCCTCCACGATGTCCCCAAATGTGCCGGACTCCTCATCGCCAATGGGCGCGTCGAGGGACGCGGGCCTGATGGCTGCGGTCCTGAGCTGACCCACCCGCGCGGCAGACATTCCCAGTGACTCCCCCAGTTCTTCGTCCGTCGGTTCTCGCCCGAAGACCTCCTGCAATTGGATCGTGGTCATCCGTATCTTCGAAATCTTTCCCACGAGGTGCACCGGAAGACGGATGGTCTTGGATTGATTCGCCAGTGCCCGCTTGACGGATTGCTTGATCCAGAGGGAGGCGTAGGTCGAAAGCTTTCCGCCCTTGTTCGGATCAAACTTCTCCACCGCCCGCATCAAGCCAATATTGCCCTCGTTGATCAAATCCAGAAGGGGCATGCCGAAAGACTCATAATCCCGGGCAATTTTCACGACGAGCCGAAGGTTGGCCTTGATCATTTGCTCCCTGGCCTCGAGGTCGCCAGCTTGAACCCTCTTGGCGAGCTCGACTTCTTGTTCGGGCGTCAATAGTGGAACCTCCCCAATCTCCCTGAGATACAAACGATAGGCCGAGTCCCCATCGTAGCTTCCGCGAATTTTGGCGCGTGTCGGCTCTTCCTCGTCCTTGCGCTCCCGCAGCCCTCGGAGGGCCGCCGCCGCCGCTTCCAAGTCGTCCGCTTCGTCCGTCGAGGCGCTTGATGGATCCACGACCGGATCGGCCGAGGGATCAGCGGCTTCAGGGTTCGAAGAAGGCTCGGCCTCGGGCTTCTCCAGCTTGGCTGAGTCATCCTTGGTTAACCCAAGGGATTCCTCAGGATTTGATGGGCCTGTCATACGTCGTGCGAGTGGTTCCAGTCAAGAACTCAGAAGTTCACGTTACTCGCATGCGCAAAAGCTTGTCCAGTCCCCATTTGCGAGGGAGCCGCCGCGGCACGCGGTCCCAGTGAGTCTCATTCTGACCGAAGCGCGACTGTGTTCACAGGACCAGCCGCGGGGTTTGATGCGGATAAACGCGCTGCGGCTGCCGCACCGCTCAGCCACGTTCCATATGAATGGCTGGTCCAATCCCCGTGGGTCTTCCTCATGCTCGAAGTATCACGCATCGTCGCCTGCTTTTTCAATACACAACTCTAAAACACGTTGCCGCCGAGCCTCTCTTGGACCACTATCCCCGGCCGATGTCGAGTCACCGCAAACAATATCCGTTCGATCTGATCGAGCCCAAATGGCAGCGTTTTTGGGTCGATAAACAAATTTTCCGAGCTTGGAACCCTGGCGATTTTATCCCGGAAGAACATCCGTTCGCCCTTCGCCACCAAAGCGCCTCGCAAGCTTCCATCTCGTCGCTGCCTCCTAAGTTTTACATCCTGGACATGTTTCCTTATCCGTCCGGTTCGGGGTTGCACGTCGGCCACCCGGAGGGATATACCGCCACGGACATTCTTTCGCGCTACAAGCGAGCGTCGGGCTTTAACGTCTTGCATCCGATGGGATGGGATGCTTTTGGGCTGCCCGCGGAACAGTACGCCATCAAGTCAGGCCAGCATCCCCGCGTCACAACCGAATCCAACATCACGAACTTCAAACGCCAAATTCAAGCCCTCGGCTTCAGCTACGATTGGAGCCGTGAAGTCGATACGACCGACCCCGGCTACTTCAAATGGACCCAATGGATCTTTCTCAAGCTTTACAATGCCTGGTTCAATCCGGCGACCCAAAAAGCCGAACCCATCGAAACACTGGCTTATCCGCCCGACGTGAAGACCCTGGAGGAGCAGGCCCTATACCGCGACGGCAAAAGGCTCGCGTTTGTCTCCGATGCCCCTGTCAACTGGTGCCCCGATTTGGGCACCGTGCTCGCGAACGAGGAAGTCATCGATGGCAAAAGCGAGGTCGGCGGCTATCCTGTGGTGCGCCGATCGATGCGGCAATGGATGCTCCGCATCACGGCCTACGCGGAACGGCTTCTCAGCGATCTCGATGGCATCGACTGGAGTCATTCGCTGAAAGAGATGCAGCGAAACTGGATCGGCCGATCCGAAGGCGCCGAAGTGGCCTTCAAGGTCGAGTGGACGGCGGCCACGACTGGAGGATCAACGACTCATGGGACAAGTTTCCTGAACGTTTTCACGACTCGGCCCGACACTCTCTTTGGCGCGACGTACATGGTTCTGGCTCCGGAGCACGCCATGTTGGATCTCTGGCTCGAGAACGGCGCCGTTCCCGCGACGTGGCCTCCCAACACTCCCGAAACATGGAAGCGCGCCTCCGCCAATCCCGCGGAAGCCATCCGAAGCTACCGGGAGGTTTGCTCGCGAAAAAGCGACCTCGAGCGGACCGACCTTTCAAAGGAGAAGACCGGGGTGTTCACCGGCGTGTTCGCCACCAATCCCGTCAATTCCGAGCGCATCCCCGTTTGGATCGCCGACTACGTGCTCGGGAGTTATGGCACGGGCGCCATCATGGCCGTTCCGGCCCATGACGCTCGTGATCTGGAGTTCGCGCGCGCGTTCGATCTTCCCGTGCGCCTTGTCGTCCAAGCCCCCGAAGGAAAGGAGTCCATCGGATTCTTGGGAGACGGCATGAGCGTGAATTCAGGATTTCTCGACGGTCTTCCAACCCCCGAGGCGAAGCACAAAATCACGGGATGGCTGTCCGCAAAGGGCCTCGGCCGATTGATGGTGAACTACAAAATCCGCGACTGGCTTTTCAGCAGGCAGCGCTACTGGGGCGAGCCCTTCCCAATCGTGTGGAAAAACGGACGTCACGAAGCCCTTGAGGAATCCAGTTTGCCACTGTTGCCGCCCGATCTCAGTGATTTCAAGCCCACCGAGGCGGGTGAACCTCCGCTGGCTCGCGCCACCGAATGGTGTGCTCTCCCCGGTGGCGCCACCAGGGAAACCAATACCATGCCCCAATGGGCCGGCAGCTGCTGGTATTATCTGCGATTCCTTGATCCCACCAACACCCGCGCTTTGTGCGGCCCTCAGGCCGAAAGTTATTGGATGGGAACCGCGCCCCTTCCGGAGCACCGCCAACCGGCCACCCCTGGCATCGATCTCTACGTTGGCGGCACCGAGCACGCGGTTCTGCACCTGCTCTACGCGCGCTTCTGGCACAAGGCGCTGTTCGACCTCGGTTACGTGTCGACGGCCGAGCCTTTTTACAAACTCGTCAACCAAGGATTGATCCTCGGGGAAGACGGCCAGAAAATGTCGAAGTCCCGCGGGAACGTGGTCAATCCCGACGATATCCTGGCCGAGTACGGCGCCGACGCCTTCCGGCTGTACGAAATGTTCATGGGCCCGCTGGAAATGGTGAAACCGTGGAACACCAAGGGCGTGGAAGGGGTTTACCGATTTTTGGGGCGCGTCTGGAGGTTGTTCGTGGATGAAGCGAGCGAGATCGAGTTCCAACAACGTCAGACAGTTCAAGGCCGAGAGGATCCAGAGCTGCTGCGAGGAATCCAGATGGATGCCTCGATTCAGGAGTGGCAGCCATCGCCGGCACAGCTCAAAACCCTTCACACCTGCGTCAAAAAAGTGACTGAGGATCTCGATCACCTCCGATTCAACACGGCCATCTCCGCCCTCATGATCTTCGTCAATGAAGCGCTTTCGTGGCCCGTGAAACCGAAGTCCGTGATGAGGGATTTCTTGCTCTTGCTCCATCCGTTCGCGCCCCATCTTGCTGAAGAACTCCATTCGAAACTCGAGCCTGGCGGCCTCGAGGGGACGATCGCTTATCAGCCTTGGCCTAAATTCGATCCCGCTTTGCTGGTTGAAGACACCCTCGAAATCCCGGTTCAAATCAATGGCAAGCTCAGGGATCGGATCGTGATGCCGGCGACCGCCACTCAGGACGAAATTCGGAGCGCGGCGCTCGCCGCTCCCAAAATCGAGCAAGCCCTCCAGGGCCGGACCATTCTCAAAATCATCGTCGTCCCGAAAAAACTGGTGAACATCGCCGCGACGCAGCCTTGAGCCTTGATCTAGTGTGCCGTTCACGAATTGGGTGGACATTTGCGGCAATGGATTTTTGATTCAGACGAGGCGAGAACGACGAACATACCGTTCGTGGGTCTGTGAGGAGCGAACAACGAAGTCTGAATCAAAAAGACATGCCGCCCATCGGGTTGTGCCACAGTGAACCTTTGGCTGCGTGGCTCCTCGGTCACAGATCCATGTCCGGATGGGCTCCGTCGTCGCGCCTTGCCAGAGATTCACTGTGGCACAACAAATGCCCACCGAATTCGTGAACGGCACACTAGCGGTTCATCATCGACTCGATCCGTTCCCGATAGTTGCGGCTCATGCTCAGCTTCGTGCCGTCCTTCAGAAGGACTGAGTAATCCCCGTAAAACAACACCTGAAGCTCGCGAATGCGGTCCAAATTGACGATGGTGGAGCGGCTGATCCGCAGGAACTGATGAGTCGGGAGCTGGGCTTCCATCGCTCCCAGTGTCTCCCGGACATGATGCGTCACGGGCCCGACGTGCAACCTCAGATAGTTTCCATCCGCTTCGACCCAGTCTAGATCGTCCATCTTCACCAGCACCAGCTTGCCTTCAGTTTTGAAGACGAGCCGGCGAGGAGGGTGGGGCCCTTTGGCGATATCTTCCAGCAGGGAGGACAGCCTCTGATCTGAACCCGGGGCGGATCCGGCGATCAACCGTTCGCGAATATGGTTGAGCGTTCTGTCGAATCGATCCGCGTCAAAAGGCTTTAACAAGTAGTCGATCGCATGCACTTCAAACGCCTGGAGGGCGTGTTGATCAAAAGCCGTGACGAAGACGATGAGCGGCCGGGAGGTCGGAGGCAGCCTCCGGCATAGCTCAAATCCGTTCATGCGCGGCATCTTGATGTCCAAAAACACCACATCGGGCTTCTGGGTTTGAATGGACGCCAAAGCGAGAAAACCATTGGCGCATTCCCCAAGTACCCGGAAATCGGAATGTTTCTGAAGCAAATTTCGAAGCCGGGTTCGGGCATGAGCCTCGTCATCCACGATGAGCGCTTGGATCGGCATGCGGTTCAGTCTTGTGGCGCGGTCCGGGATGGCTCCTGCCGCGACGTTTTCCAGGGGATCTCGAGGCGCACCTCGGCGCCGCCACCCTCAGCCTCAAGCAGTTCGAACTTGTGCTCGCTGCCGTAGAGATGATTGAGCCTGGACCGCGTATTTTTCAAACCAATCCCGTCCCTTGATCCTGGCGAATCATGTGAAGCAAAGCCGGCTCCATTGTCCTCGATCCTCAGACGGAGCTTGTCCTCAACTCTCTCGGTTCGAATCGAGATCCGCCCCTGGCCTTCACGGGATTCCAAGCCATGGCGAATCGCGTTTTCCACCAAGGGTTGGAGGATGAGGCACGGAACCATCGCCGCTTCAGTGCCGGGCGCCAGGTCGATATCAATGCGAAGTCCTTCCTCGAATCGGGTTCGTTCGATTTCGAGGTACCGCGACAGAAACTCCATTTCTTCGCTCAGGGGGGCTTCATGGACGCCGGAGGGGTTCAACGTTTGCCGCAGCAAATCGCTCAGGCGGGCGATGGTTTTGTCCGCCGTTTCAGGGTTTTCGTGGATGAGCGACGAGATGGTATGGAGGGTGTTGAATAAAAAATGCGGGTTGAGCTGCATGCGCAGGGATTCGAGCCTGGCCTGCACGAGCTGTGTTTCCAACTCGGCCGTGCGGAGCTCGCGCTCCGACATCTTGCGATAGTATCGCCACCCATTGTGACCAGCGACGATCATCCCGTAAACACACCCGAGTATAGGCAAGTAATGCACAAACATCTTTTTCGTGAGCGCGGTGAATTCGAAGACCTTCCCTTCGATGGAGGTCTGTCCGTGGAGCAGAGAGGCGTGCAAGATGATGTAGCCGACGCTGTACAACGCGGCCCCAGCGCCATGCACCTGAATCCACCGCCTCCGGGGTGTCGAAGTAAACTGGAATCGTTCCGCGAGATAGAGAATCCCAGGCACAAAAACCCCCATCGAGTACCAATCTTCGAATGAGCGGCGCAGCGCCAAACCCCAACTCGGCGGCTTGCCCATCAGGGAGATCCCCAAGTAAACCTGAGTGGAACTCAGCAGCGCAATGCCAGTCACCACGAGCCATCCGAGGAGCCAACGCCCCCCGCGTGACCGGGTCAACGATTTGAAGTCAAGCCTCGCCATATGGATTCTAAGAATCAGGAAGCCACACCCTACACCCTAGCCAAGTGGATTTGAACTTCCAACCGCGGACGAGGCGGATTCTTCGGACACTCATCCAGAACACTGTTAGGAGTCCTTACGAAGCCCCGCCTGGTTCTTCACAAATCCTAAATGCGGCGTCCATTGACCCGCGGCTTGGACAACGGTTCGGCGATTGACTCGGTCGGCTGGGGCGCCGGGGCATCGTCGATTCCCGAGTCCGTCAGATTCGTCCGCGACTGGTTGACCGATGCTTCATTCCCATCAGCCATCCCCTCCTTCACGAGATGGTTCTGCTCCAGCAGACCCCTGCGGTTTGCAGTTTCAGGGACGCTAAAATCAGCCAAGGCGCAAAACCAAATTGCCAGGGTCCAAACGACCGCGCTCGTCACCACCCCTTGGGCTACATCGTCGCAATCCAGCGCGCGGATGAACCGTTGCCAGGCGCTCCCGGGGATGATTGTAGAGGGGACCCTGGGTGGATCCTCCTCATTCGTCCGTGGAAACAACACAATCTTCATGAGCTTGAATTGATCCAAATGAAGCACGGCGAAAAGCACGATGTGATGAACCGCTCGGGATTGGGGATGACCCGCTTAAACCATGAAATAAGTTTATCCGCGATCCCAATCCCACTCTGGCATTCTCCGACGGATTTGCCTAAAGATTCACCATGCCATTCATGAAATCCTCAAAGGGAGGCAAACCGCCCGCCGCCGTCGTTCGACCCCTTGCGACCCGTCGCAAACTCTCGTGGTTGCCACGCCTTTGGTGGATTCTTGCCTGCGTGCTGTCATGCTTTGGTCAATTCGAAACTCATGGCGTTGAGAACCGTGTTCGGCTGCCGATAGAAACCGATGCTGGAGGCGATTCAGTTCGGCGTCCTGTCTCGATTGATGCCTTTTTCAGTCCTCCAGCCGCGCTCTCGCGGGATTTCGGAAACTACCGATCTCCGCTGAAGTTCGATGGAGGCGGCGAAGCGCGATCGGCTGCGGAGTGGCAGCGGCGCCGCGACGAGATCCTTCGTTATTGGCACGGGGCCATGGGAGCGTGGCCGCAGTTGCTGGACAAGCCGGCAATGGAGTTTCTGAAGTCCGAACCCAGGGAGAAATTCACGCAGCATCGGGTGCGGTTGGAGATCGCGCGGGGCCAGTTTGAGGAAGGATGGCTGTTGATTCCCGCTGGCGTCGGGCCGTTTCCCGCCGTGCTTGTGCCGTTCTACGAGCCGGAAACCAGCACGGGCCTCAACACCGCGAAGCATCGGGACTTCGCTTTGCAACTCGCGCGGCGAGGGTATGTGACTCTCTCGATCGGGTCGCCGGGCGGAGACGCGCGAAAGCCGGACACGGGAGGCGCCCGGTGCCAGCCCTTGTCGTTCCTCGCCTTCATCGCGGCAAACGCTCACACCGCGCTGTCCCAACGGCCCGAGGTCGACCCAGCCAGAATCGGCGTCGTCGGGCATAGTTACGGGGGCAAGTGGGCAATGTTCGCCGCCGCGCTTTACGAAAAATTCGCGTGCTGCGCGACCAGCGATCCCGGCATCGTCTGGGATGAAGCCAGATCGAGCGTCAACTATTGGGAGCCTTGGTACCTCGGGCTTGACCCCAACACGACACGGCGTCCGGGGTTGATCACGGAGGACAATCCCCGCACGGGCGCCTACCGCAAACTGGTGGCTGAGGGTCGCGATCTGCACGAGTTGCACGCGCTGATTGCTCCCCGTCCTTTTTTTGTTTCCGGCGGCTCGGAAGATTCCCCGGAGCGATGGCGCGCCCTCAACCATCTGGTGAACGTCAACCGCATCCTCGGTTTTACGAACCGCGTTGCCATGACCAACCGCCCCAAACACGATCCCAACCCCGAATCCAACGAACAAGTCTACGAATTCCTTGCGCGCTTCCTAAAGCCTTGAGCTTCGAATGTTTGGATTGCGGCTTCAAACTGGATCCCACTCCGCAACTGCTTTCCAATGCGCGCGGAACTACTTTTCTTACTGCGACGCGCGCAAACGTTCGAACGCGATGGCGGCCTCAGCGCGGGTTCTGACGCCCAGTTTCCGATAAATCGCCGTGAGTTGGTTGCGCAACGTTATCTCGGAAATGCCAAGGGTAGAAGCGATTTGAATGAACAATTGACCAGGTTGGAAATTGACCAAGTTGGACTTGCTTAAACTTTTCTCTCAACCGCCGGATTGGGCCTCATCGGTTACAGATCGTCGGGAATTACGCTTACGTCCTGGAGACCTACGAGGGACTTTAAATAATCGACATCAGCAATCTCTCATGGCGGAACTGAAGTCGTGGATGGAGGGGCAATGGGTGCTGAAACTAGCTCAGCAATCTTGATGACAGGAAGCCCTTCTCCTGCGGCGCAGAAGTCTTCGCTTTTGAATGCTGCTCCATTAATCCACTGGGCCGTGTCGTAGAGCGGGATTGCGTCCCAGCCGGTCGGAATGTGGCCGAGTGGCGATTCTTGGAAATGTTCAGGGAAGAGGGCGGCGGGGGGGCGGCCGTCGAGTTTGGCGCGGACGGGGTCGAAATCCACGAACCAGCTCTGGAACAGCGCCCGCGCCATCGCCTCCAGCGTTGCGTTCATCCGCCGGTTCAACTCGATCTTGTCGTCCAGCGTCCCAAGCACCGCCGCGATGGCTTTTTGCTCGGCGAGGGGTGGGAGCTGCACGGGCTTTTCCTTCAACGTGTTGGTCACGAGTCTGCCCGTTCCGTGTCCCGCATGGTCCACCGACGCCAAGAGGTCTGGTTTGTTAGCGAGCAGCCAGTAGGCGAGAAATGCGCCGTCCACATTCTTAAAGCACGCCCAGGGACAGACAAATTATTGAAAAAAATCGGGATCAAGCAACGGGGAAGGATTACAGGGTCAACATGAAGGCCGGGTTTCCCAAGAAAGGGCCGCAAGAGGCTATTTTGATCAACGGGAGTCAGGATCGAAATACCGTGGTGGTGTACTGACGCAACCTGATGTTCTGTTTCAAATGACACGAACGGCCATAGCTCCCCTTCTGAAACGACCAATGGCAGAATATTCCATAGCTGAGTTCTCCGGCTGTGCTCCGGAAGAGTCGGCGGCCCGAAAGCGGCAGACCATTTTGAAGTGCGTGGTTGAAGGCGTGAAGGCGAGTGAGACCCCAACCGTTCCTAAGATTTAACCAAAAGCCGACTTCCGAAGATCTCTCAACACAAACAAGGGGGAGCCATCCAGACCTCGCACGGGTCGAGCCCCGGTTTCTCGATGGCGACCGAAGTGTTCTCGAAAGATTTGGAATATCTCCTCCACAAAATCCTGCGTTCCGAAAACCGCGCCGTCCACGAAGTAGCGTACCCGACACCGGGCATAGTCATGGATCTTGAGTTTGCCTTTCGCGGCGATGACCTCTCTCACTTTTTCGGGATCAATGCCGCGCCGCATCGGTTGGCCTTGCCGGTCCAATCCTTCGTTCTGCTCGCCCTGGCCAAACAGCCAGACTCGATAGCTCGCCATGGCCGCTGTCAGCGATTCCTCGACTCCGTCCCGCGCATCCATCAAAGACTTGAATCCCTCCTTGGCGATTCGAATGCCAGCCACCGCTTCGCCGTAGCCGCACCAACGATAATCTTTGGGGTCCTGGGTTAAACCAGCTCGCACCGGGTTCAAGTCGATGTAGGCGGCCATGGTCAACAAGGCTTCTCCACGCCCGTCCACCAGAACACTTTTGAATCGCTCCTCCCACAGGGTCCCCTTGCGGCCAGTGCGATGATTGTACCAAGCGCTGAACCGCTGCTTGAGCAGATGGTTGAACCAACTCACATCCCACATCTGCCGGAAGAACCGCTCGAGCAGCGCTCTTTCTCCTTCCGCATCCTTGGCCGCGCGGAGCAGTTCGATCTGCGCTTTGGTCCGGGTGTAATCCTCTTCAAACTCCAATCTCTTCAGAATCTTCAATAATTCTTCGGCGGTGGGCCTCACATCTGGCGGTCTGGGCACCTCCAAGAGAATGTGGTAGTGATTGGACATCAAGCAGAACGTCAGCACCCGCACCTGGCAGAACGATTCGCATTTCCGCATCAACCGCGTGAATTGTTCCTTCTCCGCCTCCTCGAAAATGAACCGTCGATCCACGATTCGAGAAATGCAGTGGTAATGCCCAACGGGTCGATCCGTCGGAAACTTCAACCTCCCTTGCCTCACTTCCTTCTTTAACCATACCCGCCCGCCCCACTCAAGGCCTATCTCCAATCATTTGTCTGTCCCCTTGCAAAGCTCACGACGTATCCCATCAGGTCGGCGGGAACGTTGTAAAACCGGTAGGTGCTGACTGGTTGTCCAGTAAAGGAAGCCGAAGTGGCCGCGGTCCCGTTCAGAAACGCCGAGTAGGCACCTCCGTCCTGTGAAACGAAGATCGTGTAAACATGTTTTATGGCTCATTCCTTGTGGATCACAATGCTGCCGCCTTGAACCGCCGTAGCTGGATCAGCGTTATCCGACGCCCCAGTCTGATTGTCGTACACCACTCCGCCCGAATCGCTGTCCCAGATTTTGATCCGGAATTTATCGACTCCGCCGCCGCCGTTCACCTGACCATCAATGGCTGTGAGCATAAAACCATAGTTGCCGGCGCCATTAATTTTGCCTGTGCCCTTATACTGCGCTCGGGCGCCGGCTACCACGAGCCATTGATAGGCTTCGCTGTGAAACTTGAGATTCGCCACACGGAATTCGAACTCGGTTTGCCCTGTTGGGATCGTCGCGCCTTTTTTGTATTTGGAGACGAAGCCGAAAGTGGCCTTTCCGATAAGCGAAGGATTCGCGGGGTACGCGCCGGCCGGTGAGTTAATCCAACCACCGCCTGTCACAAAACCACCGTTTGGATCGTAGATCACGACATACGCCGGAAGATCGTCGTTAACCGTATCAGCAATTCCGATCGCACCGTCATCATCGCGAATGGTGAGCGTGATCCGATATACACCTGCGTTCAAAAACTGGAATGAATTCACGACTGTGTTGCCGTTTACGATCGTCGCATTCGCAACTTCGCTCGGGTCAGCAGCCCTGGTAAACGCCCACGATCCGGCATGGGTATCTGTAATACCGGGGTCATGGAAGTGTCCGCCGAATATGACTTCTGTGTTCACCGCTTGGACTAAGCCGGACGGCGGCTCCAGAATCGTCACTGTCGGTGCGGCGTTCTGGATTTCAACGGTGGTTTCGGCAATGGCGGAAAGATTGCCAGTGTCTGTCGCCCTCACTCTAATCGTGTCAACCAGAGGCCCATCGATTGTCGCGGCAGAGAAATTCACCGTTTGGCCCGCTGTTTCAAACGTTCCATTGTTATCGAGATCCCATGCGTAGGTGAGCGTGTCTCCATCCGGATCACTTCCCGAAGCGGAAACAGAGACTGATCCTCCTTCAATCGCGCTGTACGGTCCTCCTGCGTTGACCGCAGGGGGCCGATTGCACACGCTTACGTTAACCGTGCGAGTGACCTGAACCGCGTGGTTGCCGGCCGCATCGACAACGTTGTACGTAACAACGTACGAGCCAGACACCGAAGTGTTGACGGCGCTCGCGTTTATCGCAATCGAGGAGCTTAGGAACCGTGCAATAATTACTTCCGAACTAAAAAGCGGATTCACAACATAATCCGCAACTATTCGAACCCAGCAGTTCCGCTCGGTATGACTCGGAACGCTTGAAATGAGGCCTTGGAATCACTTTCGGCCGAGGGTT
>SXGS01153031.1_pt1 | contig 17399 bp, 12 predicted proteins | sample 3174681 | NCBI WGS metagenome assembly SXGS01 (sample SAMN11356861, study PRJNA531348) | freshwater metagenome | isolation source: freshwater sample F1-80 | place: China: Fuxian Lake, Yuxi | collected 2017-12-25 | reverse complement strand
TGCACTTAGAATTCTAAGCTCTCCGCGTTCATTTAACGTCGCCTACCTAACGCGGCTCGCTCATCACTGTGCGGCACTGAAAACGAGTTTTTGTTGGTTCCGATTCTATCGGTAAGTGTTAGTCTTGCAAGCCAGCAAGATACAATATGAGCCCTGGTTTTCCTCTATTGCGGGCTGTGGCCACTGGAGCAAGTTGCTGCGGCAAACGGAGGCTTGATTCTCTAAGTCGCGAAAAGATAAATGAAGACGCAACGTACGTCCAAATTGCCCCCGTTCTTTACTCAAGGGATCGGTTCGCTTCCCCGGCCACAGGTAGTACGCGATCTATTAGCAAAGAAGGGAGAGATTTCGCGAGATCGATTCCAGCGGACATTGGACGATTTCGTCGTATTTGCTATCCGTCTTCAAGAGCAAATTGGGCTGGACGTGATCAGCGACGGTGAGTGGCGCAGGACGCACTATATTGGCGAATTCCTGACGCGTGTCGGCGGGTTTGAAAAGTGCCGCAAGTATCAGCATCAGGGTGAAACCAAGATTGCCGATGTCGTGGTTAGACGTATGGTTGCCAACGAGCAGGTGTTCACTGGCGACGGCCAGTTCCTAGCGGGCAATACTGATCGCTGTACCAAGTTCGCGCTGCCGAGCCCGTTTCTGATCGCGGTGCGATACTGGCACGAAGCACATAGTCGCGATGCCTATCCAACGATGCAGCACTTTGTCGATCATTTAGCAGAAATTCTTGCTCGTGAGGCTCGAGCTTTGGTTGAAACGGGAATTGATATTATCCAGATTGACGATCCCGCTCTGACTTACTTTTGCGATCATCGCTTGACGTCAGGCGAGGAGATTCATGACGAACGATTGCGCCGCCGCTGGGATGTTGATGAGCAATTTCCGCGAGCGCTCGACGCGATCAATCGCATTGCCGAGAATCTTCGAGCCGAAGTTCACTTGCATTGTTGCCACAGCGTCTACAAACGGCAGAGTGACGTTGTTGGAAATTACCAACCTATATTGCCGCTGCTGCAGGATGCCAAGATTGACCGAGTCAACCTAGAGTTTGCTTATCCTCAAACAGGAGACCTCAGCGACCTTGAATTGTTGCCCGAGCATCTGGATGTTGGTATGGGAGTGGTCGATGTTCGTTCGGAGCAGTTGCAGTCGATCGAAGCCATCGAAGCAATTGCGGCGTCGGGTGCCAAGATCTTGCGACCAGAGCGTATCGCCCTTAATCCAGACTGCGGATTCGCGCCCGGAGCGGGTGAGCCGCCGACGATTGATGAGGCGACCGAAAAGCTAGCGCGCTTGGTCGAAGCGGCTCGACGATTGCGGCGGAGTTTGGCTAATTAGCGAGAGGATTTGTCGGTCCGGTAGGCTTGCGTTAGCGATGCGAATTCCTTCCCAAAATTACCGAACCGGAGGATAACGCCTTTCGGCAGACAACATCGGCACTGTCCATACAGCTCAGGTGAACTATGGCAAAAGATTCGCTACGGCGAGTCGACCGACGAGCAGACCTTCAATTACGACGGGCACTTCTTGGCCGGGTCCAAAATCCTCGCGCCGTCGATACGCTGGTGCGGCGTCGGGACCAGTCGGGTCAGTGTAAACTTCAACGCGACGATCTACCAAGTTCACGATCCAAAAAACCGCAATCATGGCGCGTGCATACAAGCGGCGTTTGTCGCGATCTCGCGACAATGAAGATTCCGCGACTTCGACGACAAAGGCAATATCCGGTTGAATCGGATGCTCTGCTACATAACGGCCAGCAGGTCCGCGAACGATTGCCAAGTCTGGTTCAGGCTCGCTGTCGGGAGTGGTGATTGTTGATTGTATTCGAATCCGCCATCCGTCGGGTAGTCTTGGACGCAAATTGTCTTCGACCAGTTCAATGGTACCGTCGTGAGCAGGGTTGTGGTTCATTTTGGGTACGATCCAGCCCTCAAGCAGCTCCACGGAATCACGTTCCGTCAGCACACCCGCGCGACCCAGTTGATGGTACTCCTCAACAGAGAACTTTCGCATCGGAAAAGGCGAATATTCCGCGGCTGAGTAACTAGCAACTGACATGCGCCTGTGGCTCCTAATGTTAACGAGGTTTATTGAGCTTCGAACTAAGAATGATCTACCGCCCACGGAATTTTGATCTATTGTCGATCGTCGCGACGCGCGCGGTCAATATCTATTTATCGGCAGCTTTGAAAAACGGGTCGGGAACCCTTGCTGGAACGGCTATGCACAGCAACTCCGTATGCGATTGTGCCATTGTCGCTCCAACTAGCGATGGTTATGATAGTACACCTAAGACTCGGCGTTAGAAATTCCCCATCAATCTCCTCGAGCCCAAACGATTCCAGCCATGCAGAATCCCCCGGTGCACTGGTCGGAGGGGATGTTCCTCAGACCTCATCACTTTCAAGCATCCGATCGTTTTTGGGCCGAGAACGCAGCGTTAAACAACCAATTTGATCATCCCTATGGATACGGCGTTTATCAGTTAGAGGTGGCGCCTGATGCGCTTGCCAACAGCGTGTTGCAAATCGTAGGCTTGAAGGCTCGCCTGCGCGATGGCTCAATCATTTCCAACCCGGCCAACCATGTGATTTCTGTTGAGTTGAATTCGCGGCTGGATTTGGCGGCGATCGGCACCCAGCCAGTAATGGTCTATTTGGGTTTGCCAATGATGTCTGAAGGTCGTCCCAACGTTGCCTGTGGCGCCAGTGCATCGGTAGGTGCGAGCGTTCCGGCGAGCGCCAGCGGTGCATTATCCCGCTACACCGAGGTGCGACGGGATTTCGACGATCAGAGCGTGGGAGGTAATCGTCAGCAAGTGGGATTGATGCATCTAAACTATCGGCTGCTATTTTCCACGGAAGATTTGGCAGGCTTCGAAGTCATTCCCATCATGCGCTTGATGAGAACGTCCAGCGACGATGCTCCGTTTCAGGTCGATCCCAACTACATCCCACCTTCGATTACGACTCAGTCCTGGGGCGAACTCTCAACGCTGCTTAGCGAAATTCGCAACTTTATCGGTAGTCGCATCAAGATGTTGAGCAGCGTCGTACGGGACAAAGGTATCACGCTCTCAACGCAGATCGAAGGGGATTTGGAGAAAATACTCCTGCTGCACGTTTTAAATGAGGCTTATGGCGAGCTTTCATGTTTAGTCTATGCGGCGGGAGTACATCCGTTTGTAGCATACACCTCACTGTGTGCGATTGTTGGCCGATGTTCCATCTTTGGTCCGTCACTCGCAATTGATGAAATACCCAGATACGACCACGACGACCTCGATCGAATTTTTCGTTGGGTAATTCTGCAGATTCGCAAGCTGGTAAATTCGGTCAAAGACGACGAGTGTATTCAGCGTTACTTTGTGGGAGCTGGAAAAGGCATGCACGTCGCCTTGGAACCGGAGTGGTTTGGTCCTGAATGGGATTGGTACTTCGGCGTTAATCCTATCAACTTCAGCGTTGAACAATGTGGGCAGTTGCTGCGCGGCGGAATCGATTGGATTTTGGGCGCGTCGGACAAGGTGGAGCAATACATGACATTGCGGCAGCCGGGATTGAAACTCCGCCCGGACGCTCATTTACCTCGGGCGCTAGCGAATCGCGGAGGAAAATGGGTTTTTTACCAAATCCGCTTGGAAGGCGAGCCCTGGAATCAAGTCCGAGTATCTCAAACGATGGGCATGCGAGTTCGCACCGAACAAATCTCCAATCTCGATTCGCTCGATGGAAATCGGCGACTGCATGTAACTGTCAATGGACAAGCCTACGGATTGGAGTTCGCAATATTCGCGGCGAAAAAGAGGATCTGATCAGCCGCCGTAAAGCGGTGAAAGACGTTGGTTCGAGGAAACCCCAAAGAGCCGAGGGATTCCAAGTTGTCGGTAGTCGAGTTATTGTGAGAACTAAGTTCCATGCTTCCCAAGTTTGCTGCCGCCATAGATCCGATTTTTGTCGCGGCCGTTGATATCGAGTCGCGCATAGCACGCGGTGAAAATGTTGTTACTGCGGTAATTCGAGATTCGCTGGTCAGAAAAATTGAAGAAGCGGAAGGCAAACTGGGAACTACAGACGAATGGAAATTGAGCAAGTACGCCATCTGCGCCTGGATCGACTCACGTCTGATTGAAATACCGTGGCAGCAAAGCGGCTGGTGGAAAGACAATTGTCTCGAAAAGAAATTCTTTGGAACTCGTGACGCGCACGAAGAGTTTTTTACCCGAGCCAACGAGGCTGACGCGCTCCCGGGCAAGAACGCTCTAGAAGTTTTTTATCTCGCTGTCGTGCTAGGCTTTCGTGGGTTCTACGCCAACAGCAACTCGTCCTATGCTCGCCAGACGGCTGACCGACTTCGCGTACCGGACACCGTTGAACGCTGGTGCGACAAGACGGTTCGCAAACTCCATTTGCGGCAAGGCCGACCGGCGATTTCTAATCCGGTCATTTCGCAGGGTACCAACAAGCCGCTCAACGGCAAGCATCTCTTGTTGCTGTATGCCATGTTAAGTTGTATTCTCGTCGCGATCGCTTGTGCGTGCGCCATTTTTCTATACGGTTCAAATATCGGCGCTGGCTGAGGAAGGCGAAAAGAGGCAACCGAGATGTTCTTTTATTCAATGATCAACGCGATCGCTGCGCCAATTCGCGGCGTATACAACTGGGGCACAAAATTATTGCCCGGTGTCGGCTACATCAAGGCACTCTCTTTGCCAACCAAATGGGCATTGGTAGCGCTGGTGTTTTTGCTGATCAACTGGACTGCGGCTATCGTCAGCTATTTGCTGAAGCAGGATGAAAGCGGTGGGATGGAATGGTTTTGGTACATTCTGGTACCTATTCCGTTTCTCATCATCATTCCAGTGCTAACCTACTACCTAGTCAAGTACTTGCTGATGGAAGAGAAATCGCCTTATCCAGATATCGACCGAGTTTGGTACGAGGGACTTGAAAAATCGGCTGAGGCTGGCATTTACCTATCGCGGACTCCACTGCTTATCGTTCTTGGAGTTCCAGGCAATTCGGAAGCGCGCTCCATCGCCGAACAGACAAAGTTGGAATGGTCGGTCGAGTTGCCCGAGTCCGGCAAGGCTCCCATTCATTTCTATGCGAGCGCAGATGGCGTGTTCGTTTTTCTCAACGGCTGTAATAGCGTTTCGCGTTTGTCGCAGGCGCCGAAGTTCGCCAGTCTGGGCGATGGAGGTCCGCCACCAGAACCAGCCAAAGGCAAAGTCGTTTCGGGGACGCTGTCAGAACCGCCACGGGATGGAACGATGGATGCGTTTCATCCTGGATTTCAGCAGGAGTCGTCGGCGCCGCAAACTCTTTCCTCGTCGGATGCTCTTCGAAACTTGGATCGCGGAACACTGATCTTGGACGACAGCATGTCGTCATTTGTGGAACAAGTAACAACTAAACAGACTCGCAGCCTCACGTCGCAAGATTCGCTGGATTGTGAAAATCGTTTGCGTCATATTTGTGGTTTGATCCGCAAAGCGCGCGAACCATTGTGCCCGATCAACGGGATGGTTACGGTCCTGCCTTTTGACTTGGTCGAGAACTCCGGAACTCAGTTGCCACATGCGCTGCAGCGGGACATTACGGTATTGCGGGAACAGTTGCAAATTCGCTGCCCAAACACTGTGCTGGTATCAGGCATGGAATACCACGAAGGATTTCTGGAATTGATCAAGCGATTGCCTGACAAGCAAGCCTCCGATAATCGATTTGGCAAGGGCTGCGATATCTGGGCGACTCCTGACAAAGATCGGTTAGATGCCATCGCCCAGAACTCGATCGCAGTTTTCGAGGACTGGATCTATACTCTATTTCGAGACGATAGCGCGTTGAAGAAGGAAAATAATAGTCGCTTGTTCATGCTGCTTTGTCGAGTGCGCGGCAACTTTGCCACGAATCTACGTACAGCGTTGTCCGAGGGACTAGGCTTCGATCCGCAAACAACTCCACATCTCGCGGCCGAGCAATTGCTGTTCGGCGGATGTTATTTCGGTGCGACTGGCAAGGGCTCGGCCCGGCAAGCGTTCGTGCGCAGCGTCTTTACGAAAGTACTGCAACAAGACGGCGAACTCGATTGGGCTCCGTCCGCAAAGGCCAAAGACCAGCGCTTGTTCTTTCTCGCAAACCTGGCCGCATCGGTGGGCATGTTGTCCCTCATCGCGATTATTGCCATGGTGATATTCAAGTTTGCTGAATCCCCTGCTCCATGATCGCTGTTTCGGCTGAATGCGCACACGACACGTTTCGTTAGAGTCAACAAAAAAGATTCGGCGAGATTTGGTGTTTTCGATGGACGGCTCAGTTGCCGCGGGTGCTGCTTGGTGAACATAATTGCAGCCGCTGATGCATTGTGTGAACTGATGGTATCCCCGGCTCGTCGACAATAACCGACCAGAGGTGTTGGATGGGATTGCGATTTTGGACTAACTTGATTTTTCTGAGCGTTTTGGATGGCGGGCTTTGCCACGCGTTGATTTGGGCGAGTGAACCCCAGCCGGCCCCGGCCGGCATTCTCGCGGCCGACAACTCAGTTGTGACGGCGCGCGGCTACGTTTATCACGATACCAATGGAAATAGGCGGCGAGACATTGGCGAGATAGGCCTCGCGAATATGCGCGTTTCGAATGGTAGAGTTATTACGACCACCAACGCAGATGGTCGCTACGAGATCGCCATTTCCAACGATTCGATTATCTTTGTGATCAAGCCGCGAGGTTGGATGAGCCCGATCAACAGCCATAAATTGCCGCAGTTTTATTACATTCACAAACCTGCTGGCTCTCCCTCGCAAAAATTCCCAGGGGTCAAGCCAACCGGGCCATTGCCAGAATCTGTCGATTTTGCGTTAACTCCACAGCAAGAACCGGATCGGTTTCGCGCGCTCTTATTCGGCGATACTCAGCCTCGCAACGTCCAAGAAGTCGAGTACATGGCTCACGACATCATCGATCAAGTGGTTGCCGAGAAAGCGCATGGCGCTTCGTTGGGCGTGACGCTCGGCGATATTGTTTTCGATGACTTGGACGTATTTCAGCCACATAACCAAGCGATCGCGCTGATCGGCATTCCGTGGTACAACGTTATCGGCAACCACGATATGAATACCGATTCACCTGACGACAAACACTCAGACGAGACGTACGAACGATTTTATGGTCCGAACTATTATTCGTTTGACTACGGACCGGTGCATTTCCTCGCGCTAGACGACGTGACTTGGCACGGTCCAAACAATGGACAGCGCGGGCGTTTTACCGGCGGACTAGGCGGCGAACAAATGGAGTTCATTCGCAATGATTTGGCTTTGGTGCCCCAAGAACAATTGGTCGTGCTGATGATGCACGTGCCATTAATCGAAGTCGAAGACCGGCTGGCGCTATATCGCTTGATCGAACGACGCCGATTTACGCTGTCGATTTCTGCCCACACCCATTTTCTGAAGCATCACTTTATCGGCAAGGAAGACGGTTGGATGGGACCGGAGCCTCACCACCACATCGTGAATGTGACCGTGTGCGGCAGTTGGTGGCGAGGTGCTCCGGACGAGTTGGGGATTCCGCACGCAACAATGAGCGACGGTGGCCCTAACGGTTACTCAATCATCTCATTTGATGGCACCAAATATGATCTCGAATTTCGCGCGGCGCGGCGATCTGCGAGCTATCAAATGAACATCCACATGCCCGAAGAGATTACGACTGCCCAAGCCATTTCAACCGCCGTGGTCGTCAATGTATTCAATGGATCCAAGAAATCGACTGTTCGTATGCGAGTTCTGCCAGACAGCCATTGGAAAGAACTTGAGCGCATCGACGCCGTCGACCCGTATTATGCGGCCATGAAGAAATTAGAAGCTGGCCCTATCAAGCCGCTGGGGATCAGTTTGCCCGAGGCAAGCGTAACGGACCACCTTTGGCGAGGATTCCTACCCGCCGTCATGTCGATCGGAACTCATCACGTCGAAATTGAGACCACCGATATGCACGGTAAAGTCTATACCGATCGCGAGAGCATTCGCGTGGTTAGCGCGACCCAACCTGTTGACTCGAAAGCCTCTGCAGCCGCAGCGAAGTAAACAATATTATTGGAGCCTTCGCCTCCGTTTATACGTTGCACGCACCCCAGATGCACAGACTCAATTCACCGAATCTTAGTAACCGGAAAGAGAGAACGCGTTATGAATTCGCTGGAATGCCTCAAAGTTGCGATGGCAGAAGTCGAAGCGTATTATCAAAAACGAGGTATCTTTAAAGGCAAGTTCGGATTCGGAGTCAAGCCTGCACTGATCGTGATCGATATGGCCTATGGCTGGACGGATGATGCGTATGCTGGCGGATCGGCGAGACTGGACGGAGCCATTCAAGCGATCCAAGAATTGCTGGCGCTGGCGCGCGGCAAACGGTTGCCGATTATTTACACCACATCGCCATTCGAAGACAAACCTCAGTTCAAATCCGCCGCGGATTATTCGCCTAACTTTCGCAAGTGGGATCGACGAGCCTGCGAGATTGACGAACGTGTCGAACGTCGGGCGGATGAGTACTTGGTTATCAAGGAGCATGCCAGCGCATTCGCTGGAACCGCCTTGGTGGGGCACCTTATTGAACAGCGCGTCGATACGCTGCTAATAACCGGCTGTTCAACCAGCGCGTGCGTGCGCGCCACGGCGACCGACGCCAAGGTCTTGCATTTGAAACCAGTCATCATTCGCGAAGCGGTCGAAGATCGATCTGCCATCGCTCACGAATGGACTTTGTTTGATATTCAGGCGCGATTTGCCGACGTAGTCACTCTGGCTGAGGCCAAGACGTATCTCAGTCAAATCGAGGTTCAAGGTTAAACAAGTGCGCACAGGATCGCGACACTTGCCTCGATTGCGCACCATCTGCAAACACGGTGCAATTGGATTATCGATTGCTGGCGTCGGCCTCATAATATGTTTTACGATAAACGCCAATCGCTTCAAATCACGGCAGGTGCGCGTTCCGACAGCGCCACAAGTAGATTTGAACGCCAGCGAGTTAACCGAGCGATTGTCAGGTGCGATCAAGATTGCGACGGTGTCTACACAGAATTCAGCGCGTGCCGATTTACCAAAATTTGTCGAATTTCAGAGTTATCTGCGCGCCGTCTTTCCTGATGTTCATCTTGGTCCGCTAAACGTACTCACCGGTACCGAGTTTGGTGATCCAAGAAATCTGAGCCTTCTCTATCATTGGCCGGGAAGCGATCCTGCCTTGCCGGCGATGTTGGCACTTGCGCACTATGACGTCGTGCCTGTTGAGCCGGAAACGGTCAAGTTATGGACTCATCCACCCTTCGCCGGCCACAGTGATGACGAATTCGTCTGGGGTCGCGGTGCGTTGGACTCGAAAGACAGCGTCTGTGCATGGATGGAAGCCGCCACTTACCTACGCCGCGAAGGGTTTCATCCCGAGCGTTCGATTTACCTCGCGCTGGGTCACGATGAAGAGCTGGGAGGACTCAATGGCAACAAACGCATCGCGCAGTGGATGCACGCGCAAGGGATCCGCTTGCACTTGATCATCGACGAAGGCGGTTGCATTCTAAACGGTTTCCCAGGAGTATCGCGCCCAGTTGCTTTGATTGGAATTGGAGAAAAAGGGTATGCGAGCCTCGAGTTGAGCGCGCGGATCGCCATGGGAGGCCACTCTTCAATGCCACCTAACGAGACTGCGATCGGCATCTTGGCGGCAGGTCTCCAACGTTTGCAAACAAATCCGCTGCCAACACGACTCGATGGTGGTGCCAACGCTATGCTCGACTTCGTTGGGCCAGAGATGGATTCGTTGTTGAGTCGTTTGGCAGTCGCGAACCGATGGTGTTTTAGTCCCGTGGTCAAACGGTTACTAGAAGCTACGCCCAGCGGTAATGCTGCGTTGCGCACCACGGTGGTTCCCACGATGATCCGTGGCGGTATCAAAGAGAATGTCCTGCCGACTTCCGCGCTAGCGACACTGAATATCCGCCTATTGCCCGGCGATACAATCGAATCTCTGCTGGCACAAATCAACTCAACCTTGAACGATCCTCGCATTGATGTTCGCTTGCTGCCCAATGCTCGCGAAGCGCCACCGATATCGGATCCACTGGCGGAATCTTTCCAGGAGCTGCAACGCACCGTTACAAGCGTTTACCCCGAAGTCATCGTCGCTCCATTTGTGCTGGTTGGAGGCACGGATTCCATTCACTACGTCGATTTGTGCCCTGACATTTATCGCATTACTCCAGTGCGACTGAACCAATCGGAATTAACGCGGATTCATGGAATCGACGAACGTATCGCGCGACGTGACTACATTGACCTGGTCAGATTTTATATCGAGTTGATGAAGAATATCGCTGGCCCGAGCAAGTCCTGAAGTTTCTGACGTGTTTCGTTTGGTCATGCATTTATTACGGCGGTTTGAATAATTGACCCAGGTACTTTGCAGGAGTACACTTGGCCACTCCTGAGGAGCATTTCAGCCAATTCGAGTGATTGCTAGATGGCTAACGATGACAGTGTGACACAGTGGATATCCGATCTAAAACGGGGAGATGAAACCGCTGCGCAGCGGTTATGGGATCGCTACTTTGTCCGTCTGTCAACGATTGCTGGTAGGCGACTGCAATCCCTTGCTCGAATTCCCGCCGACGGGGAAGATGTGGCGCTCAGTGCGCTCAACAGCCTGTGTGTCGGAATGAGCCAGGGAAAATTTGCGGTACTTGCTGACCGCGATAGTTTGTGGAAATTGCTGGTTGCGATCACAATTCGCAAGGTCAGTCACGCGATCCGCGACGAGTAACGGCAGAAGCGCGGTGGTGGCAAACTGTTGAACGAATCGGCGTTGCTCACGCGTGACGAGGTCGAAGCAGGAGCGCGGAGTTTAGAAAAGGTTTTGGATCGCGAGCCTACTGCAGAATTTGTCGTACAAATCGAAGAAGAGATCGAACGCTTGTTCGGAATGCTACCTGACGACGAATTGAGGCAGATCGCGTCCTGGAAAATGCAGGGCCTCACCTCTAAAGAAATTGCGGATAAGATCGGTAAGGCTCTGGCCACCGTCGAACGGCGATTGAGACTCATTCGTTCGTTGTGGGAAGACGCAATAAAGCAATTCGCCAGTTGAAACTGGATTGCGGTCGCCGGCTTTGAGCGATGGCTGTGAATAGGGCACAGTCAGTGCCTGCAAGGATTGTTGATCGTTATTTTTGCGATTGTACGCGCTGATAGAGCTCTCGCGGGTACTGGAAAATTAATGGGTCAAAGGGATCGTCCGAGACGAAATAGGGTGCGCCGTCGGGACGCAAGAACATTTTTCTGGTTTCAGCTTGATTGAATGGCCGAGCCCCAATCCGACCGAAGACCGCGATTTGGTTTCCGGATTCATCCACCGCGCGGTCGCGATCCACACCTCGCGAGATACACAGCGCCTCGGCATCGTGCTTCAGTTTTCGCGTTGCGATCAAACATGGAGTTGGACGTGGAGAGAACCCGTCGTTACCTTCGGTCTCGGAATTGGTCAATTGCACGACGCGCAGACCATTGTGGCCATCCGCAATATATGCAAACTGACTGACATTGGTGATTCCCAACTTGATGTCATGAGCATCATTGATGCAACCGTCTGCGGAGTACATCTGGTCCACCACCGCGGCAGTGGGTTGCGTGATATCGAGTATCGCGAGCCCATCCTGGCCAGCCGCGACGTAAGCGTAAGTTCTAGCCAGGTAAATGCTGTTGGCTTCGCGCATGGGTACACCATGAACAGGTACTGGCGCAGCCAGATTCGTCACGTCCAGCACTTTGACGCCTTCCTCATCACAAACGAAAGCATAGCGAAACTGCACGGCAACCGATTTGGGCTTTACAATTGCCTCACCACCAACAACCGCTGTGATCACCGGTTGCTTTGGATCGGCGATGTTGACCACAACGAGTCCCTGGTCACAGCAAACGTAAGCAAACGTGCCAGCAATCGTGACGCTCTTTGCGCCGCACAACACACCTTGTGGATTAAAGGTGACTTCGCGCTCAAGAAAATTATTGGTGGGATTTCCATCCAGCAGCGTTGCAGCACTGACTAGGATCAACCCCTCGTATTTGTCGGTGACGTAAATGTAGGCGTACAAACCGTGAACCGACGATTCGCTGTTTTCTGGAACATGCGTACGTGTCGGATCTGGAGCGATCGTTGTCGGGGCGGCTACCGATGTGGCGTATTTCGTGCGGACGTACAAACGCTGGCCAAAGGGAGAGACCGGCGCGGTTACGATGCGTTCCGAGAACCCTTTGTGGTCGATAAAGGCAGTGTCAAAAACACGCAGGCCTCCCTCTCCGCATGCTGCGTAGAGAAACTCGCCTCGCTGTTGCAAGGAGAGTATTTCAGGTTTGCGATATCGCGGACTGAGGTTCTCAATGATATCCTTGCCCGGATGTTCATGGGCATGTTTCAATTCGCGTTTGTGTTCCAGATGTTTGTGGTAGTTATCAGGGTAAGCGACTTGATGCAGGGTGCTGCCAATTACGGCCTGAGGTTCTGCATTCTCCGTGACCACGACGGCTTCCATGCCATGCTCACCCGCGCCGACCCAACAGTATTTGCCGATAAAGTTGGTAAAGCCTGTGCCCTGCATCAGCAACTGCGCCATGATGGCGTTGTTGTCGTTGTTGATGGAAGTGTGGCAATCCGTGCATGATTTAGTTTCAGTCGTGCCAGGGCCGACGCGTCCCTGGCTGCGCCGCCAATCTCCGCCACCGCGAACAGTATGTGGCACATTAGTACTGAAGGCGATCCCGCTGAGTCCTTCGCCGCTGATCGTCTGTTGCTGAACGTAGATCGATTCGCGATTGGCATTGTAGCTGCCCACGTGAACGGCGCACGAACTGCGCGCCGGCCCGATGCGATTGCCGGTCACGTTGCCGTCGCGCGCGAGCATGAAGACATCGTCGCGCAGAGTTTGAAAATTGTATGCCACGCGATTGCGAGACACATCGCCATTATTGTGCAGCGCGGGTGCCTTTACGTTCGCCTTCTGTGGTAAATGGCAACCAAAGCAGCTTGCATTCCATGAACTGTGGCACGAAACGCAGCTCATTTTTTCGTGCTGATGAGCGCAGCGTTGATCTGGCGCAGCATCGCCCCAGCGCAATTTGCCATCGCTGTCCATACGCACGGTCTTGGCGATATGGCTGCGCGGATTGTAATGCGAACTGTTTGGATTGATCGTATCGGCGGTCTGGACAACTTCCCACCACAGATCCTTTTCCACGGTGCTGCGTTGGATCAGTTTCGGCTTTTGACCGAGAGCGCGGAGTATTTCGAAACGAGGCTGTCCAAAGGTCGTTCTCAGCGCCAGCAAGTTAACTCCGTCCGGTCGCGATGCTGGACCAGTCGTCCCCAACCGAGGCGGCTGGCCGGAATTGAGTTGCCTATCAACCATCGAGAGCAACGTCTCGTTCGAGTCGCCATGACAGTCCACGCACTGGATCTCGATCGCCGCGCGAACTTCGCCATACAGATTCGCGTCACCATGCGAATCCTGGTGAAAGTGACAATCGGTACAGTGCATGCCCTTTTCCATATGGATATCCAGCAAATGTACCGGTATACCGTCCCGCTGTTTACCATAGATTTGCTCGTGCCGCGTGGGTGGAGCAACAGCAGCCATCAACTGCTGGGTAGATGGTGCAGGTACAACATCGCCGTCCTGGTCCAGTAATCGGCCTTGGCGATCTTTCTTGAAGACGGCGCGAAAGACCCATCCATGGCCGTGAAAATCGGCGAATTGGGTATGGCGTAGTTGCGGGTTCAAGTCGCTGACCCACTTGAGAAACTCGGGATTGCCCCACAACCCACGCGCAGCGGCTTCTTCGGGATTGGACCACGATGTTTCCATCAGCTCTTCAGCGGACGGATCTTTCTGATGTTTGGGATACATGACTTGGCCATCGGTTTCATTGTCCCACCACATATATCCAAGATAAGTGTTCAGCACATTAGTCCCTGGATGAATGTGGCAAACGATGCATTGGCTGGTTGGCATGCGCAGTTCAAATTTGTGTTGAATTGGGTGGCCGGGTTCCGTTTTGGAGATAGTCGGGTCGACCGCAGTCACCCAGTCGTCGGTCGCGGGTGCGGCAGTACCTTGGTGACCATACTTCGCAAACGGACCCGAGGCGATTGGCGAACGATCGTTCGCATAGATGACATGGCATGCACTGCAACCGCTGGATCGATAATCTCCAGGGTGGTCGTTCGTGCCCAGGAAATTGAGCGTTGGATCCAGCAAACGAGTTTTCTGCAATCCGATGAAGACGGGGTCGGTACGATTCTCCGTCCCGAGGCCACGCGTGCTGAGTCGTTCGCGCGGGCGACCCGGTTCTTCAAGTCGCTCGGGGATGCCGGTCTCAGCGCGAAAGCGACCTCCGCGCTCAAAGATGCGCAAGATATTTCCTGGCTGAGAAATCTCGAAATGGGGTAACGGATCTAGATAAGGCAAAATTCCTTTGTGCAACATTTCGTCGCGCGTCGGTGATGGTACTGTCTGCATGCGCTGAGGGTTGCCCAACATCGAGTAACTCTCGCCGTATCGCGGGAATTTGTTGGGAACTGCTCCGTTGTTGTACAAAGCGGCTCCCCACAACATACATCCGTGCGTCATCATGCTCTTGCGAACTTGCAAGACTTCATTGGCGTGGCATTGACCACACGCGATGTGGGCCACTCGCAAATCGCCAGGGTTGACGAATCGTACGAACTCGGGACTCTCGTGATTGAGTAAGGCATAACTGCGAACGGGATTGGCTGCGGACGGCCACAACTGAGGAAACCTCGATGGAATATGCGCTTCACTCTTGGTTGGTGCCGTAGCGTTTCCGCCATGGCAATCGGTACATCCCAGTTGGACAGTGTGCGAAGAGTGCATCGTCCCCACATCGTTGTGGCAAGCGATACAGGAGCCGCTCTTGGCGAATGCATCGTGAGCCGACTGGCGCATCAAGTCGACGTGTTCCAGGGGCTGTGGAATTGGGTAACTGGCGTTGCCCGCAATTCCCAGTTGACGAGCCGGTCCCCAAGGATCTTCGCCAGCACGCGCAGGTGCGACTGGCGTGTGATAGCGACTGGTTGAACTCGTAGGCGCAGTGCGCGAATCGGCAATTCGAATGACAGCAGGTTGCGCACCCGCGAGCGTCAAGTTAACCAGCGCTAGCGCGATTGGACCTAGCCACGAGATCACCAACTGCGCCCACAAACTAGTTCTCGGAAACTTCAGGCGACTGAATGATTCGTGGTGGAATGTAAATGGCATATCGCGACGATTCGCTCCGCAGCCTTTTCGCGGAGCGAAAGGCGACCGTTAGTACTCAAACGCCATTTCCAGAAAGCCAGCCGCCAAGTCGCGCACGTCTCCTTGCAATGGCTGATACAAGTCTCGAAATCCTTTCCCGACCAATAGTCCAGAAAGCCCCGAGACGATCAAGATGTTGTTGTTCAACAAGGGACGGTATTCAATTCCCGCACTCAAGTCCAGGCCAATTTCATTGCGTATTTCACCCTGGAAAACGTACGTTTCCAATACTTCCGTCTCGTTGAACCAAAGGTAATTGGCGTTAGTAATCAACTTGGTTTTCGGCGTCAGGTCGCTGTCGATACCGACATTCAGCAAATGGAGTCCTGGGTTGACGAAATTAGTCTGGCTCTGAAATTTACTGTTGCGGAGATTGGGGACCAGGCTGAGACGGTTGGTGAGATTGACCCCGAACAACCGGATCGCTTGACGATTCCAGTAACTGAACTCGCCGCCCGCGAAATTGGGATTATCAAAGATTGCGTCAAAACCTTCCGCGCGATTGTCGGTGATGTCTTTGTCGCCAGAAGAATAGAAATAGGAACAACGGAACCTCATCCAATCGCGATCATAGGACAGTTCGAGCGCTCCCATCCACGCATGAATGGTCTGGGCTTCGCCTGCCAGCGGATTTAATTCATCTTCGCCCAGTACATAGTAAGTTGCATGGCTGATGTTAAAGCGATTGATGTGCCCGTTGCCCGCCCATCCTAGATAATGTGATTTGACTCGATGTTCAGCAAACACTCCCACCGGGTCGGGACGTACCAGAAATCGATTGCGATCGAATTCGAAGCTAGGTTTATCATTATTGAAATGGTAACTCAATTCCGTCGTGTAGCCTGGCCAAACAAAATCCTGCCGATAGTAATTCGCGATCAGCGTATTCTGATGTCGATCGTCATATGTGTTCAGTAGACTGTTCGTGTCCTTTTCTGTTTGATCAAACCAGATCACGTTGTATTGATCACGATTAGATAGTCGGCTGCCGAACAATCGCACTCCGCGATTGATGTCCGAAAAAATGAACCCGCGAAAGTCACTGGTGAACGGTTGCGAACCAACGCGCGCCGACACGAAGTCGTAATTGGGGCCCAAGTCCGCTAGCTTGGATTCGTAAAACCACTCCTCCAAAGCAAAGTCTTGCCGGAATCGACTGGTCCCGTCTCGGACATCGGGTGTAACTATGGCGAATTCATCGGCGACCAGATGATTCAAATTGTAAATCATGTTCAGCCGCAAACGCCAATCGACGGGTTTGAACGCTGCGTCGCCGTGAAAGAGGTCAAAGGCGACTGAGTTGTTCTGCACGAACATGTACTGATCCGGGTCTCCAAAGAACTCGTTTTGACCTGGATTGCGCGTCGCTTCGAACGGAGTTGTCGGCGTTGGGACCTGCCGTCCTTCGAACAAGTTTTGATTCTTAAGCTGCAGCTTCAGAAATGTGTGTTGGCCGATGAGCGGGTAATCACCCTTGAGCACATTCTGATTATAAGGGTCGTACCAAGCGCCTTCGACGTACGGGTAGTCGTCGCCGATGGGATGCCCTTTGTCGTAACGATCCCATTGCCCGAATCCGATTCGCCAACGATCCTCGACCGGCACGAAATGACTGGTACTCTGTGACTCTTCCGGGAAAACGCCGGTCTTGCCAGCGAAACCCAGTGGACTCGACGCGGGATTGCACAAATAGGGTGGCGCTTCAGGAATCGGAAATACCGGCTCCGGGAGACGCTGGTCGGTCGCCAGCGGATCCGCTAGTGCTTTGGGTTCCAAGACTGGATCGATATTTGTTTGCCGCGCTGGCTGCAGGTCGGCGAAGGAGATGATCAACGATTCGCTCTGCGCAGCAGCGTGGTGAGCTGCAAAAAGAACCAGCAACACGACCCCACCAAAATGACAACCCACGCTTCTTTTCACAAAGCTCGATTCCACACGCTAGCAAACGCGAAACAGGCAAGCGAGGAACCCTCGCCCCGATTGATTGACTTTAAGGCGTCGATCATAACTTGG
>SXGS01636165.1_pt1 | contig 17405 bp, 16 predicted proteins | sample 3174681 | NCBI WGS metagenome assembly SXGS01 (sample SAMN11356861, study PRJNA531348) | freshwater metagenome | isolation source: freshwater sample F1-80 | place: China: Fuxian Lake, Yuxi | collected 2017-12-25 | reverse complement strand
GTCCTTGCTCAGTGCATAAATCTGGCAGCGGTCCTCGTACGTTACTCGCCGGTACGTGCTCATCAGTAACCTCTCGTGAGTGCAAGAGGTTACCCCTTCGCCGCTTCATCAAATTATGCGCTGGCGAGTTGAATCCGCGTCCGGCGTTGACACAGCACCCCGAGCCTATGGGCTCAAGGTAAGCAACGCCTGCTCTCCTATTTCAACATCGACCGGGACACCCCCTCGAATTCTGAGCAGGGACACCGAGCCCTGCGCGGCATCTTCCTTGTATCCACCAAATATCCAGAGCGCCTATACTCAATGATGACCCCAAGACGGGGTCGCGGTGGAGACCGGGAATGGCCGGAGCAGTCGTCATCGGGGCAGGAGCGGTCGGCATCGCCACGGCCAGCTACCTCCAGCGGGAGGGGTGGTCGGTCACCGTCGTCGACCGGGAGCCACCCGGCCTCGCCGGTGCCTCGTTCGGCAATGCGGGATTGATCGCGACCCATATCGTCGAGCCGATCGCCGTGCGCAGCATCCTGCCGAAGCTGCCGAGCATGCTGCTCGATCCGACCGCGCCGCTCGCGATCCGCTGGTGGTATCTCCCGACGCTGCTGCCCTGGCTCGTGCGCCTGCTGAAGGCGACCGCGCCGGCCGAGGTCGAGCGCATCTCGCGCGCACTCGGCACGCAACTCGCCCACGCCGATGAGGCGTATCGCGTACTGATCGACGATGCCGAGGCCGAGGCGCTGGTCCGTCGCAAGGGCGTCATGGTCGTCTACCCGGACAAGGCGTATCTCGAGGCGAATGCGGCCTATTCGCTCGATCTGAGGCGGCGCAACGGCGTGCCGTTCGAGATCCTCGGCGACAACGCGCTGCGCAGCATGCTCCCGGCGCTCTCGCGCGACTACGGCGTCGGCGTGCACTTCACCGCCGCCAGCCACACCGTCGATCCCTTCCTGATGGTCTCAGCGCTTGCCAGGCGCTTCGAGGCGAAGGGCGGCAGGTTCCATCGCGCGCATGCCACGGGCTTCGAGACGACCGGCGAGCGGGTGAGCGCGGTGCGCACCGATGCCGGCGTCGTGCCGGCCGACCTGCTCGTGCTCGCCGCCGGCATCTGGTCGAAGCCGCTCGCGCGCCAGCTCGGCTCGCGCGTGCCGCTCGACACCGAGCGCGGCTATCACGTGATGCTCGGCGACCCCGGGGTCGAGCTCGCCCTGCCGGCGATCGTCGGCGACGTGCGCTTATCCGTGACACCGATGGTATCGGGCATCCGCGTCGGCGGTACGATCGAGTTCGCGGGCCTCGACGCACCGCCCAATCCGGCGCGCCACGAGGCGCTGCTCGGCCACGCGCGCCGGGTGTTCCCGGGATTGAAGACCGAGATCCAGACGCGCTGGATGGGCCACCGCCCGTCGCTGCCCGACTCGATGCCGGTGATCGGACCCTCGCCGCATCTCAAGAACGTGTTCTTCGGCTTCGGCCATGGGCATCTAGGGCTCACCTCGGCGGCGATCACCGGGAAGGCGATCACCGACATGGCGGCTGGGCGGCGTCCGCCTTTCGACCCGACACCGTTCCGCGTCGACCGGTTCTGAGCGTGGAGCGGTGACGATGCTGACCCCGACCCAGCTGGCGCAGTATCACGAGCGAGGCTATGCCGTCGGCGGGCGCCTGCTGGAGGGCGAAGCGCTCGCGCGGCTGCGCGCAAGTATGGACGCGCGCATCGCGGCGCTGCCGGCGGGGCAGCGCTCGGAGAACATGCCCTCGCTGCACTACTATGAGCCGTATTTTCGTGACCTGTTCCTGAGCCCGGCCTTCGTCAACATCGCCGAGCGGATCTTCGGTCCCGACCTCGCGCTGTTCACTTCCTTTGCGATCAGCAAGCGCCCCGGCGACGGATTGCCGGTGGCCTGGCATCAGGACTCGGCGTTCTTCCCGATCGCGCCGATGGCGACTTTCACCTTGTGGCTCGCGGTCGACAACTCGACGCGCGAGAACGGAGCCATGCAGGTGATCGCCGGCTCGCATCGCGAGCGGCGCGTCGTGCCGCACGATGTCGACCAGGGCGACGGCAGCGTGCTGCTGCTGCACCTCGGCGGCTTCCGGCCCGACCAGGCCGTCGATGTCGAACTCACCGCCGGCGGCTTCTCCGTGCACGATCCCTTCATCTTGCACAGCTCGCCGCCCAACCGCTCGGCGAAGCGCCGCTGCGGCATCACGATCAAGTACGTCTCCACGGACGTTCGGCTCGATCGCGGCTTCGTTTCGCCGACGGGCTTCGACTGGCGGGGCGTTCTGCTCTACCACGCCCGCGACGCGCGCGGCCGTCTCAACTACTTCAACTGAATCATCCCGTCGGAAGCAGGACCCATGAGCCACGTCACCCGGATTGCCGCCGATATCGGTGGGACCTTCACCGACATCGCGGTCGTCCTCCCCGACGGCCGCGTCGCGACCCGCAAGATTCCCTCGACGCCGCCTAATTTCGCCGACGCGGTCGTCAACGGCGTAACCAGCCTGCTGGGCGAGCTCGGCTCGCCGCTCGGCGCGATCGAGCAGGTGCTGCACGGCTGCACCGTGGCGACTAACGCGATCCTCGAGCACAAGGGCGCGCGCACCGCGCTGATCACCACCCGCGGCTTTCGCGACGTGCTGGAGCTGCAGCGCGTGCGGGTGCCGGCGCTTTACGATCCGCTGTTCGAGAAGCCGAAGCCGCTGGTGCCGCGCCGCCTCCGCTTCGAGGTCACGGAGCGTCTCGACGCCGAGGGCAAGGTGGTCACCGCGCTGTCGCGCGACGACGTCGCGGCCGCGATCGCGGCGATCGGCGAGGCGGATATCGAGGCCATCGCCGTGTGCTTCCTGCACTCCTACGCCAATCCGGCGCATGAGCGCGAGGCGGGCGAGATGATCCGCGCGGCCATGCCCGACAAGTTCCTGTCGCTGTCGATCGACATCCTGCCGCAGAAGCGTGAGTACGAGCGCACGAGCACGACCGTGATCAACGCCTATGTCGGGCCGCCGGTGTCGCGCTACATGCGTGCGATGATCGACGATCTGCAGGCCGCGCGCGTCGGCGGACGTCTTATGGTCATGCAGTCGAGCGGCGGCGTCATCGAGGCCGAGTCGGTGGTGCACAAGCCTGCGCAGATCGTCGAATGCGGGCCGGCCGCCGGCGTGATCGGCGCGCTCGAGGTCGCGGGCGCGAGCGGCTATCGCAACGTGATCACGCTCGACATGGGCGGCACGACCGCGAAGGCCTCGCTGATCGAAGACGGGCGGTTGAGCATGGCCGCCGAATACGAGGTCGGCGGCGGCCTGTCCTCGCGCAGCGCGCTGGCCGGCGGCGGCGGTTATGCGCTGAAGCTGCCGGTGATCGACATCTCCGAGGTCGGTGCGGGCGGCGGCAGCATCGTGTGGATCGACAAGGCGGGCGCGCTCAAGGTCGGGCCGCAGAGTGCGGGCGCGGTTCCGGGGCCGGTCTGCTACGGCACCGGCAACGACCAGCCGACTGTGACCGATGCGAATGTCGTGCTCGGCTATCTCAATCCCAAGGCGCTGGCCGGCGGCACCGTGCCGATCGACGCCAGCCTGTCGCGCGCGGCGATCGAGGCCAAGGTCGCGCGGCTGCTCGGGCGCGACCTGCTGGAGACCGCCTACGGCATCCACCAGGTCGCCAACACGAACATGATGCGCGCGGTGAAGGCGGTGACGACCTATCGCGGCCGCGATCCGCGCGACTTCGCGATGTTCGCCTTCGGTGGCAATGGCGGCGTCCACGCCGTCGACCTCGCGCGTGCGCTCCAGGTCCGCGAGGTGATCGTGCCGGTCGCGGCCGGCGTGTTCAGCGCGGTCGGGCTGCTCTTCGCCAAGCTCGAGGTGAATGAGACGGCGGCGTTTCTGCAGCTGGCCGCGAAGGCGCGGACGGACGTAGCGCGCCGCGTCTTCGACTCGCTCAAGCAGCGCATCCTGCCGCTGCTCGGCGTGCCCGAGAGCCGCATCCGCTTCGAGCCGCAGGCCGATGCGCGCTTCAAGGGCCAGGGCTTCGAGCTGACCGTGCCCTTCGATCCCGCGGTGCTGACGGCGCCGACCGAGGCGATGTTCGAGAGATTGGCGGCGGCGTTCACCACGGAGCATGTCGCGCGCTACGGCCACGCCTTCAACGACGCCTTCCCGGTGGAGATTGTCAACCTGCGCCTGGTCGGCACGGTGGAGTCCGATCGCGGCCCGGCGATCTCTGCGAGTGCGGCCGCGCATGCGACCGCGGCCTCGACGCGCGACGTCTATTTCGGATCGCGACACGGCTCGATCGCGACACCGGTCATCGGCCGCGGCGCGCTCGACCGCACGCCGCGCCAGGGCCCGTTCATCATCGAGGAATACGAGGGCACGTCGGTCGCGCCGCCGGACTGCACGGCACGGCTCGACGGCGTCGGCAACATTATCATCGCGCTGCCGTGAACCGCGGCAGGGTGGAGGAGAATCCAATGCGCAATGCGATCGATCCGTTCCAGCTCGAGGTGATCCGGCACAGCTTCGATGCCGTCGCCGAGGACATGTCGCTGACCCTGATGCGCACCGCGCATTCGGGGATCGTGCGCGACTCGCTCGATTTCTCGACCTCGATCTGCGACGCCAAGGGCCAGCCGCTCGCCCAGGGCATTTGCACGCCGATGCAGCTTGGCAGCTTCTACGACGCGATGGTGAAGCTTATCGCCTACTACCACGGCCGCGTCTACCCGGGCGACGTGTTCATCGGCAACGATCCCTACGAGGCCGCCGGCCAGCACCTACCGGACATCTACATCGCGATGCCGATCTTCGACCGCGATCGCGTCGTCGCCTGGTCGACCACGATCGCGCACCACTCCGATGTCGGCGGCATCGTCGCCGGATCCAATGCGCTCGGCGCGGAGGAGATCTTCCAGGAGGGCCTCCGGCTGCCGATCGTGAAGTTCGTCGAGGCCGGCAAGCGCAACCAGGCGCTCTGGGACGTCATCGCCATCAACGTGCGCACGCCCGACAAGGTGCTGGGCGACCTGCAGGCGCAGATGGCCGCGTGCATGAGCGGCGAGCGCGAGATGAAGGAGCTGTTCAAGCGCTACGGCACCGACACGGTGCTGCGCTACGCCGAGAGCCTTCACGACTACACCGAGCGGCTCACGCGTGCCGAGCTGCGCGCGATCCCCGAGGGCGTGTACCGCTTCACCGATCATATCGACGGGCTCGGGCCGAACCCGGTGCCCTTGGTGCTCGAGGCCGCGGTGACGATCCGAGACGGCTCGGCGATCGTCGACTGGACGGGAACCTCGCCGCAGGTGAAGGGCGGTATCAACCCGAGCTTCCCCTTCACCAAGGCCTGCGCCTACACCGCGTTTCGCTCCGTGCTCAAGGCCGATCTGCCGACCTGCCACGGCTTCACGCGCGCGATCGAGGTGAGGGCGCCGCTCGGCTGCCTCGTCAACCCGACCTTCCCGGCGCCCTGCGGCGCGCGCGGCATCACCGGCTTTCGCATGATCGACTGCCTCATCGGCGCGTTGGCGCCGGCGACACCCCATCGCGTAACGGCGGATACGAGCGGCGGCTCCACCCTGCCGACGATCGCCGGCTACCAGAACGGCAAGGCCTTCGTGTTCTGCGAGACCTTCATGGGCACCTGGGGCGGCACGTCGGGACATGACGGCCAGAACGGCGTGCCGCATATGGGCGCCAACCAGTCGAACGTGCCGGTGGAGATGATCGAGTCCGACTACCCCATCCGCATCGAGCGCTACGGACTGGTGGCCGACACCGGCGGGCCGGGGCGCTTCCGCGGCGGGCTGTCGCTGACGCGCGACTACCGCGTCCTCAACGACGAGGCGATCCTCAACATCCGTTCCGACAAGCGGCGCTATCCGCCGCACGGCTTGTTCGGCGGCGGGACCGGCGCGCCGTCGCTCAATCTCATCAATCCCGATGCCGAGAACAAGCTGCTGCCGGTGCTGATGACCGAGGTTGAGCGCCTGAAGCAGGGCGACGTCTATCGCCACATCATGGCGGGCGGCGGCGGCTACGGCGATCCGCTCGAGCGCGATCCGCTCGATGTGCTCGACGACTTGCAGGAGGAGAAGGTGTCGATCGCGCATGCGGCGGAGGCCTACGGCGTCGTCGTGATCCCCGGCCGTCCCCCCGTCGTCGACGAGGCCGCGACGACCGCGCTGCGCACCAAGCGCCGCGCCGCGCGCTGAGGAGATCACCGATGCGAATCTCCCGGATCACCGCCACCGCGGTACGCGTTCCCGTCCTGCGTGCCGGCGTCATGTCGCGCGCTTTGCGCACGCATGTCTCGCGCACGATCGTCGAGCTCGAGACCGACACGGGCCTCGTCGGCATCGGCGAGACGCGCGGCGAATGGTCCGCCGCGATCATCCGCGACAAATTCGCCAAGCACGTCGTCGGCAAGGATCCCTGGGACGGCTTCGCCATCCGCGACGCCTGCCTGCTGCCGCATATCGACTACGGCTTTCCCGAGCTGGTGATGGAGCACTACGCCTATGCCGGCATCGAGCTGGCGCTGTGGGATCTGCGCGGCAAGCAGACGGGAAGGCCGGTCTACAAGCTGCTCGGCGGCGCCAGGCGCGAACGTGCGCCCTTCGTCGCCTACGCCTACACGGTGGATCCGGCGGAGGGACATGCCGCCAAGGACATCCCGCGCATCATGGCCGACATCGCCAGGCGCGGCATCGCCGAGACCGGGGCGTCGATGTTCGAATTCAAGGTCGGCCGCCATCCGATCGAGGTCGATGTCGAGGTGGCGCTGGCGATCCGCGAGGCGGTGGGCCCGGCGATCGCGCTCACCTGCGACGTCAACATGGGCTACACGCTCGACCAGGCGCGGCGCTTCATGCGCGGCGTCGAGGCCGCGCGCCTCGCCAATGTCGAGGAGCCGACCGCCGAGCTCGGCGACATGGATCGCCTGCGCCGCGAGTTTCCGGTCGAGGTCTCGACCCATTGCTGGCATCTCGACGCGCTGATCCCCTATCCGGCGATCGACTCCGTCGTCTCGGACATCCATCTCCATGGCGGCATCGAGCCCACCATCGCCTTCATCGAGCGTGTGCGCGGCATGAACCGGCGCTTCTGGCTGCGTTCGATGTGGGAGCTCGGCATCTCCTGGGCGGCGATGGTCCATCTCGGCGTGGCGCATGCAGCGCTCGAACGCCCTGCGCAAACGCTGATCAACTGGGTCGCCGATGATCTCGTAATCGGGCCGACCTGGGTCGTACGCGACGGCGGCGTCGTGCCGCCCGACGCACCCGGCTGGGGCGTCGAGCTCGATCGCGCCGCGCTCGCGCGCTACGCGGTCAGCTGAGGCCGAACCAGCGATAGACGGTGGTCGGCAGCCAGAGCGACAGCGCCGGCACGGCGGAGATGATCACGAGGGCGGCGAGCAGCGGGATGAAGAACGGCCAGCTCGCCTTGAGCACGGCCTCGGGTGTGATGTTGGCGACGCGCGCGGCAACGAACAGGCCGATGCCCATCGGCGGCGTGATGATCCCGAGGATCAGATTGTAGCAGATGATCACGCCGAAATGGACGGGGTCGATGCCGAGTTGCTTGACCACGGGCAGCAGGATCGAGGACAGGATCAGCAGCGCCGGCACGGTCTCGATGAACATGCCGACGACGAGCAGGAACAGGTTGATCACCAGCAAGCCGAGCATGGGGCTCTGCACGTGGGTGACGATGAGCTGCGCCGTATCGTGCGCCACGCGCTCGGTCGTGATGATCCAGCCCATCACAGATGAGACCGCGATCAGGTACATGATGACTCCGGTGACGGCGACGGTCTCCTTGAGGCAGCTGATCAGCCGTGCCCAGGTGAGCTCGCGATGGATGAGTCCGACGAGCAGCGCGTAGCCCGCGGCGATCGCCCCGATCTCCGACGGCGTGGCGACGCCGGCGAGAATGCAGCCGATCAGCAGGAAGGGTGCGAACAGGGCGAGTGCGCCGCCGCGCAGCGAGCGCAGCACGTTGCGCCACGCGAAGGGTTCCGGCTTGCCCCAACTCGGCTTCTTGATGCGCACCCAGAGCGAGATGTGGATCATCAGGCACGCGCCGATCAGCAGCCCGGGGAAGACGCCGGCGAGGAACAGCCTGCCGACCGAGGTGTCGGTCGCCAGGCCGTAGATCACCAGCACGATGCTGGGCGGGATGATCGGTCCCACGACGCAGGCGGCAAGGGTGAGCGCGGCGGAGAAGGGAACCGGGTAGCCGCTCTGCGACATCGCGCGGATCGCCACGACGCCGAGGCCGGCGAGATCGGCGAGCGCCGCGCCGGACATGCCGGCGAGGATGATGTTGCCGCCGACATTCACCTGCGCCAGGCCGCCGCGCATCCAGCCGAACACGTCGCGCGCGAAGGCGAAGATGCGGTCGGTGATGCCGCCTGCGTTCATCAGCTGCCCGGCAAGCACGAAGAACGGCACCGCCAGCAACGCGAAGCTGTCGACGCTGTCGATCATCATGCGCGGCAGGACGTCGAGCGGGATGTCGCCGACGACGAGGCCGGCGAGCGCTGCCACGCCGACCGCGACGCTCACCGGCACGCGCAGCAGCATGAGCGCCACCATCAGGCCGAGCATCGTCGCGGTGATCATGCTTCGCCCGCGGTCTCGTGGAGGATCGCGAGTTCGTCCTCGAGCGCGTCGAGATCTGGGGCGTCGGGGTCGTTTCGCCAGCGCAGATACGCCGCCAGCGCGAAATAGACCGCGGTCGCGGCCATCGACATCGCGGCGAGAATCAGCGGCAGGGTCGAATAGAATTTTGGGATGTTGAGAATGTAGGTCTTGAACGCGAGCTGCTGCGGTGCGAGGCGCAGGCCCTGGATCGCGATGACTATGCAGAAGGCAGCGGCCAGGAGCTGGGTCGTCAGATAGATGCGCCGCTGCATCTGCTCGGAGAAGCGTTGCACCAGCATCTTGATCGCGACGTCCTGGTTCGCCTTCACCACGTAGGCGATGCCGAAGAAATACGAGATCAGCATCGCCAGCTGCGCCACCTCCTGCGCCCACCAGATCGCGCCGGCGAAGGCGTAGCGCAGGATCACCTGCGCGCTCGTGAGCACACCCACGAAGGCGAAGGCGAGCACCGCGATCGCCAGCTCGACCCGGCCGACCAGATACAGCCCCCGCCGCAGCGCGGCGAGGGCCGATCCTTGCGCGGACGGCGCGTTCGTCACTGGATAGCCTGGACCTGCGCGATCAGTCCCTTGGGCAGCACGCCCTCGGCCTCGAACTTGGCGTGCAGCGCCTTGGCCGCGTCCTGCCACGGCTTGACCGGCGGCGTGATCAACGACACGCCGTGCTCGACGCGCGCCTTGTACTCCATCGTGTCGCGCTCCTCGCGGCTGATCTCGAGATACTTCTCGCCCGCCTCGATCGCCGCCTTGTTCATCATCTCCTGTTGCGCGGGCGTCAGCTTCTTCCACGTCCGCTCGCTCATCATCGGCGCGACAATCTGGAAGTATTCCTGGACGTTGGTGAAGTAGCGCGTGACTTCGGTCTGCTTGGTCAGGTAGGAGGCGCTGAGGACGCCGGTCAGGCTGTCGACCGTGCCGGTGACGAGTGCGGTGTAGACGTCGGGCCAGGGAATGACCTGCACGTTGGCGCCCAGCGATGCCCAGGCCTTGATCGGCGCCTCGGCCTGGAACATGCGCATCTTCATACCCTTGAGATCGTCGGGCACGAAGACCGGCTTCTTCGACAGCACGCCGCGGTCGCTGGCGCGCAGCCAGTTGTAGTTTGGCTTGCCGAGGAACACGACGCCGCGCTTCTCGAGCGTGCCGACCATGTCGGCGAAGAGCGGGCTCTTGAGGAACTTCTGGAAATGCTCGCGGTCGCGGAACACGAACGGCGTGTTCACGACGCCGAAGCGCGGATCCCAGGCCTTGAAGTAGTCGAAGGTGTCGATCAGGAAGTCCTGCGCGCCGGAGACCACGTTCTCGAGCTGGGCCGGCATCGACTTGCCGAGTTCGCCCGCGTGGAAGACCTGGGCCTCGATCGCGCCGTTCGAGAGCGCCTTGACGCGCTGGGCGAAGAACTCCGAGGCCATGCCCTGGTCCGAGGTGCCGGGCAGGATGTGCCCGATCTTGAGCTTCATCTGCGCGATCGCCTCGCTGCCGATCACGCATGTCGCCGCCGCGATAGCGAAGGCGATGAGTGCACGTCTCATGACTTGATCCTCCTCTTTCGATTGTGGTTGCGGGTCGTCGTCCTTGATGACTTAGCCTGAGTCGCGCCGCGAAGGCGCGCCGTTCCGTCGTGATCGAGCCGGCCGCGCCGATCGATGACGACACGATAGGCCTTTCGGGCCAGTGCCGCATCGATCCTGCCGTCGCACACGTCATCGAGCACCGCACCGGGATCGCGCAGCTTCGGATCGCCCCATCCGCCGCCGCCCGGCGTCACGAAACGGATCGTGTCTCCGGGCGCGAGGGTGAGGGTGGTCATCGCGGGCAGCACGCGCTCGCGCGCGGTGCCGGGATTGAGGATGTTCCAGGACGCCGTGCCCGGCATTCCCTTGGCGAGGCCGTAGGGCATCGTGATGCGGCGATCGGCGCGGATCTGGAGCTGGCACGGCGTCGTGCCGCGATAGACAAACTCGCGCACGAGCGACAACCCGCCGCGAAAGCGCCCGGCGCCGCCGGTGTTCTCGAGGAAGCCGTAGCGGCGCACGAGCAGCGGATGCTCGAGTTCGATCAGCTCGATCGGGATGTTGCGCTGGTTGAGCAGCGGATGCGCGCAGCCGTCGATGCCGTCGCGATCGGGCCGGCCGCCCCAGGTGCTGCCGAAGACCTCGACGAGCACGAAGGGTCGACGCGCTTCGTCGTAGCCGCCAAAGCCGTAGACGGTCGTGCCGCCCTCGTTGGCGGCGGGCACGCGATCCGGCACGGCCTGGGCCAGGGCGCCGAACAGCGTGTCGGCCTGGCGGAACAGCACGACGCCGCGGCCGGCGGAGGCGGCCGGAAGCTCGGCATCTAGGATGCTGCCCTTCTCGGCGATGATCCGGATCGGTCGGAAGAACCCGCCGTTGCTCGGGATCTCGCCGCGCAGGATCGAGCGCACCGCGAAATACGTCGTGCTCTTGGTCATCGACATCGTCGAGTTGATCGCGCCCGCGACCTGCGGTGAACTGCCGGTCCAGTCCGCCGTGATCGTGCCGTCGCCGATCGTGACCTTGACCTTCAGCTTCACCGGGCGCGCCACTAGGCCGTCGCTGTCGAGCTGGTCCTCGAAGCGCCAGCTGCCGCGCGGCAAGTCTCGGATGGCGGCCCGCGTCATGCGTTCGGCATGGTCGAGCAGCTCCGCCCAGTAGCGCTTCACGGTCGCCTTGCCGTAACGTACGACGAGTTCGCGCACGCCCGCCTCGCCGGTGCGCAGCGCCGAGACCTGGGCGCGGAAGTCGCCGAGCAGCTTGACCGGCACGCGCACGTTCTTCTCGATGATCGCAAACAGCGTCTCGTTGGGCTTGCCGCGCTCGTAGAGCTTGAGCGGCGGCATGCGCAGGCCCTCGGCGTAGACCTCGGTCGAATCGCAGGCGTTCGAGCCCGCGACGCGGCCGCCGACATCGACCTGATGCCCAGAGACGCAGGCGAAGCACAGCAGCTTGCCGTCGGCGAAGATCGGCTTGATGAAGAATACGTCGGGCAGATGCGTGCCGCCCTCGAACGGATCGTTGAGCACGAAGACGTCGCCGTCCTCCATGCGCCCCGCCCACCGCGCCTTCACGGCGGCGACCGCATCGGGCATCGGCCCGAACTGCAGCGGCAGCGACAGGCCCTGGCCGATCATCTCGCCGGCGGGATCGGCGAGCCCGGTCGAGAAATCCATGTTGTCGCGCAGGATCCCCGAATACGAGGCGCGCACCAGCGTCAGCGCCATCTCGTTGACGAGGAAGGCCATGGCGTTGCGGATCAGCTCGAAACGGATCGGATCGATGTCCGCGGCCAGCGTGACGCGCTCGGGCACTGCGGTGGTGCGTGGTTTCGCGCCGGCGCTCACGACGACGCCACTGGCACGGTATCGACTTCGATCATGATCGGTCCGAGCTTGTGCCGGCTCGCGGTACAGCCGGGCGGCACGACGACGACCGTGTCGTATTCCTCGACGAGGAGCGGTCCTGGCCGCGCGGTCGCGCCGAGCTCGTCGCGGGCGATGACCGGCGTCTCGACGCTGCCAAGCTCCGGTCCGAAATAGGCCGGGCGGGTCCGGCGCGGGCGCGTGGATGAGGTGGCTTGTGCAGGGCCGGCCGCGGCGATCATGGCGCCCGGCGGCTTGCGTGCGCGCAGCCGCGCCGCGACGACGATCACGCGCTCGGCGCCGCCGCGATGGCCATAGGTCCGTTCGTGCTCGGCCTCGAAGCGCTCGCGCAACGGCGCCACGTCGGCGCGGGCGAGCCGCCGATAGGGCATGGTCAAGGGCAGCTCGAAGGTCTGGCCCCAATAGCGGAGTTCCAGCTCGATCTCATACGAGAGCATGCGGGTGCCGCCGATCTCGCTCTTCGCGATCGCGTCGACTTCACGACGCAAGGCGGTCAGCGCCGTGTTGAGCGGCGCGACCGCTGCATCGTCGAGGTCGCGGTAGAGCATGCGGGTCGATTGGAACTCGAGGTCGGTCCGCAGCAGGCCGAGCGCCGAGAACAGCCCGGGATGCTCGGGCACGACGACCAGACGCAGGCCGACGGCCCGTGCAAGCTCGACTGCGTGCAGCGGGCCGCTGCCGCCGAAGGCGCCGAGCGCGAAGTCGCGCGGATCGCGTCCGCGCTGCGTCGACACCGCGCGGATCGCACCGACCATTTCGGCATTCGCGATGAGGTGGACGCCATGCGCGGTGCGCAGCCGGTCGAGCCGCAGCGTTCCGGTGAGCTGGTCGATCGCCCGTGCCGCGGCATGACGGTCGATCGCGATGCTGCCGCCCGCGATCGCCTCGGGATTAAGGTAGCCGATCACGACATTGGCGTCCGTGACCGTGGGGGCGACGCCACCTTGTCCGTAGCAGGCCGGGCCTTGAACGGCGCCGGCGCTGTGCGGGCCGACATGCAGGCCGGAGCCGCCGTCGAGCCAGGCGATGCTGCCGCCGCCTGCGCCGACCTCGGCGACGTCGATCACGGGCAGGTTGATCGGGTAGCCGCCCCCGCCGGTCAGACGCGCCGTCGCGGAGATCCGCCCGCCGACCTCGTACTCGGCGGTGCGGTGGACGACGCCGTTCTCGACCAGCGACGCCTTGGCCGTCGTGCCGCCCATGTCGAAGGCGATGACCCGGTCGAGGCCGAGGCGCTGCGCGAGGTCGCGTGCCGCCAGCACCCCGGCCGCCGGGCCGGACTCGACCATCGTCGCGGGTTGCTGCGACGCCGTTCGCACCGATGTCAGGCCGCCGCCGCATTGCATGATGTACAGCGGGCCGGAGACGCCGTGATCGCGCAACCGCGTCGCGAGCCTGTCGAGATAGGCGCGGACCAGCGGTTTGACGTAGGCGTTGATCATCGTCGTGCTGGTGCGCTCGTACTCGCCGGGCCGCGGCAGGATCTCCGACGAAATCGAGACCTCCAGGGCCGGCAGGGCGCTGAGCAGCGCGGCGGCGATCGCGCGCTCATGGGCGGGATTGGCGTGGCTGTTGATCAGGCACACCGCGACCGAAGGAATGCCGGCGGCTTTGACGGCGGCGACGACGCGGCGCAGCGCGGCCTTGGTGAGCGGTTCGACGACGAGGCCGGCGGCATCGATGCGCTCCGGGATCTCGAACACATGGCGGCGCGGGACGAGCAGCCGGCGCTTCTCGTAGAAGAGGTTGTAGAGTTCCGGCATCCGCAGGCGGCCGATCTCCAGCACGTCGCGGAACCCGCTTGTCGTGACCACGGCGCAAGGGCCGCCTTTGTGCTCGAGGATCGCGTTGGTCGCGATCGTGGTCGCGTGGATCACTTCAGACGGTCCGCCGGGCGCAAGAGCAAGGTCGCCCAGTGCCGCCATCGTTCCTGCGATCACCGCTTCGGCATAGTCGCCCGGCGTGGACAGGACCTTGCGGCGGGCAAGCGCGCCGTCGTCCGTGCTCACGACGATGTCCGTGAACGTCCCTCCGATGTCGACGCCGACGCGATAGGCCCTCTGCATTCCCGCTCCCCAGGACCAGCGGACTTGTGTATCATCAGAGTATCCACTTGGTTGATATCCACTGCAAGCGGCGTGTTCCCGCACGGCGATCCGTGCCGGGGTGATGCCGCTCCAACCGGAAACCGATGCCTGCACGGACATCCGACCAGTCGCTCGTCGACGCCGCCACCGACGCCATTCGCGACCGCATCATCGACCTGTCGCTGCCGCCGTCCACGGCGATCAACACCAAGGATCTCGCGCTGCAGCTCAAGCTGAGCCGTACCCCGGTCCGCGAGGCGCTCAACCGCCTGGCCTCCGAGGGGTTGATCCGGATCGAGGCCAACCACGGCGTGTTCGTCCACCCCCTCGACGTCGACGAGATCAACCAGCTCATGGAGGCCAATCGGGTCGCCGAGAGGCTCTCGGGCTTCTACTGCAATTTCAACGATCCTGGCCTGGTCGCCGACGTCGTCGAGATGCAGGCGCGCTCAAGGCGCGACGCTTTCACGACGCCAGCCTGTGGAATGTCGGCTTCCGCACGCGCATCGCGCGCTCGCCGAACAACCACCACTTCATCGATTTCCATCGCCGCGTGCTCAACCACACGCGGCGGCTCTCCCACCTGATCTACACCATGGAGGCGCGCGACCCGAGCCACTACAGCGCGCGGCTCGCGATGCTCGCGCGCATGCACGCCGACATCGAGAAGGCGCTGCGGCGCGCCGATCGCGACCGGCTCGTGGCGGTCCTGACGGAACAGGCGGGCGTCATCCGCGAGCGCGTCGCCAACGTGATCGCGCGCAGCGGCGGGAACGACTTTCCGGTCTCGAGCAGCCCGATTGCGAACGGGATAAGGAGGCGGCGATGAGCGAACACACCAAGATGACACTGGCCGAGATCGAGGCGCTCAGCCTGCGCGTGCTGACTGCCGGCGGCACCGCGCCCGCGAATGCGTCGCCCGTCGCCCGGTCGATCATGCGCGCGGAGGCCGACGGGGTGCATTCGCACGGTCTGTTCCGCCTGCCGACCTATGCCGAGCATGTCCGCGCCGGGAAGGTCGACGGCGCGGCCGTTCCGCGGCTCGAGGCCGTCGGCCCGGCGGGCACCCGCGTCGACGCGGCAACCGGCTTCGCGCATCCCGCGATCTCGCTCGGCATCGCGGCGCTGGTGCCGCAGGCGCGCGCGCAGGGGATCGCGGCGCTCGCCGTCACCAACTCGTATAATTGCGGCGTCGTCGGCCACCACGTCGAGGACATCGCGCAAGCCGGGCCGTCGCGCTCGCCTTCGTCAATGCGCCGCGCTCGATGGCGCCGTGGGGCGGCAAGGTGCCGGTCTTCGGCACCAATCCTATGGCCTTCGCCTTTCCGCGGCCCGGCGACGCGCCGATGGTCATCGACCAGTCCTCGAGCAAGATCGCGCGCAGCGAGATCCAGATGCACGAGCGCGCCGGCAAGCCGATCCCGCTCGGCTGGGCCATCGATCGCGACGGGAAGCCGACGACGGATGCGAAGGCAGCGATGACGGGTTCGGTGCTCCCCTTCGGCGAGTATAAGGGCTACGGCATCGCGTTGATGGTCGACCTGCTCGCCGGCGCGCTGACCGGTGCCTGTCTCAGCCACGAGGCGAACTCGTTCCTCAGCGCCGCGGACGGGCCGCCGCGGACCGGGTAATTCTTCATCGCGATCGATGCGGCCCGTTTCGGCGGAGCGGATTTCATGGCGCGTGCCGAGTCGATGTTCGCGCAGGTGCTGGCGCAGCCGAACGTTCATCTGCCCGGCGACCGGCGCAAGGCCAAGCGCCGGGATCATGCGGCGCGCGGCGTGGCTGTGCCGCAAGCGCTCCTGGCGCAACTCGAGCGCCTCGCGCTAGCGTAGTCGCGACCAGGGGCGGGGATGACGACAGCAAGCGGAACGGCGAGCACGGTCAGGATCGGCGTCGATATCGGCGGGACTTTCACCGATGTCGTGGTGGTGGATCAACGCACCGGCGAAGTGCGGGTGACCAAGGTTCCGACGGTGCCCGCGGATCCGTCGGAAGGTTTCATGGACGGGCTGCACCAGGCGTTCCGGCGCTTCGGCATCGATCCCGCGTCGGTCGCCTTCACCGTGCACGGTACGACGGTCGTGACCAACACGATCATCCAGGGCAAGGGTGCGCGCGCGGGGCTGATCACCAGTGCCGGCTTCAGCGACGTGCTGGAGATCGCCTATCAGACGCGCCCCTCGCTCTACGAGATCAACTACGAGAAGCCGCGGCCCTTGATCCCGCGCCATCTCACCGCCGGCGTGCGCGAGCGCATCGGGCCCGATGGCGACGTGATCGTGGCGCTCGACGAGGCCGATGCCGTCGCCGCGGCGCGGCGGCTGCGGTGCGCCGGGGTCGAAGCGATCGCGATCGCCTTCCTGCATTCCTATCGCGATCCGACGCATGAACGCCGGGCGGCGGCGGCGATCCGCGCCGCCTGTCCTGACCTGCCGGTGATCCTGTCCTCCGAAGTCTGCCCCGAGTACCGCGAATATCCCCGCACCAGCACGACCGTCGTGAACGCGGTGCTCGTGCCGCGCGTCGGTCCCTAAATCGCGCGGCTCGAGGAACGCCTCGCCGCGTCGGGCCTGCGCTGCGGACTGCATCTGATGACGTCGAGCGGCGGCATCACGGCATCGAACGTCGCGCAGGAATTCCCCGTCCATCTCGTCGAGTCGGGCCCGGCGGCAGGCGTGATCGGCGCGGCCTTCGTCGCGCAGATGACGTTGCGGCCCGACGCGTTCAAACGCGTGCTGTCGCTCGATATCGGCGGCACGACGGCGAAGGCGGCGCTGGTCGACGACGGCAAGCCTGCGCTGGCCGACGAGTTCGAGGTCGGCGTCGCCGCGGTGCCGACGACGACGGCGAGCCGCGGCCAGGGCTATCCGGTGAAGACGCCGGTGATCAGCCTGATCGAGTTCGGCGCGGGCGGCGGCAGCATCGCGCAGATCGATCCCGGCGGTGCGCTGACCGTGGGGCCGGAAAGCGCCGGCGCCGATCCCGGGCCGGCCTGCTACCGGCGTGGCGGCGACCGGCCGACGGTCACCGATGCCAATCTCGTTCTGGGTCGGCTCAACGCCGACTATTTCCTCGGCGGCGCCCTCAGCGTCGATCGTGCACGCGCCGCACCGCCCTCGACGCCTTCATCGCCCGCAAGGCCGAGATCGACACGATGCTCGACCGGCTAAAGGCGCTCAGCGACGAGCACTTCGGCTACAGCCCCGAAGAGATCAATTGGGGCCATGCCGGCACCCTCGCCCACTACGCC
>SXGS01206605.1_pt1 | contig 17409 bp, 12 predicted proteins | sample 3174681 | NCBI WGS metagenome assembly SXGS01 (sample SAMN11356861, study PRJNA531348) | freshwater metagenome | isolation source: freshwater sample F1-80 | place: China: Fuxian Lake, Yuxi | collected 2017-12-25 | reverse complement strand
CTCAACGGCGGCGATGGCAACGACACACTCGACGGTGGTGTCGGCAACGATGCTCTGTCTGGTTATCTCGGCAACGATCAACTGTCTGGCGGCGCGGGTCTCGATTCGCTCGTTGGCGGTGACGGCAACGACACGTTGCTGGGCGGTGCCGACAAAGACTCACTGGTGGGTGGGCTCGGTTCGGACAGCGTCGATGGAGAAGCGGGCGACGATGCGGTCTCCGGCGGAGCGGGCAACAACGCCACGCCGCAAATCGACGACACCGCGGTCGGTACCGCGTCGGAAATCAACAACGCGCTGTTAATCATCGGTGCCTGGATCGACGCGATCTGAGTTCGTCGTTCGACCCCTTGTGGGTCAGTCGATTCACTAGACACTGTTTCAAAACTAACCCGAAGCGCCAGCGAGGGCATCTTCCCCCACGGGTTCTACCGACGCCCTCGCTGGCGTTTGGGGTAGTTTTCGAGTTTTGAAACAGCTTCTACAATCCTGCGATCCTTCAAAGGAGTGAGAGATGACGACCGCTTTGCCGATCCTGCGCACCGATGACATCGAACACGAACAGGCGACGCATGTTGCTGGGCTGAGCAACCTCGAAGCTTTGCACGCCGACGGCATCGTGCCGGGCGGCTGGTGGCATCGTGAAGGGGATCGCATTGAGTGCGATCTGTGCCCGCGCCGCTGCGTGATGAAGGAGGGCGATCGAGGCTTCTGCTTCGTGCGGCAGAATCTCGGCGGCCAGATGATGCTGACGACCTACGGTCGCAGCACCGGTTTCTGCATCGACCCGATCGAGAAGAAGCCGCTGAATCATTTTCTACCAGGGACCAGCGTGCTGAGCTTCGGCACCGCTGGCTGCAATCTCGGCTGTAAGTTCTGTCAAAACTGGGACATCTCGAAGTCGCGTGAAACCGAACGGCTCAGCCAGCGCGCGTTGCCGGAAGAGATCGCTCGCGCCGCGCTGGAGCTTGGCTGTTCGAGCGTCGCCTACACATACAACGACCCGGTCATTTGGGCCGAGTACGCGATCGACACGGCGCTCGCCTGCAAGGAACTCGGTATCAAGTCGGTCGCGGTGACGGCGGGGTACATCACGCCGGAAGCTCGCGAGGCGTTCTATCAATTCATGGATGCGGCGAACGTCGATCTGAAGGCGTTCACCGAAGAGTTCTACTACCACACGACGCTGTCGCACTTGCAGCCGGTGCTGGACACGCTCCGCTGGCTGAAACACGAGACCAACGTCTGGTTCGAGATCACGAACCTCGTCATCCCACAGGCCAACGACGAACTGGAAGAGTTCCGGCAGATGAGCGATTGGATTCTGGAAGCGGTCGGCGACGAAGTGCCGTTGCACTTCTCGGCGTTTCATCCCGACTTTCGGATGCTCGACCGCCCCCGCACGCCGCACGAAACGCTGATCGCCGCCCGCGATGTCGCGATGAAGGCCGGTCTGAAATACGTCTATGTCGGCAACGTCGATGACGCGACGCGACAGAGCACCTATTGTCCGAACTGCGAAAAATTGCTGATTGAACGCAACTGGTACGAACTCGGCGAGTACGCGCTCAATCGCGACTGCTGCAAGCATTGCGGCACACACATCGCCGGCCTCTTCGCCACCCGCCCCGGCAACTGGGGCCGCAAGCGACAGCCGGTCGACATGCGGCAGTTCCACTCGCCGGATCGCGAGCAACCGCTTGTGTTGCCGGAGCGTCCTCGCAGCGGTGCCGTCTTGGGGTCTTCGGCGGCTCCGATCCTGGTGCAATCACCGCCTCTTCGTCCCGCGCAGCCAAAGTCCGATGCCAAAGGAATCACCGTGCAAATCCCCAAGACCGCACCGGACCTCTCTCCAATACAGCGGCAGATTCTGTTCGCGACCGCTGCTGAACTGGTCCGAGCCGCCGCTGAAGGACGTGCCCCGGAAACCTCCGCTTTTGATCGCAGCGGCATGAGATTGAACATCGTTTCGGGGACGTTCGTCAGCCTGAAACGTCGCGGCCGATTGCGTTCCTGCTGTGGCTCGTTCGGGCAGGCGATGCAGTTGAATCAGTGTTTGCGCGAGGCAGCGAATCGCACGGCAACGAACGATCCGCGATTCCCGAAGGTCTCCGTCAGCGAACTGCCGCATCTCGATCTGGACGTCTGGCTGCTGTTCGCGCCGGAGCAAGTCACCGAACGTGGCCTCGATCGAATCAGCGCGGTGACGATCGGCAAGCACGGCTTGCAGATCATTCGTGGCCAGCAGCGCGGCTTGTTGCTGCCAGGCGTCGCGACCGACAACGGTTGGGACAGCGAAGAGTTTTTGAATCAAGTCTGCGTGAAGGCCGGCCTGCCGCCGACCGCGTGGAAGTCCGACGACACGGTTCTGTTTCGTTTCGAGGGGGACGTGATTCACGGCCCGATGTCGAGTGCCGGACAGATTGGAGCGAGCGTTCCGGCTCGACCGCTCCTCACGTCGTCCGAGTTTGAACAGCTCACGAATTTCGCTCGGCAATCGGTGCTGGCACTGCTGAGCGGCATGACTCCGCTCTACTTCTGCCCCGGAGTTCCCGACGCCGACGTGCATGGCGTGGCAGTGATGATCACTCAGCCGGGGACGAACTTCTGGCTGTCGGTCTCGCGGCTGTCGCCGAAGGAAAAGTATCCGCTGCAAACAACTCTCTTCACGCAGTGCGAGACGCTGGCCAAAGCCCTCGTCGGCCACAACCTGCCGCTCGATCAATTGCGGGTCGACATCCTCGCGCTGGATGACACCGCGATGCACGGCACGATTGCGGAACCAGATCTCTCCGGCATCGACACGGCGACTCGCGGAGTGCTCGTCACCGAACGGAACAAGCAAGGATTTGTGTTCGATCGGCACATTTCGTCCGATCAACTCTTGCGAGACGCCAGCCAATTGGCGCAACTCGTCGCTCCCGAATGGTCGCAACTGTTTAGCCTGCGAGCGTTGAGTTCCTGCGATCGATTCACGGTCGAGATGACTCCGAGGCCGGCGGCCGGTGCGGATGTCCGACCAGCGGCCGTCGCGGGAAAGTTCTATCCGGGTGATGTTGCGGGAGTGGCGGCAGAGTTGGATCGGATGCTGGGCACAGCCCTCAGCGGTACGGCGCTAGCCGCCGGTTCCGATTCCGGTGCGACCAACCGCAGACCGGCGGCTAGCGCCGTGCCGCTCAGTTGCGCAGCGGCGATGGTGCCGCACGCCGGCTGGCGATTCTCCGGCAAGCTGGCGGCCGATGTTCTCAAGCAAATCGAACTGCCGCGCACGGTCATCATCATCGGCCCGAAGCACACGCCGAACGGTCTCGATTGGGCCGTCGCACCGAATCGCGTCTGGTCGTTCCCCGGTGGGCAACTCGAATCCGATCTCGAATTGGCTCGCGCGCTGGTCTCGGCAATCCCCGGTCTGCAATTCGACGCGGCCGCGCATCAGCAAGAGCACGGCATTGAAGTCGAGTTGCCGATCATTCATCGGCTCGCGCCGCAAACGAAGGTCGTGGGCATCTGCGTCAGCGGCGCGACGCTCGCTCGCTGCGAGGATTTTGCGCGCGGACTGGCGTCAGTGCTGGAGAACTTCCTGCTCGATCCGCCGCTGCTGCTGATCTCCAGCGACATGAACCACTACGCCAGCGAGGCCGAAACGCGGCGGCTCGACACGTTGGCCCTCGCCGAATTCGACCGGCTCAACGAAGACGCGCTCTTCGAGACCTGCCAAGCGAATCACATCAGCATGTGCGGCCTCGTGCCGGCCGTGATCGTGATGAAGACGTTGAAGAAACTCGGCCGCTTGAGTCGTTCAATCGAAGTCGGCTACGCAACCTCCGCCGAGGCGAGCGGCGACACGACTCGCTGCGTTGGCTACGCTGGCCGGCTGTTGGTGTGACTCGTAGGGCAGGTTTTCAACCTGCCCTGCTGGCCGGGCAGGTTGAAAACCTGCCCCACGAATGAGAGCAACATGCGCTTTGCCAGCTTGATCGTCTGCGTCTTTGCCATCGCGTGCAACGCTGCGCGAGCAGAGACGCCGCCAGCCATCGACTACGCGCGCGACGTGCGGCCGATCCTCGCCGACTTTTGTATTCGCTGTCACGGCCCCGACGCGAAGCAGAGACAAGCGGGTGTCCGATTCGATTCGCACGACGAGGCCACTCGCGTGGCGAAGTCCGGCCGTACGCCGATCGCGTCGGGAAATCCGGAGGCCAGCGAACTCGTGCGGCGCATCTTCGCGGACGATGACGACGTCATGCCGCCGAAGGAAACTCAGCAATCGCTGACAACCGCGCAAAAAGAAACGCTCAAGCGCTGGGTGGCCGAGGGGGCGAAGTTTCAAACGCATTGGGCGTTCGTCGCACCGAAGCGACCGGTGTTGCAGCATCTGAAATCTCAAATTTCAAATCTCAGATCGGAGACATGGGACACTCGAAATCCCATCGACCGCTTTGTATTCGCTCGCATCGAAGCGGCCGGGCTGCGGCCATCGCCGGAAGCGGATCGTGTCACGTTGCTGCGACGTGTCACGCTTGATCTGACGGGCTTGCCGCCGTCGATTGACGAAGTCAATGACTTCCTGGCGGACAAGGAACCGGCAGCGTTCGAGCGAGTGGTTGATCGGCTGCTCGCTTCGCCACGCTACGGCGAGCATCAGGCACGGGACTGGCTCGATCAAGCTCGGTACGCGGACACGCACGGCTACTTCACAGACCACGAGCGGTTCATGTGGCGTTGGCGCGACTGGGTCATCAACGCCTTCAACGCCGACATGCCGTTCGATCAATTCACGATCGAGCAACTTGCCGGCGACTTGTTGCCCGAAGCGACGATCGAGCAGCGGATCGCGACCGGCTTCAACCGCAATCACATGATCACCGAGGAGACCGGCGTCACTCCCGAAGAATATCGCACCGAATACGTCGCCGACCGAGTTCGCACGACGTCGTCCGTCTGGATGGGACTGACCGCCGGGTGTGCTCAGTGCCACGACCACAAGTTCGACCCGCTGACGCAGCGCGAGTTCTATCAGCTCTTCGCGTACTTCAATCAACTGCCGGAGAAAGGGATCGACGGCGGCAAGCAAAAGAACGCCGTCCCTGAACTGCGGCTGCCGACGCCGGAACAGGTCGCGCAGCAGGAACAGTTGCAGCAACGAATTCGCGACTTGCAGGCGAAGCTGATCGCGCTGCCGAAAGAGACCGATGCGAACGCCAAGAAGTCGCTCGACGACGATATCAAGCAGCTTCAGGCAGAAACGTCGTTGCTGGCGACCATCACCAGCGCGATGGTCATGCAGGATCAGGCCGAGCCACGCGACACGTTCATCCTCGAACGAGGCCAGTACGACCAGCCGCGCGAGAAGGTGGCGGCAGGAGTCCCTTCGTTCCTGCTCGCGCTACCCAACGACGCGCCGCCGAACCGGCTGACGTTTGCGAAATGGCTCGTCGATCCTCGGCATCCGCTGACCGCTCGCGTCGCCGTGAATCGGCACTGGAGACAACTCTTCGGCCGAGGCTTGGTCGCCACGACGGAAGACTTCGGCGTGCAAGGCGAATTGCCGTCGCATCCAGAGTTGCTCGATTGGCTAGCGCTGGAGTTCCGGCTTCAGCCGGTTCAAGCCGCTTCACCGCCTAAAGGCGGTACTCCAGCCTGGTCCGTCAAACGACTGCAACGGTTGATCGTCACCTCAGCAACGTATTACCAGTCCTCCGCGATCACCGCCGATCATCGCCGACTTGATCCGCAAAACCGATGGCTGGCTCGTGCCTCGCGATATCGGCTGGATGCAGAAACGCTGCGCGATTCGGCATTGCTGGCCAGCGGCTTGTTGGCGGAACGGATCGGCGGGCCGAGCGTCAAGCCGTATCAGCCGGCCGATCTGTGGAAAGCGATCACCTACGACACGAAGAGCACTCAGGAGTATGTGCTGTCGACCGGCGACGGACTGTATCGGCGCGGGTTCTACACCTATTGGAAGCGGCAAGTCCCGCCGCCGAGCATGTTGCAACTCGACGCACCGACACGCGAGACCTGCACGCTGCGCCGTCAGCGAACGAACACGCCGCTGCAAGCTCTCGCACTGCTCAACGACACGCAGTTCGTCGAAGCCGCACGCGTGCTGGCTCAGCGAGTGTTGTTGTCCGCGCCGGCCTCGGACCGCGCAGGAATCACGATCGCGTTTCGCCGAGCGGTCGCTCGCAGGCCATCGGATTCGGAAACGCAATCTTTGCTGCGGTTGCTGTCGGCCGAGCGGATTCGATTTCAAAAAGAGATCGCAGCGGCCGACGCATTGCTCGCGGTTGGAGAACACGCCGTTCCCTCCGAACTCAATCGACCGGAGTTAGCGGCCTGGACGGTGCTCGCCAATGTGCTGCTGAATCTCGACGAAGCGCTGAACAGGGAGTGACATCCCCTTGGTGAGCCGGGAAGCGTCAGCTCCCGGACGATTCACGAGCGGCAATCGTCCGGGGGCTGACGCACCCCGGCTCGCCTGTCGAACCAACGAGCCCGCTTTCGATCTTCGCCCTGATCTCGTCACGGACGCGGAGGAACTCGGCGAGCCGTTGTTCGTCGGTACCGGCGGCGTGAAACGGATCGTCGAACGGCCAGTGCCAACGCTCGACGGGGCCGGGGAACAGCGGGCATTCCTTCTCGGCGTTGCCGCAGACGCTGATGATGAGGTCCGGCGGAGTTCCCTCCGGCGGCAAGAATTCGCGGATGTGTTTGCTCACTTGCTGGGAAAGATCGACGCCCGACTCGCGCATCACCTGCACGGCCAGCGAATGGACATACCCAGCCGGATTCGCTCCGGCGGACAGACTTTCAAACCGCTCCCCCGCCAGATGCCGCAACCAACCCTCCGCCATCTGGCTCCGACACGAGTTGCCAGTGCAGAGAAAGAGAACCCGACGTCGGTTGCTCATGAAGCATTTCCTCACCAAAGACAGTGCAAAATCAATCTCACGTCAACTTGTAATCACAGTAAATGCACCCGGCGTCGATGTCGGCAGGTAGTTTGCTCCAATCGCTTTGAACCTGACAGCCGGGCCAGGCATTTCTTTGCCGGCGGTTTCGTGCATTAGCGTGTGGAAGAAATTGATCGGAAGTGCCAAGTATTTTCGCTCTTTATCCGCCACACCGAGTCCTCGCCAATCTCCGTGGGCTACGGCCACAAGATCCCATTTGTAAGCCATCGAAATCGTCATGGCCCAGAAACAACCTAGGTACGCTGAGGTATTCTCGTCGATCGGTTTGGCAACCTTTCCTGCTCGAAATCGTTCAAGAAAGTCTTCTATCAGATCCTGCGCCTTGACCGGGTCGAATCCCGGCTCCAATCCAAACAGTGAGTCGCCGTACTCGGCACCTGCGGTCATGAGAGCGCAATCTTCCATGATCAGCGGAACCTCTCGCGTTGTCGTCATTCGTATCTCCCATCGTCTAATAGTGAAGTGTGCCGCACGCGGCCTTTCACGGTCGCGATTTGGGACGCGGCGATGGAAACGGACGTCAAACTATCGTCGGAGATTCATCGTGCCAAGTTTGGCGGGATGAGTTCCGTCTTTACTCCGAAGGAGTTGCGACACATAGCCCAGGGTTGCCGCGCATCGCGGCTACCCTGGGATCGTCATCCAAACCGGCCATGTACCCCGAAGGGGTTCCGTCATCGGGATTCCCGAAGGCCGCAACCCCTTCGGGGTAGATGTGGCGATGGGCTGCGAACCCAGGGTAGCCGCGATGCGCGGCAACCCTGGGCTGTGAGACATAACTCCTTCGGAGTAAGAACAAACGCAAATGGATCGTTGGTGATTGGTCATCGGCAATTGATGATTGGTGATTGGCTGTTGGCTATTTGTGATTGCAGCCGCAATGTCTCGTTCAAAATCATCAATCGCCAATAGCCAATCATCAATCTCCAATCCCTGTTGTTTCACGACAGTACCTCAGTCACCACTCGGCCATGCACGTCGGTCAGGCGGTAGTCGCGGCCTTGGAAGCGGAACGTCAGGCGCGTGTGATCGAAGCCCAGGCGATCGAGCAGCGTCGCGTTGAGGTCGTGGACGTGGACCGGATCGCGAGCGACGTTGAAGCTGTGATCGTCGGTCTCGCCGAAGGTTTGGCCGCCGCGAATGCCGCCGCCGGCCAGCCACATCGAGAAGCAGCGGCCGTGATGGTCGCGGCCGTAGTTCTCCGGCGTCAGCTTGCCTTGGCAATACACCGTGCGGCCGAACTCGCCCCCCCAGACGACCAGCGTCTCGTCGAGCAGGCCGCGCTGCTTGAGGTCTCGGACCAGCGCGGCACACGCTTGATCGACGTCGCCGCATTGCAGAGGCAGGTCCGACGGCACGTCGTAATGCTGATCCCAACCGCGATGATAAAGCTGCACGAACCGCACACCCCGCTCGACCAGTCGCCGAGCCAGCAGACAATTCGCCGCGAACGATCCGGGACGGCGAGCCTCTTTGCCGTACAACTCAAACGTGGATTCGCTCTCGCGAGACAGGTCGGTCAATTCCGGGACGGCGGTCTGCATCCGAAACGCGGTCTCGTACTGCGCGATGCGTGTTTCAATCTCGGTGTCACCGAGTTTTTCCAATCGCTGCTGATTGAGTTCGGCGAGCGTGTCGAGCATCCGTCTCCGCGAGTCGGCCGACAGTCCGGGCGGGTTCTTGAGGAACAAGACCGGCTCGCCGTCGGTGCGGAACTGCACCCCTTGATGCTGCGACGGCAGGAACTCCGCGCCCCACAACCGCGCGTACAACGGATCGGCCGGCCGAGCGGCACTCCCTCGCGACAGCAGCACGATGAACGCCGGCAGGTTGTCGTTTGCTCGGCCGAGTCCGTGACTGATCCAGGCTCCGAAGCTGGGACGGCCCGGTTGTTGATGCCCGGTCTGCAAGTACGTCACGGCCGGATCGTGATTGATCGCCTCGGTCGTGACGCTGCGAATCACGCACAGGTCATCGACGACGCCGGCGGTGTGAGGCAGAAGTTCGCTGACCCAAGTGCCGCAGTCGCCATGTTGGGCGAATCGAAACGCCGACGCGGTGAGCGGCAGGCTCGCTTGTCCCGACGTCATGCCTGTCAGCCGCTGAGTGCCTCGCACCGACGCGGGCAATTCCTGTCCGTGCCATTCGCGAAGCTTCGGCTTGTGATCCAGTAGGTCCACTTGCGAAGGACCACCGTGCATGAAGAGCGAGATGATGCTGCGAGCTTTCGGAGTCCGATGCGGCGGCGCGGCGAAACCATCGTCGGCCAGCATCGCGGCCAGCGCGGTGGCTCCGAAGCCTGTCGTGGATCGCATCAGCCAGTCGCGGCGAGTGGTGGATTGTGACATCATGATGGACTCAACGGATAATCGGTTGTCGGTGAAGCGTTCGCCCTCGCTGACGCTTCGGGTTACTTGGGTTGGCAGATCGTGACGTAACGCCGCACGGCTTCGGACATGCCCAACTCCAGCGCGTCGGCGATGAGGGCGTGACCGATGGAAACTTCTTCGACGTGCGGGACGGCTCGCAGAAACGGGCCGAGGTTGTCGAGGTTCAAATCGTGTCCGGCATTCACTCCGAGTCCGACTTGTTGAGCGGCTCGCCCTGTCGCTGCGTACTGAGCCAGCGAGGCGTCGCGTCGAGCCGTCGGGAAATCACGGGCGTACGGTTCCGTGTAAAGTTCGATGCGATGCGCTCCGGTCGCGAGGACGAGCGGCATCGCTTCAGGGGTCGGGTCCATGAAGATCGAAACGCGGATGCCGGCGGCTCGCAGCGGCGGGACGACGCGCTTCAGCAAGTCGGCTTGGGCGACGACGTCCCAGCCGTGGTCCGACGTCCGTTGATCGGGAGCGTCGGGAACCAACGTGCATTGTTCCGGCCGGACGTTGTGGACGAGGCTCAGGAAATCGTCCGTCGGGTAGCCTTCAATGTTGAACTCGACGTTGAGTTCACGAGTGAGTTGCCGCAGCTCATGGACGTCGCTGGGGCGTGTGTGGCGCTCGTCCGGCCGGGGATGCACGGTGATCCCGGCAGCTCCTGCGGCGACGCACAGCCGAGCGAATCGGCGGACATCGGGCAGGCCGTTGTCTCGTGTGTTTCGCAGCAAGGCGACTTTGTTGAGGTTCGCGCTGAATGCGGTCATCGGGGGACTTTCGAGGAGCACGTTTTATTTGACGGGAAGGCGAGCGGGGTGGCGTCAGCCCCCCGGTATTCAGCGGGACATCGTGACCACCAGGGGGCTAACGCCGCCCCGCTCTCCAATTCATTCACAGACTCGGAGCGACAGGGCTACGAAAACGATATTACCGGCCTGTTCGACCGACTGAGAGCGACACGGAACCGGCCGGGAGTGGCCACAAGCCGGCGGGGTGGTATCATGGTGGGCCGTTTCCGTCGTTTTTCGGCGAGCGGACGTATTGGGCGGCGATTCCTGCCCACGATTCTTTCGCCGTGAGGTACATGATGTCTCAAACTCTCGACCAGTTGGAACCTTCCGGCGTCCGCCCCGCCTCGCTCGAGCCGGGTTTCAACGATTTTGGCTACAAGCCGATTCCGCCGCTGGCTCCGGTTTCCGCACTTTTGGGCGTTTGTGCATTGTCGGGACTTCTCAGCCCGTTGGGCCTCGTCTTCGCGATGTTCGGCCTGGTTCTGGGATTCATCGGCCTGCGACAAATCCAACGAGCCGAGGGTGATCTGGGCGGGCGCAAAATCGCCACGCTGGGTGTGACGCTCTCGGCGTTCCTGCTCGTAAACAGTACGGCTCTGCACATCTACTGGTACCAAACCGAAGTGCCCGAAGGGTATCAGCGAATCAGCTTCGGAGCGGACATCTCGAAGAAAGGGCTGATTAACGAAGACGGCGAACGGCGTGCTCATCCTGCGATCGCTGCCCTTGAAGGCAAGCCGCTTTTCTTGAAGGGCTACATGTACCCGGAGGGGAGGTTGGATGGCATCTCGTCCTTCATTCTTTGTCGGGACAACGGCCAGTGCTGTTTTGGAGGACAACCGAAGCTGGAAGATATGATCAAAGTCAAGATGGCCGAGGGCCAGTCTGCGCGGTTCAGCGACCACATGGTCTCAGTTGCCGGCGTTTTCAGGTTGCGTGATTTGCGATATTCCGGCAACTTGGAGCCCGCGTTTGAATTGGAAGCGATGCACTTTGGCCCGGCCAAGACGTCGTATTGAACTTATGGAATCGAATCCCGGAGCCTGATGATGACGCTCGGTCCCCGATTGGCTGCGATGCTGCTGGCGATGGCTTCCGTCACGCAGGCCGTTGGCTGCGGACACTCCGAGGGCAAGGCGTCGAATTCGACGGTCACGCTTGGGGCGGCTGGTGAAATTCCGGATTCTCCGGTCTCAAAGACAACTCCGGCCGACGTCGTTCCGGTTTCCGCCAGTGGCACCGCCAACGTGGAAGCCCCATCCTCGAAGTCACTCGACGAGAAGCCGTTAGTGCCCACTGAGGTCGCTGCCACTCCAACGATTGTCGCGGCTGATGAGTTGCGTACGTTCAAAGTCGAAGGGCCGGAGAGCGCGATTCGAGTCAGCTTTGACGACGTCGATCTGCTGAAGGTCATGAACCTCGACCCGGTGCCAGTGGATGCTCCCGAACGCTTGCCGAAGTGGCTGAAAGAACTCGACGGCAAACGGATTCGAGTCCGCGGGTTCATGTTTCCGCCGTTCCAAGACACAGACATCCGCGGCTTTGTGCTGGCTCGCGACAATCAGATTTGCTGCTTCGGTCGAACTCCGAAAGAATACGACCTCGTCGAAACCTTCCTCCGCAAAGGAGTGACAACGCACTACATTCAGAATCGTCCGTTTGACGTCGTCGGCGTCTTTCGCATCAAGTCCGAGATCGAGAAATACACCGCGATGTACGAACTGGAAGACGCGGTTGTGATTGAGAAATGATTCACGTAGTTGCTTGAATTTGTTGTGGCCGGTCTCCTGACCGAGCCACCTAGCACCGGCCGGAGGTCTCCTCCTCGTCGGTGAGACCTGCGGTCAATCGCGTGTGGCTCGGTCAGGAGACCGGCCACAACAAGAGTGCCCGTCCTACTGGAGCCTTGCCATGAAATCTCGCCTGCTGATTGTTCTCGCCGTCACGTTGCTCGCGTCGCAGGTCACACTGGCTTGCCCGTTCTGCTCGGCTCCGTCGCTGACGCTCACCGAACAGCTCACCCAGGCCGACGCGGCAGTGCTCGCGAAGTGGGTTGACGGAAAACCGCCGACGGAGAAGTCCGCCGGCAGCACGACATACTCGATTGTCGAGGTCTCGCGCGGGTCGAAGGAGACGCTCAAGAAGGACGACAAGCTGACCGTGCCACGCTATCGAGCCGGCAAGAAGGGGGACCTCTTTTTACTGTTCGGCACGAAGGACAAAGAAATCGACTGGTCCAGCCCGCTGGAAGTCACTGAGGTGACCTACCAATACATCGTGCAGGCTCCGTCGCCGGAATCGCCAACGACCAAGCGGCTGGAATACTTCTTGAAGTTTTTGGAGTTCTCCGATCAGCTCGTTTCGAACGACGCCTACGGCGAATTCGCAAATGCTCCTTACGAAGACATCGTCAAAATCAAAGACAAAATGGACCGTGCCAAGATCGCCAAGTGGGTCACCAGCAAAGAGACCTCGCCCACGCGGATGGGCTTGTACGGCTTGCTGCTCGGCCTGTGCGGCAACGACGACGATGCAAAAATGATGGAAAAGAAGATTGAGGAACAGGTCCAAGATTTTCGTTTGGGGATCGACGGCTTGATCTCCGGCTACCTGCTGCTGACTGGCGAGAAAGGAATGGAAACGATCGACCGGAGCAAGCTCCGCGACAAAAAGGCTCCGTTCAGCGAGACCTACGCGGCGATGCAAGCGCTGCGATTCATGTGGACCTACGGCAACGGCCGCGTCAGCAAGGAACGCTTGCGGCAGTCAATGCGAGAACTCCTCGACCGGCCGGAACTCGCGGACCTTGTCGTCGCCGACCTTGCCCGCTGGGAAGATTGGTCAGTGCAGGATCGCTTGATGAAGCTCTACGGCGAAGGGGAGTATTCGATTCCGTCGATCAAACGCGCGATCGTCCGCTACCTGCTCACCGCCGCAAAGGTGCAGCCCCCGAAGGCCGATGAGCCTAAAAAAGAAGATCCCCAGAAAGAGGATCCCGTGGCACCCAAGCCGAAACCGGAAGTCCTCCCCGCCTCCGCGCTGCAAGCCCGAGCCAACCTCGAAAAACTCCGCGAGACTGATCCGAAGACAGTCAAAGAAGCGGAACGATTCTTCTTCTTGCAATAGCTCAGCGTCGGCTCTGTTCGTACTCGGAAAGTCCCATGACGACTCAACTCCTGGCTCCACCAACGACCAATCTGATGACGGCGGATGAGTTCTTGGAATTCGTCCACCGGCCAGAGAATCGGAACCGTCGGTTTGAACTCGATCGCGGAAGGATCGACGAAATGCCTCGCCCCGGAATCCGGCACGGAGTGGTCTGCGCGAATGTCAGTTTTGAGCTTGTTGCGTTCGCTCGGAAGCGCGGCCGCGGCATCGTCGTGAGCAACGACGCGGGCCTCATCGTTGAACACGATCCCGATACTGTCTTCGGTCCCGACTTGTTTCTGTTCGACGAGAACATCGACTACGCCGATTTGCCGACGCATTGGGAAGATCGGCCTCCGACATTGGTTGTGGAAGTCCTCTCGCCAAACGATCGGACCACGAAATTGCATCGCCGCATCGGCCGTTTCCTGGCAATGGGAGTGCCTCTCGTCTGGGTGGTCGATCCCGAGGAGAACACGCTGACCGTCCACCAAGCTCATCGTCCGCTGGTCGTGCTCGAAGCGTCCGACGAAGTGACCGGCTTGGAATTCGTGGCCGACTTGAAAATGAAGGTCGCCGACTTCTTCGCAACACCCGGAGTCGCCCCCTCGCCCGCGTGACCGTTCATTGGAGGAACACGACGGTGATTTCGCGTCGATCGTTGGTCGGTCTCTCTCTCGTTACCCTCGCGCTTCTAGCGATGGACGCGAATGCCTGTCCGTTTTGTGGGCCGCCGCAGACTCGGCTGAGCGAGCGGCTGACAAAGAACGACGTCACCGTGATCGCGGAGTTTCTCGAATCCACCCCCGGCAAGAACGGCTTCGGCGGTGAAACTCGCTTCCGAACCATCGAGCGGCTGCGCGGGCCGGAGGGGAAGCTGACGTTTCTCAAGGGAGACACAATCACCTTGCCGCGCGAATTGAACGGCGATCGAGGTCAGCGATGTCTGCTCTTCGGACGCAAAGAAGAAGACGTCACCTGGGAAGCACCGGTGCCGCTCTCCGACATCGCCGAGCGTTACCTGCGGAAGTCACCGTCTGCTGACGATCCCGTGGCGAAACGGCTGGAGTACTTCTTGGAATTCCTCGAATCGAAGGATGTCGTCGTCGCGATGGACTCGATGGCTGAATTCGCCGTCGTCCCGTTGTCGGATGTCAGGGCAATCTCCTCGAAGTTGCCGCGTGAAAAACTTCGCCGCTGGTTGAGCGACGAACTGACCGTTCGGCATCGGCTCGGCCTGTACGGCATGATGCTGGGTCTCTGCGGGACGGCGGATGACGCGGAACTCCTGCGGTCCATGATTGAGACACCAAAATCTGAGTTCCCATCGGGCCTCGACGGCATCACCTTCGGATATCTCCTGCTTACCAAGTCCGACGGGCTGGATGTGATCGACCGCAGTAGGCTGCTACCGAAAACAACGAAACCAGAGGTCGTGTCCTCGATCATGGCGGCTCTGCGAGTCATGTGGACCGACGGTGGCGATCGCATCCCGCGCGAGCGCTTGCGACAGTCGATGCGGCTTTGCCTCAACCGACCGGAAACGGCAGTGAATGCGATCGCAGACCTCGCTCGTTGGGAGGACTGGTCCCTCCAGGATCGTCTGATGTCGCTGTACGGAGCAAAAGACTTCGACGATCGCCACACGCGACAAGCGATCGCGGGCTATTTTGTGGCCGCTTCGAATTCCAAGTCGGCCGACGTGAAGTTGCAGGCTCGCAAGAATCTCGACAAGCTCCGCGAACGTGATCCGGTCATCGTCAGAGACGTCGAACGGAGATTCTGAGTCACCGCGTACGTCAGCCTTTCTAGGCTGACCGGATTAGCGGTTGATGTGGTCTTGCCAATTTGAGTCAGGCTGGAAAGCCTGACCTACGGAGGTCGAGATGTTTGCGTTGGATGCAGTGCAGCAGTCGTTGCGGCAATTCGGATTTGATGGCTGGCTGCTGTACGATTTCCGAGGCAGCAACATGCTGGCTCGACGAGTGCTCGGCATGGGCGAGATGCCGGTCACGTCGCGGCGCTGGTTTTACTGTGTGCCGGCTCAGGGCGAACCACTGCGGTTAGTGCATCGGATCGAGACCGGGGCTCTCGATCATCTGCCGGGTTCGAAGTCGGTGTATCTCAAGTGGCAGGAACTCGAATCGGGGATCGCGCATCTGCTCGGCGGCATGAAGCGAGTTGCGATGGAGTACTCGCCGAGGTACGGAAATCCGTACGTCTCGCGCGTCGATGCTGGTTTGGTCGAAGTCGTGCGATCATTGGGCATCGAAGTCGCATCGTCGGGTGATCTGATTCAGCTCTTCGAGGCGGCTTGGGACGACGATCAAATCTGCTCGCACTTCGAGGCCGAGAAAGTCACCGACAGCGCCTACAGCGTCGCCTGGAAATTCATCGCGGACGAAGTGCGATCGCGTTGCGAGACGAATGAACTCGCGGTCCGTGATGTCATCATGGATCACTTCGCGAAACATGGCGTGACGACTTATCACCCTCCGATCGTCGGCGTCGGGCCAAACTCCGGCGATCCGCACTACGAGACCGGTACCGGTGCCAACACGACCATTCGAAAAGACGACTTCGTGCTGATCGACCTTTGGGGCAAGCTCGATCAGCCGCGATCGGTCTACAGCGATCTGACCCGCACCGGCTTTGTTGGTGAGACTGTTCCCTCTCGCATCTCGGAAGTGTTTGCCGTCGTGGCGAAGGCTCGCGATGCGGCGATCGCGTGCGTGAAGTCGGCGTTCGCGGCCAAGCGACCGCTGCAAGGCTGGGAAGTCGATGACGCTTGCCGAGCAGTCATCGTCGCCGCCGGGTATGGCGACCACTTCGTGCATCGCACAGGGCACAGCATCGGGCAGGAAGTCCACGGCAACGGAGCCAACATGGACAACCTGGAAACTCACGAAGAGCGACTGATCCTGCCCCGAACCTGTTTTTCTGTTGAGCCGGGCATCTACTTGCCGGAATTTGGCGTGCGGTCAGAAATCAACGTCTTCGTCGATCCGCAGGGCGTCGTTCATGTCACGGGCGGTGCACTCCAGACCGCCGTTGTGCCGATCCTCGCCGCATTCTGATTCGATGCGCAATCCCGCAGGTCTTGCCTAACTTTCCTGGATTAACGCTTCCGGGTGGCAAGTTTGGGCAGTATTTTCCTGACGTCTCCGCGCGCCCCGCTGCTTGAGTTGGCTGGGCAGGGTGTCGTGGCAACGTCCGAATCAGCCAGCGAGTGGTTCACCTCGAGAAGGAAAACATCATGAAGAAACTTCTTTGGAGCGGTCTCTCAGCCCTGGGGTTGATGGCGCTCCCGAGCATCCCCGCCTCTGCCGACAACTGCTGTCGTCCGGCATGTCCTCCAATTTGTCCGCCACCAGCTTCGTGCATGGTTGAGCGCACTGTGCTCGTGCCGCAGATGTCGACTGAGACTCGCAAAGTCTGCGCCATCGAGTGTCGCCCGGAAATCAAGACGAAGAGGATCACCGTCTGCAAACTGATCGAAGTGACGAAAGAGGTTCAATACGAGTACTGTGAGTGGCGACAGCAAACGATGACTCGCCAAGAGACCTATCAGGTCATGGTTCCGGAGTGGAAAGAAGTCACGACCGAATACACCGTGATGGTGCCGCACATCGAAAAGCATCAAGGAGTCCGCAAGGTCGCGCGATGCGTTCCGACCATCGAGAAGCGCACGGTCTGCGAGCAGACCGGTCATTGGGAGGATCGTCCAGTCCAGGTGCAAACATTCGTGCGCGGATGTGATGCTTGTGGCCGTCCGATCTGCTGCCCACAAACGACAACCTGTACACAGAAAGTCTGGGTGCCGGAAGTCATGCAGAAGGAAATCGAAGTCACGGTTCACAAGGTTGTCTGCGAGGATCAGCCCTACGAATACGAAGTGACGGTCTGCAAGCCAGAGAAGAAGACTTGCACTCAGCAGGTTTGCACTCACAAGTGCGAGACGAAGACTCGCGACGTCTGTTACACCGTCTGTGTTCCGGAGAAAAAGACCGGCACTCGCACAGTGACCTGCTGTAAGCCGGTTATGGAAGAGAAGGACGTCCAATGCACCGTGATGGTGCCCCACAAGGTGGAGAAGGAAGTCCAAGTCTGCGTCTGCCG
>SXGS01606199.1_pt1 | contig 17414 bp, 19 predicted proteins | sample 3174681 | NCBI WGS metagenome assembly SXGS01 (sample SAMN11356861, study PRJNA531348) | freshwater metagenome | isolation source: freshwater sample F1-80 | place: China: Fuxian Lake, Yuxi | collected 2017-12-25 | reverse complement strand
GATCGTGAGAGGTCGGCCGACTCTCCCACTGCTGGGGAATCCACGCCACCTCCTCGCACTCATCCACTCTACGGTACCCGAACCGCTCGCAAATGTCCAGCAAAATCAGGGGCCTGAACAGTTACCTTGCGATTCACCGCCAACTGCTCGGCAATCGCAACGTCGGAGTTGCCATCGGCCGCAGCCAGCACAATGCGGCAGCGCAGGGACACTTGCTGCGGGGTTCCGTGAGCATTCACCCACTGCTGGAGTTGGGCGCGCTCGTCCAAGGAGATCTCGACAGAAGGCATTCCCGAGGATACCCGAGAATGCTGCTCCATGTCCAGTTATTTGCTGGACACTACACTAGTGTTTTTCGCCGGCGGCAAGAAGCGTCTCGAAATGAGGCGCTTCTTCCTCTTCACATTATCAAGGCCGGCGCGAGTCAGATCTGGTCGCGGAACAATATCTTCAACATCCGTTCGGAAATCGGCGCGTATACATTCAATTCAACAACCGCAACAGCACGCCGCCACCTCAGCCTCCGTGTGGATGTGCGGAGAGATCCGCCGATGGCCGGGGGGGGGGGCCGCAAAGCCCCAAAGGGATAACTGGGCAGCAGGGATCGAACTGGCGGCAATACGCTCTCGCCATCGCGGAGGCGTTGGAGCAAGCGATTCGCAATGGCCGAGTCCTTCCGTGAATAGCTGACGAATCAATAAGGTCTTGCGACGGCCGGCGGTATGTTTGGGGTCATTGCGGTCCAGCAATGAGATTGCACTAGGTCTAGCCTGATCGGAGATCATCTGGCCCCGCCCAACTCGGCCGGGCCAGGGGTGAACGAGACTCTTACCGAGAAACTTCCGACATTGTTGAATTGAACCAAATCGTTGACATCAAAAGCGACGCAACCTGGGGCATTGGCGTGGATCGCCTGCCCATTGCCACACATCCTCCACTCATTCTCGTTCGAAAGGTGGCATAGCAAACCTCCATGGTTGATCGCCCGGTCGATCGAGTAGACATCGACCGGCAACCCGAGGAATCCGCTCGGGCGGCCCATGGGGGTAGTCGAACCAACGATCTTGCCGAGCTGTATCGTGCCGGAAGGTTCGATATTGATGGTCTCACCGCGGTTGTAACAAAGAGTCTTGCCCGCGACATACCCAGCTACCTCGACCGTCTCGACTCGTGGACCACCGGATGGACGCGCCAGCGCGAGATCCCTCATCATGCACTCGCGCCGAGCCGCGTCCAACCGCGCTCTCATCAGCCGGTGGTCGGATCTTAAGTTCTCCAGATCGTACGCTTGATACACCGAGGCGCTGATCGCTACCATCGAAACCACCACGGCCAAATACAGGAACGCCGCCAAAAGCGCCGGACTTTGGCGCTCGGCCCAGCCCGGCAGCCGTGCTTCGGTCTGTTGGTCGCTTCCGGATTGGCCTTGGTCGTCAAGTTTAGCGGCAGGCATCAATCAGTCTCCGGAAGAGCCCGCGCGCCGTGTCGGCGGTAACAGAGTCGACGGTCATTGTCATGAAATTCAACCGGCCCCTGGACTCGCAAACGGCCCGGACCTCCGAGATCAGGAGCGAATAGAAGCTTTCGGCCGGGGTATCCGCGCTTGACTCGGAGCCGACGGTTGAAGCAGCCGTGCTGAACAGATTTCCGCCAATGATGACAAGGGCCACCGCGCGAAGGCTGTCACTCCAGGATGCCATCCGAAGCAACGGCTCGAGGGTGTATCGGTTGAGGTACTTGGCATTGTCGTCCAATTGGGTGCGGAGGCCCTGCTCCGTAAGACGCCCCTCGGCGCTGGGACGAGCATTGACCACGAAGACGATGGCGTCGATCTTTCGTCCCCGGGATATCCTGAAGATCGTCCTGGAGCCGTCCACGACGATCTGGGAAGGCCTGGACCCGTCGTAGTCCACGATGTGAATTGCCTCGGCGGCGGACGCCTCGAGGTCCAGCCGCAGGTTGTAGGTGTATTCTGCGGCGCTACTCAGGGTTGGCCGCTTATCGGTCCCCTTGACGCCGCCGTCAACGACGAGTGCGCGTAACAATGCTGTTTTCCCGCTCCCCGGGGGGCCGTAGAGCAGAACCCGTCGCCCCCTGGGCGGATGAAGGACCGAGGAAAACCTCGGTTGATAGGCCAACTCCATGGCGACTGCGAGAGCGGCGCACACCGATGCACCTACCGCAGTGATCGCTGGATGGTTGGACTGGTAGATCGTGCCAACATAAGTGACCCCGAAGATTGCGAGGGGCACGGAGACCATGATGAATAGGCTAACAGGGGCTGCCATGTTCCGATCTCCTCACCTGTTGCCGCCTCTCACCGATTTGACTCCGGGCCATGCCGAGGCCTTCAGTATCCGGTTCGGGGTGCGGTCCTGATCCGGCAGTCCGACGCCAAACAGGCCGCCTCCAGTTCGCAAGATTCTTGTCGAGGATAGTTCGCGGCGGAATCCCCCGGCTGTTCTAACCATTGTCCACCCCGTCAAACGGTTCGATGCCGAGTTGTCCCAGGACCCTCGCGGTGCTATCGCCGTATCGAGCGGTTCGCTCCAATACTGGCTCATCGGACGCACGAACGCCGCAGCCCATGACCACGGTCAACCGGGTTCCGGTCATGGATTCAATCCGCCGTGGAGGTGAGGTGAAGACGCGCGAAGAACGGCAACGGTGGCTAGCATCATGGGCCCTGAGAAGTCCAGACTTTACTATATACCCTGGCTACCCCATTCTGAATGCGACGCGTGTCGGCCGGACTTGGAGCAGCAGCGCTTTGACGCCAGGCCAAGGCTTCGCCGAGAGGGGAGAGACGCGGCTACTTCGGGGAGATGCATACGCCTGGAGGGAACTCGCGGCGGTCCGGGCCGAACGCTGGGCGCACCTCCAAGTACTGGTCGAGGTGTCTGCCCTGGTGAATCAAGGGGCGATCGAGATCGCGAAAGAAGGGGGTTGGATTAACAGGATTGCCATCCAATTGAGCAGCCCACACGTAGGGGGTAATGTCGCGGTCGACGTGCCGTCTCAGTCTTGAAAACGTCAGATCGAAGCCAGGGGATACGCGGTCAGCCGATCCCGCCGCGACCGTCGTGCGAATCAGTTTTCCCGTAACGTCGTAAATCGCCTGATGGCCTGAGCCGTCCTGTGCCGTCACCGAGCGAAGCTCCCATGCTGCACCAGGATGGTACTTCGTGTCCACGCGGCGTATGCTGGGCCAGAATCGCGGATTGCAGCCGCCGGGCTCCGGATTGAGCCCATCGGCGGCGAGACTCGAATAGACCGGTGGTAAGCGTTCGATCCACGCCATGTCCTTTCGTTCCTCCAGAAGCCATCGGCGAAAGGCGATTTCCGTGGATCGCGGGATCACGACGAGATCGAGTTCCGCTCGCGCGCGATCCTCGGTTTCCGCTTCCAACCGGATGACGTGAACGGTGTTGAACGCCGGTTCGTCGCCGTAGTCGAGTGTCCCCTCACCGAGCCAACGTCCATTGGCACTCCAGGCCGCAACGCGACGCGTTCGGACCAACTCCGAAAGATCGAGCCGGTGGGATGGAGCCCAGATGACCGGTGCTACGCAACTAGGCGCGATGACAGTACGTGTGGCGGGTCCGGAGTCGAATGTTCCGCAATCTCCAGCGGTAGGGAGTACGGACTCTTTATGGAGAGAGAGGAAAACGATCAAAGCCGTCACCACTGCCAGGGCGACTCCAACTGGGAACCGCGGCGATCGTCCTGGTGCTGCTCCAAGCATCCTTCAGGAGAGTTCTTCCGGCGCCTCCGGTCCATCGAGTTCGAACATGTAGATCTCCTCGAGTTTGGCGCCGGGCTTCAGCAGCGCGATCTCCTTGATGAAGCCCGTGCGGAGGTCGTAGACCCAGCCGTGGACCTTGGGAGCCTGCTCGCGCCGCCACGATTTCTGCACGATCGACGTTTCCGCCAGTTTCTGCACCTGCTCGTGAACGTTCAATTCCACCAGCCGGTCGAAGCGCGCCTGCGGATCGCCGATCGATTCCAGTTCCCGGGCGTGGAGCCGGTACACGTCTTTGATGTGGCGCAGCCACTTGTTGATCAGCCCGAGGTCGGCGCGGGTCATGGCGTTCTTGACGCCGCCGCAGTTGTAGCGGCCGCACACGATGATGTGCTTGACCTTCAGGACTTCCACCGCGTATTGCAACACGCTGAGCATGTTGAAGTCGGTGTGGATGACCAGATTCGCCACGTTGCGGTGCACGAAAAGCTCGCCCGGCTCGGTGCCGGTGATGTCCTCGGCGGGGACTCGCGAATCGGAACATCCGATCCAGAGGAACTCGGGCTTCTGGTCCTTGGACGACCGCTCGAAGAACTCGGGATCGACGCTGAGCTTGTCGCTCACCCAGGCCTTGTTGGCCAGAAGCAACTTGTTGTAGCTATCCATTATTTACCTCGGGCTGTTTGCGCAGCGCCTTGCCATGCAGGTTCTTGATCTCCAGTCCGATGTTTTTGTACGGAGCCGATTTCTGGAAATCCTCGATCACCTCGATGATGTCGCGGTCGATGTAGGGAGACCGGGTGGCGTCCAGATACAGGATGGAGTTGTCGGGGATCGCGCGGAGCTTGGTGCGCAACTCCCCCTTGTTGACGAACGTGGCGTCCTTGTTGAACCGCAGCAGATACCAGTGGTCCTGACTCACCACGGTGAACGCGGCGTGCCGGTTGGCGCGAATGACGAAAAGCAGGCCCACGGCGAGTCCGATCAGGACGCCCTTCAGCAGATCGGTGAACACGATCGCGGCCACCGTGATCAGGAACGGCGCGTATTGATCGGCGCCGAGGGATCGCATGTTTTTGTAGAGCTTCAGGTTGGTGAGTTTGTATCCCAGCATGATCAGCACGGCGGCCAAGCTCGCCAGCGGCGTCAGGTTCAGAATGTGGGGGATCAGCATCGCCGATCCGAACAGAAGCACGACGTGCACGAACGACGAGACCCAGGTTCGCGCGCCGGCGTACACGTTGGCCGACGTTCGAACCACCACGGAGGTGACCGGCAGGCCGCCGAGCAAACCCGATATGGCATTGCCGATTCCCTGAGCGCGCAACTCGCGGTTCGGCGGCGAGATGCGGCGGTACGGGTCGAGGCGGTCCGCCGCTTCCACCGAAAGCAGGCTCTCCAGACTACCGACGATCGCCAAGGTGGCGGCCGCGATCCAAACCTCCTTGCGGTAGATCGCATGAAAGTCCGGCGCGGTGAATGGCGACAGGAAACCGTTCGGGCCTTGAAGAACAGGCAGGGCGACCAGATGATCGGGATCGGTCAGCTTCAGTCCCGTGCCCAGCCATCCGAAGGCTTCGTTCATCAAGATGCCCAGCGCCACCACCACCAAGGGGCCGGGAACCACCTTGAAGAACTTGCGGCCCGCGTAGGCCATTCGATCCCACGCCAGCAGCACGGCGATGCTGACAAGCGAGATCGTTACCGCTCCGGGGCTGGCGGTCTGGAATCCGCTGACGATGTCGGAGAGCGTATTACCGCCCGCCTTGTCGAAAAAGGAGAAGTCGCCTTCGAAATCGCGATCGCGGCCGAGGGCGTGGGGAATCTGCTTGAGGATGATCACCAGACCGATCGCCGCGAGCATCCCCTTGATCACACTATTGGGAACGAAGTCGGCGACGGCGCCCGCGCCCGACAAGCCGAGCAGTACCTGCACGTCTTCGAGCGGCACGTCCTGTTTGAGAAGGTCTGTCACCACCGCGACGCGGAACGAATGCGGCGAGAACAGCTCCGGCAGTCCGGCGTTCTTCAGGCGCCGCTCGAGCATCTGGCGCATGAGGTGGTCGGAAAATCGCTGGTCGGTGAGCGCCCGTTTCTTTCGTTCCGCCGAGCGAAAGAGGGGCGTCGTTTTCGGATCGGCCTCGATGCCCGCAGCTTCGATGTAGGCGCGCAGCCAGGCTTCGAGATCGCGCCGGACCGGGATCTCCCGTTCCTTGCCGCCCTTTTCCTGAAAGCGCAGGGCGCGCTGATCGCCGAGATCGCGATAATCGACGAGCCGCAGTTTTGCGATGGCTCCGACCCGCGCGCCGGTGTAGGCTAGCACGCCGATGACGGCCCGGTCGCGCAGGCCCACCACATGTGCGGTGTCGATGGAGCGCAGGAGCGTGCGCGCCTGTTCGATGCTGATTTCGGCGGTCCGGCCCTCCATGACGGAGTGGCGGATGCCGCGCACGGAGGCGAAGGGGTTGAGCACCACGGCGTGCCGGTTGACCATGGCGTCGAAGAAATGCCGGAGGGCCGCGAGGGCCTGGTTCTTGGTGGGGGTCGAGCCTTCGAGGGTGTTGATGAACTCCCCGGCCAGATCCGGCGTGATTTTGACCAGTTCAAGCCCGCGCTGTTCGCACCAGAGGAGAAATCGATCCACGATGCGGGCATAGGCGCGGCGTGTGTGCGTTGCCGACGGAGGCCTTGAAGAATTCGTCTTAGGCGAAGCGCGCGTTGCCACCGGCACGGGCACAATCGCCGGAACGGCGTGGGAGACGAGGGGAGAAGCGCCAGCGGGGACGAGGGCGGCGGTATCGGGGGATGGCAGAGCGGTCATCACAGGCCTTTCATTACCGCAGCGTAACGGACATCTCGCCATGGTCCTTGCGGGTCGAGGTCACGGCGATATCGATGTCGTGTCCGAGCGCCTGGAGGAAATCCATCAGGCGTTCGACGGAGAACGTGCCGGACTGGCCGCGCATCAGGCTCGACACATGGGGCTGCTTGATGCCGAGGAGCGCGCCCGCCTGAACCTGGGTGAGTTTCCGGTCCTTGATGGTCCGGTAGATTTGCAGGATGAGCTTGGCCTTGAGAAGCTCCTGTTCCGGGTTGTCCATACCGAGGTCGGCGAACACATTGCCGCTCGACTCGGTGATGCGGATCGGTTTTTCGGATTTCTTCGCGAACTTGGTCGTCATGGTCAGTTCTGCCTTTCTCTGTGATCCCGTTCCGCCGCCGCCAGGCGTTTCTTAATGAGGTCGAGGTCCGTCCGTGGCGTGGCGATGCCTTTCTTCGATTTCTTCTGAAACGCATGCAGCACGTAGAGGACCCCGGCAAACCGTACGGTGTAGACGGCCCGCCAAGTATCGCTTTCATGGTCCGCGACGATTTCGAGCACGGAGCGTCCACCAAACCCCTCGAGGGCCTTTACGGCCGGATACTCTTCGCCCGCTTGCGCCGCATAGAGCGCCTGCCCGAAATGGCGTTGGACCGCCTTGGGAAAGGATTTCAAATCCCGCCGCGCCGATCCCATCCACCGGACGCAACTTCCGGTCCATACATACAGGTAAACATATACACGTATATTCGTCAAGGGATATCTTTCTGTTTGGCGCGGCGGGCGGCCAACTCCTGGCGGAGCTTGTTCCAATACTCCGGCGCGACGGGAACGGGATCGCCGCCATCGAGTCCTTCGAGGAGCAGGGCTTCGAGCCGGTCCTGGGCCCGTTGCTTCTGATCGCGGCGGACGAGCTCGCGGATGTACTCGCTGGCGCTGCCATAGCCGCCGCTCTGGACCAACTCATCGACGAAGGCCTTCATGGATTCCGGGAGGGAGATGTTCATCGAGGCAGGCATGGCTGATGCTCGGGGCGGGGGTACCGCTTCACCCCAGCAGCGATGGCAAAGGTTGTCAAGTGGTGCCATTCAGTCGCACCCGTTTGGCGCGCCGTTATTAGTTAGACGGTAACAGACTATATCGTCTATTTATACATATCGGTTGACGTGTATCATCGATTCATTCATCTAAAAGTCGAACAACATTCTGGCAGAGGGGCGCCATGCCACCACTTGCTTGCATCGGCGCGTATCTTGACCAGTTCGGCGCTTCCATGAGCGTGCGGGTCCTGGCCGAATTCCCGCCGCTCCAGTCTGCCCGCACGGGCATAGACTCTGATTTCGCTGTTGAATTCATCGAGGAGTGCTGCGTGGCGTGGCCGCCGATTCGTTCAGCGGCAAAGCGCGTCAACTCTATGAGTGCTACCGCCCGTGGGCCGAGGGCGCGGGCGAGAACACCATCACGGAGACGCTGTTCGGCAGGCGGCTGAAGGATCGGGGCTTCGACAAAGAACACCGGCGGCACGGCACGGTCTACGCCGGCATCGCCCTCAGGGCTCAAGGCGGCGTCGCGGGAGAAGAGGTGTGAAGGGTTTTCGGCGTGACAGGTTGTGATGCCTTTTTCTTGCATTTGAGCAATTATGCTCACCAGGATATTCACCCCGGAAGCGAGGAGAGCCGGGAGTTGGTGCGCGATTTCCTGCGATTCCAGAGCCGGGATTACGAGATCCAAGTGGGCGAGACCGCGCGGACGCGCTATCTGGCGGATCGCGCAACGGCGGCGATGGCTTTGCGGGAGCGGGACGCGCAGGTGGAAGCCGAGGTCGACCGGCTGTCGCATCTGCTCGAAGCGCGGTCGAGCGAACGGATGCAATGGGTGCTGTACTTCATCGCGGTGAGCGGCGTGTTCCAAATCGTGTGCTCGTACTTCACGCTCGACAACGATCAGAAGAGGCTGGCTTGGTGGACGCTCCCGGTGCTGGGCGTGCTGGCGATGGTGTGCGTGGCGCTCATCCGGCGGATCGACCGCAAGCGCGGTTGACCGCGAACTTGGCGGGGCGTTTGACTCCCCCGCCGGGGCCTGCGGTATCATGGTCGAAGCGAATTCGCCTTTTCGGACATGCAGCACGATCGCTTGTCCGCACATTCTGAAGGAGTATCGATATGGGACCGTTGGGCTGGCAGGAGACCATTTTCATCTTCGTCCTCGCCCTGCTCATCTTCGGGCCGAAGAAGCTGCCGGAATTGGGCAAGACGATCGGCAAGGCGATGACCGAGTTCCGGCGCGCGTCGAGCGAGCTGAAGTCCACCTGGGACCGCGAAATGACCGCTCTCGAGCGCGAGACCGAGTCGGTCAAGGAAGTGACGCAGAAGTACGACAACCAGATCCAGAGTTCGTACGACGACGGCTACTCCTACTACGATTCCGGATATGAGTATGGAAAGGATTCGTCCACCACGGACGCATCCGCCGATTCCAACGTAAGCGCTTCCGCAACTCAGGGCGCTGAACCGGCCGCCACGGCAAGCGAAGCTGCCCCGGCGGGCGCCGATTCGACGGTAGCGGCGGTTGCCGAGGCTCCTCAGCCTCCGGCCGATGCCATCAGCCCCGAGACGCGCCCTGCCGGAGAGGCCAAGGCTTGACATGTGACGGGAGGTCCGCGAGGCGCCCGTTAATCCCATGAGTCCGGAAGACAACAAGCAGGGGCCACCCGCGCCCCCTTCCCCCGAAACCGTCCCCGCCGCCGGAGAGGCGTCCGTATCGCACGAGCAGCGGACCGACGCCACCGGTACATACGATACCTACTACGACGACTACGGCTACGAGCAGCCGTATCCCGATGGCAACCAGACCGGCCCTCCGGAAACGGCGGTGGTTCCCGCGGTTCCCGCCGCGGTTCCCGCGCCAGAGACGCCGCCTCCTCCGCCGCCTCCGTCAACCCCTCCGGCCGAGGAGCCCGAGGATGACGACGGAATGCTGCGCATGTCGTTCCTCGAACATCTCGAGGAGTTGCGGACCCGGCTGATCCAGGCCCTGATGGGCATGGGTGTGGCATTCGTCGGCAGCCTTTTCTTCGCCGACCGGATCTGGACCGCGATCCGCGAGCCGGCGACGCAGGCGCTGAAGCAGGCCGGCGCCGAGCGCACCAAGCTGATCGCGCTGACACCCACCGAATCGTTCTCCATTCTTTGGGTGAAGATTCCGGTATTGGCGGCGCTTTTCATCGCGTCGCCGTGGATCCTGTACCAGGTTTGGTCCTTCGTCGCGCCGGGATTGTACAAGCACGAGCGCCGCTGGGCCGCGCCATTCATCATCTCCTCGGCGAGTCTGTTCATCATCGGCGGGCTGTTCGCCTACTACGTGGCGTTCCCGCTGGGCCTGGCGTTTCTGCTGGGAATCGGCGTGGGGTCGGAAGTCGAGCCGATGATCTCCATCGCCGAGTACTTCGATCTGTTCTTCAACGTGACGGTGGGAATGGGCGCGGTGTTCGAACTGCCGATCCTGATCTTCTTCCTGTCGCTGTTGCGGATCGTGACGCCGCACTTCCTGGTGAGGAACTCCCGGTACGCGATTCTCCTGATCGTGATCGTCGCGGCGGTGATCACGCCCACGCCGGACGTGATCAACCTGATGCTGATCTCGGTGCCGATGATCGTGCTCTACTTCAGCGGGGTGCTGGCGAGCTACCTGCTGTGGCTGAGCCGGGAGAACCAGAAGTTCCCGTGGATGCTGATCCTGCTGGCCGTGTTCGGCACGGCGCTCGTCCTGGCGAGCTTCGCGTTCGCGGCGGTGCGTGTGTATGGTTTCAAGCTGGTGACGCACTGGCCGTACCTGGTGAAGTAGGCCGAACCCGGCCGCGCTCGCCGCGCTCGTCGACGCTGGAGCGCGAGGAGCGCCTGATGAGCGACACGGTCCGAGGCGCCCGCCCAGTTGCGCGAGACGACTCGCCGGGGCGGCGGCTGGCGCGGCGGGTGTTGCGAAACGCGACCATGGGCGTGGGCGGCCGCACCAAGGATCTCGAGTACGCCAAACTGGTGGACCGGTACCGTCCCGCCGGAGGGCGCGAGCCTCGCAAGCAGTAACGCGCCAGCGCGACTCGCGGCTATGCTACCCTCGACATGAGCCCGAGGCTCGATCATTCACAAGGAGTGCGCATGAACAGAAGAGCTCTTCTGGTTTCGGCGGCGGGGGTGCTGGCTCTGCAGGCACAAGCTCCCAAGACCCATCTCAAGAAAGGCGACATGGCGCCGGACCTCAAGCTCCGCGCCACGAACGGCCAGACGGTCGCGTTGTCGGAATTCCGCGGCAAGAGCACCGTCGTGCTGGCCTTCTTCCCGGCCGCCTTTACCGGTGGTTGAACGAAGGAAATGAAGGCGTATCAGGCTGATATCGCCAAATTCGAAGCGGCCGGCGCGAAGGTGTTCGGGCTGTCCACCGACAACTCGCCCAGCCAGGCTCACTGGGCCAAGGAAGAGGGCTTCCAGTTCCCCATCCTGAGCGATTTCCTCAAGAAAACGTCAGCGGACTACGGAGTGCTCGCACCGAGCGGCGTCTCCAACCGCACCACCTTCGTCGTGAACGCGGAAGGTAAGATCGAGGATATCATTGAAGGCTCCGGGGCCATCGATCCGAGCAGCGCCCTGACCTCTTGCAGCCGCCTGAAGCACTAGTAGAGTCTCCCGCTCCACGAACCCGCCTGACGGGCAGGGATTGGTATCGCATCGCGGCCATCCTTGCCCTTATGGCGGGTTCGTTGCTTTTCGTGGCGGCCAACTATCGCGCCGCGTTCCCACAGGCTTCGCTCGATCTGAAGCTCTCCCGCACCGCGATCACGGCCAAGGCGGAGGCTTTCCTGCGCACCCGCGGCATGGATCCCGCCAAGTACCGCAACATCACGCTGTTCGATCCGGACGACGATGCGCGCCTGTTTCTCGAACGCCAGTTGGGACTCGTGGAAGCGAACCGCTTGATGAGTTCGCCGGTCGCGGTCTGGAAATGGCGCGCGCGATGGTTTCGTCCGCCGGGCAAGGAGGAATACCGCGCGTACCTGGCGCCCGACGGCCGCCTGGTGGGATTCGACCACATCGTGGAAGAGGCCGCCGAAGGCGCGCGCCTTTCCGAGGTGGACGCGCTGGATCTGGCGGAGAAGTTCCTGCGGACCCAAAGCGCCGTGCCGCATGAACTGGTGCACCGGCAGCGGGTACAGCGGCCCAATCGCGACGATCACGAATTCACCTGGGAACAGAAAGGTTTCCGTCCGGCCGGAGCCACCTACCGCCGGCATGTGGTGGTGCAAGGCGGCGAAGTCGCCTCCTACGCGGAATTCCTCGAGGTCCCCGAGCAGTGGCAGCGGGACTTTGCCGCATCGCGCGCCCACAACGAACTGCTCGCGCGGGGCGCGCAGGCGCTGTTCGCGCTCCTGATCGTGGCGGCCGTGGCGCTCACGGTGCGCTCGGTACGCCGCCGCGATATCCAATGGCGGGGGATCACCCTCGTCTGCTTCCTGGTCGGCATGGCGATGACGTTGAACCAGTGGAACAGCTTGCCATTCGCGCTCGACCGGATGCCGACCAATTCCACGATCCCGATCAGCGTGGCCATCGCCGTGTTGTCGGCGCTGGGCGCGGGCGCCGGGACGTTCATCTACCCTGCCCTGGCCGCCGTTCCCGGCGAGACCCTCTACCGCCGGCTCCTCCCGGGCAAACTCTCCGTGCGGGCGGTCTTTTCGCCGCGCGCTCTGCAAACCCAGGAGTTCTTCTGGGGGTGCCTCGAAGGATACGGGTTCGCGGCGTTGCACATGGTGTTTCTCACGGCGTTCTACATCGTTGCGAACCGGCTGGGTGGCTGGAGCCCGCAGGATGTCGCCTATTCGGACCTGCTTTCCACCACGCTGCCCTGGTTGTACCCACTCAGCGTCTCGATGTTCGCCGGCTTCACCGAGGAGTTCTGGTTCCGGCTATTGGCGATTCCGCTGGTGAAGCTCGTGACCCGGTCCACGGTGGCGGCGGTGGTGCTTCCCGCCGTGGTTTGGGGCTTCCTCCACGCCAACTACCCGCAGCAGCCGGCTTACCTACGCGGCGTGGAAGTGGGTCTGATCGGGGTGGGCGCGGGCCTGCTGATGCTGCGCGGCGGGATCGTGGCGACGCTGGTATGGCACTACACGATCGACGCGGCGTTGATCGGCACGTTTCTGCTGGCGTCGGACGGTTGGTATCCGCGCCTGAGCGGCCTGATCGTGGCGGGAGCGGTGGCGCTTCCTTTCGGCCTTGCGATCTTCCATTACCGCCGCCACGGCGGATTCCTCGAGGATCCATCGCTGCTGAACTCCGCGATCCCCGAGCCGCCGCCCGCGCCGGAACCCGCGATCGAGCCGGATCTTCCGCCGCTCGCGCCGGTGTGGCCGCGGCGGTGGCTGTGGATCGCCGGGGCCGCGATGGCGGTGGCCGCCGTCGCCGCGCGCGGCCGCCCGGTGGGATCGCACATCCGCGTCACGCTGGACCGCGAGCAGGCCATCCGCGCGGCGGGCCAGGCGCCGGACGGCTACCTCGCGACGGCGGAGTACCTGACCAATGTCCAAGGACCTCTCTTCGAGTATCTGCGGCGCCAGTCCGGCTGGGACGAAGCCGGACGTATCGTCCGCGAATACACCCATACCGGAGTCTGGCGCGTCCGCTGGTTCGCCGATGGAAAGGCCGAGGAGTGGTACCGGTTCGTCGGAGCGGGCGGCAATGTCTACCGGGTGGATCACACGGTGGAAGAGGCCGCCGCGGGGGCGAACTTGCCCTTGGAACAGGCGGCCCCGCTGGCCGGCAAACATCTACGCGCGCAAGGCGTCGATCCGAAGCCGCTGCAACTGGTGGACGCCTCGTCGGAGAAACTGGAGAATCGCACGGACCACCATTTCGAATGGGAGGATCCCACGATGGACGCGGGTGAAGCCAAGGCCCGCGTTTCCGTCAACGTCGTGGGCGAGGAGATCTCGGCGTTCCGCAGATACATCAAGCTGCCAGAGGCCTTCCTGCGCGACTACGAGATGCCGCGCCTGCAGGGCTATCTGCTTCCGGCGCTGATCGGCGGCGCCAGCCTCACCGTACTGATCGTGGTCCTGCGAAATCTGTCCACCGCGCGCCTGGATTGGATGGCGATCGGCCTGTGCGCCGGCGCGGCGTTCGCGTTGGCGGTGGTGGATCACCTCAACCGGTTGGCCAGCCTCCACGCCGGTTACGACACCAGCCAGCCGTTGGCTCTGTACGTCAGCGACCAGTGGATGTCGTTCTTCCAACGCGCCATGGCCATGTCGTTGCTGGCCGGATCCATGGCGCTGGTGCTGTGCGTGCTGTTGCGGCTGGCGCAGGGCGGCCGTCCTCTTCCGCCGGTGTCGGTGTGGAACGCGATGGCGCTCACCGCGATCATCGCCGGACTCGCGCGCACCGCCGCTTCCGTCGAGCCGTTGGTGCCGGGCGACCGCATCGGACCCGAGGTCTGGACGATTCGCGGGCTGGAGACCTACGTCCCCGCTCTCGACGCGGTGGTTCCCGCGATCTCCGGCGCGCTGTTCGGCACGCTGGCGCTGGGTATCGCCGGTTGCGCGGCCGCAGCGCTGTTCACTTCGCGCCGCCGCGTGTCGCTGACGGTTGCGGCGATCCTGTTCGGCGCCTTGGCGCAGTCGGTTTCACCCGGCTGGTTCGTGTATCACGCGGTGTTTATCGCGCTGGCGATCGGAGCGCTTGCGCTCGCGGCCCGCACGGCCGGCGCGGACCTACTGTCGTTGGGCGCCGCCCTGTTCCTGGCTCAGTGCCTGTCCCGCGCCGTGCCGCTGCTCGATCAGCCCGCGGCCTCCGTTTCCCGGCAAGGCGCGGCGGCGCTGATACTCGCGACGGCCGTCTCCGCCGCCTGGTTGCGGTGGTTCAGCTCTTCTTCGCGGGCGGCGCGGGCAGCCTCTCGTCGAGCGCGTCTCGAATCAGCCGTCTGAGCAGTTCGGGATTCGCGTTGACCGTCTCGATCGTCTGGGCGCTCCGCACGGGAGCGGTCATTCCGGCGGCTTGCATCCGGTCGCGGACGCGGCGGTTGATCTCGCGGCCCACCTCCCATTGCTTGCCCGGCCTGGTCTTGATTCGTCCTTTGATCGTGATGTGCGACTCGCCGAGCTGATCCACGCCGAAGATCTCGACGGGCGCGAGCACGGAGTCCTTGAAGGGGGGCTCGCCCGCCACGTCGCCGGCGGCGGAGGCCAGAATGCGCATGGCCTCGCCCGGATCGTCCGAATAGGCCACCGGGATGGTGAACACGTAGAACGAATACTCCTGGGTCCGGTTGGCGAGCTTGGCGATGGAGCCGTTCGGGAAAACGTGGACGGTTCCTTCGGAGTCCCGCAATACCGTGGTTCGCAGGTTGATCTCCTCCACCAGCCCCGGCGTGTCGTTGATGACCACCACATCGCTGACGCGGATCTGGTTCTCGAGAAGCAGGAAGAAACCGCCGATCACGTCGCGAACCAGGTTCTGCGCGCCGAAGCCGATCGCCAGGCCGACCACGCCCGCACCCGCCAGCAACGGGCGCATGTCGTAGCCGAGTTCCCGCAGCGACGTGAGCACGGCGAAGGCGTAGATCAGCACCGCCGACGTCTTTTGCAGAATGCCGGCGAGCGTCGCCGCCTGCTTCTCCAGTTCGACGTCGGACCCGTCCTGCCGCTTTTGCAGCATGCGCGTGACCGACGTCCAGACGCCGCGGATCAACCGGTTGATCAGCAGCGTGAGAAGAAACGCCCCGATCAGGATGACGGAAACGCGCGCCAACACGAGCGCGAAGGGCTGAAGGCGCTCCCAGAACATCGCGCCCTGCTCAGCCCGCCTTGACCTTGTTCCGCAGCAGCCCGATGCCTTCGATCTCGACTTCCACCACGTCGCCGGGTTTCATCGGACGCGTGGTCCCGGGGGTTCCGGTGAAGACGAGATCGCCGGGCTGCAGCGTGACTTCCTGGCTGATGGTGCTGATGATGGAGGCGGGATCGAACAGCAGGTCCGCCGTCGTTTGTTCCTGGACGGTTTCGCCGTTCAGACGGGTGACGAGCCTGAGGTTGCCGTAGTCGATGCCGGTGACCAGCACCGGTCCGCAGGGGGCGAACGTGTCGGCGCCCTTGGCGCGCCACCATTGCAGGTCCTTGGAGGCGCCCTCGGCGCCGTGTTGCCAGCCGCGCTCGCTCACGTCGTTGCCGCAAGTGACGCCGAAGATGCCGGCCTTGGCCTGTTTCGGCGTCGCGCGCTTCAGCGTCTTGCCGATCACCAGGACCAGTTCGCCTTCGTAGTGAACGTTGGCGGCGGATTTCGGAATGACGATGGGGGCTCCCGGACCCGTCAGCGACGTGATGGGCTTGTAGAAGATCTCCGGCGTGGGGGGCGCGGGCCGGCCGTTCAGGTGGCTGCGATAGTTGAGCCCCACCGCGAAGATCTTGGGCGGCGCCACCGGAGCCAGCAGTTTCACCAGCTTCAGGTCCACGCCGGTTTTGGCCACCTTGTGCTCGCCGAACGGATCTCCCGAGATCGCGCGCACTTTGCCGCCTTCGAGCAGGCCCCACGAAGGGCCTGCCGTTTTCGTCTGGAATCGAACGTACGTTGCCATAACTCTCTAGTATCGTCGAGACCCCTCCTCCAGTACCAGCCCACGGGTTCCATGGGCCGAAGGCGGGCAAGTCCTAGCGTCCTGACGCCAACGGCCCTTTCGCATTCGCGTTGGGCGGCGCATACTTCTGGCATGCGGATCTCAATCATTGGAGCAAGCGAAAACATCCCGGCGCATCAGGCGGCGTGGCGAGGGCTGGCATCGATCGTCGATCCGGCGTCCGGCGCCCATGCGGTGAGTCTATGCTGCGAGCCCCGCGAGCAGGCAAACCGGGCCGTCCAACTCCTGCGGCGGAGGGTTCCCGTTCTGGCGGCCGTCCCGTTGGGACGTTCCGTGGACGACATGGCCGCCGTGATCGAGGAGGCCGCGCGTTCGTCGTCGCTGTTCCAGCCGGCGGTGTGGCTGCGGCTGACGCCCCAGGTGCAGTTGGCGCGGGACGCTATGTTTCGCGGGACGGTGGGGCGCGTCCGGTCGGTGGAGATCTCGCTGCCGGGAGATCAGACTCTGCTTGGCTCCGGGTTCCACGCGGTGGATCTGGCGCAGTATTTTCTCGACGGATTCGACCGCGTGTCGGCGCGCTCGCTGACGACCGTGCGGGCGATGAGCCTGTCGTCGAGAAGCGGCGTCCCCTGTGAGATCCGGCTGGGAGACTGGAAACCGGTATTCTGCGCGATCCGTGGAGACCGGGGAGCGATCGAACTCGGCTGGCGCGAGTCGCTGGTGCTGCGGACGGGCAAGCCCGCCGTCTGCATCGGCGAGACGATCGACGAAAAGGACGGCCAACGGCTGGCGGCGGCGGAGTTCGCCGAGGCGCTTCGCACGGGCGGCCGCGCCTGGACGTCGCTCGAGGATCTGTCGGAGATCGTGGAAGTCCTGCGCGCGGCCAGCCAATCGCTGGTCCGGGGCGACGAGTTCGAGGTGGCGCAGCCGCTGGCGGCGTGAAGTCCGCTACGCCGCCGCGACCTGCTGGAGCACATACGGCAGGATGCCACCGAAGCTGTAGTAATCCGCCTCCCGCGGGGTATCGATGCGGATCTTGACCTCGAATTCCACCGTGGTCCCGTCGGTCCGCGTGGCCGTCACTCGCGCGATCTTCGAACCGGCCAGCGCTTCCCGAACTCCGGAGATCGCGTAGGTCTCCGAGCCGTTCAAGCCCAGGCTTAGCCGCGTCTGGCCGCCGGTGAATTCCGCTGGAAGCACACCCATGCCGACCAGGTTCGACCGGTGAATCCG
>SXGS01150279.1_pt1 | contig 17427 bp, 14 predicted proteins | sample 3174681 | NCBI WGS metagenome assembly SXGS01 (sample SAMN11356861, study PRJNA531348) | freshwater metagenome | isolation source: freshwater sample F1-80 | place: China: Fuxian Lake, Yuxi | collected 2017-12-25 | reverse complement strand
CAGGAAGAAGATCGCCATCAGCCCGTCATTGACCATGTGGCCGACCGAGAAGGGGCCGATGCCCGCATGCAGCAGATGCTCATAGGCGTGGCGCAGCGGCGAATTGGCGATCAGCAGCGCGATCGCGGCGGCGGCCATCAGGACGATGCCCGACGAACTCTGGCCGTTCAGAAAGCGGCGAATAGCGCTGACGGGGCGCGGGGACAGGACGGGCATGACAAAGGGCTTCCGCAAGATCGGATATCGCTGGCGGCCCGACCAGCGCACGAACCTGCCCACCGTTCCCGTGGACACCCGGCACCGCTATCGCATTGTCGCACGGCCGGGCGCAAGGGGCCCGCCCCGCCCCCGCCCAGCCCTAGCACCGCCATTGACGACGGCCATGGATCGGCGTGTAGGGAAGGGGATGTCGCGGGCGAGCGACGATAGGTGAGGACAGTCGGATGCGCGATCGAACCACGACAGGGGCCGGTGCCGCCCGCAGCGCGGCGGGTGTCCGGGCATGAGGAAGGCCGCCTCCGCGCTCGATTATCGCACGCTGGCCAAGCGCCGCCTGCCGCCCTTCCTGTTCGAATATATCGATGGCGGCTCCTATGCCGAGGTGACGCTGCGCCGGAACATCGCCGATCTGGAGGCGGTGGCGCTGCGTCAGCGAATCCTGCGCGACGTGTCGAGCATCGACGTCTCGACCACCCTGTTCGGCCGCCGTCAGGCTTTGCCGGTAGCGCTCGCGCCGGTCGGGCTGGCGGGCATGAACGCGCGGCGCGGCGAGGTGCAGGCGGCCCGCGCGGCGGAGGCGGCGGGGGTGCCCTTTTGCCTGTCCACCGTTTCAGCCTGTCCGCTCGACGAGGTGGCGGCGGCGGTCGCCGATCCCTTCTGGTTCCAGCTCTACATGATCCGCGACCGGGGATTCATGCGCGAATTGCTGGCCAAGGCGAAGGCGCTGGGCTGCTCCGCGCTGGTCTTCACCGTCGACATGCCGGTGCCCGGATCGCGCTACCGCGACTATCATTCGGGGCTGGCGGGCAATCCGGGCCTGAGCGGCGCGCTGCGTCGCATGTGGCAGGGCGTGACGCATCCGCGCTGGGCCTGGGACGTGGGCGTCCATGGCCGCCCGCACCAACTGGGCAATGTCGCGCCGGTGCTGGGCAAGAATACCGGGCTGGAGGATTTCTTCGCCTGGATGCGCAACAATTTCGATCCGACCGTCAGCTGGCGGGACCTGGATTTCATCCGCGACATCTGGGACGGCCCGCTGATCATCAAGGGCATTCTCGATACCGAGGATGCGCGCGCCGCCGCCGAGATCGGGGCGGACGGGATCGTCGTCTCGAACCATGGCGGGCGTCAGCTGGACGGCGTGCTGTCCAGCGCCCGCGCGCTGCCGCCGATCGCCGAGGCTGTGGGCGACCGGCTGACCGTGCTGGCCGATGGCGGGGTGCGATCGGGGCTGGACGTGGTGCGGCTGTTGGCGCTGGGGGCGAAAGGCGTGCTGCTGGGCCGCGCCTGGATCTATGCGCTGGCGGGCGGCGGGCAGGCGGGGGTGGCGCATCTACTCCAGTTGGTCGAGGCGGAGATGCGGGTCGCCATGGCGCTGACCGCCGCGACCGATGTCAGCCATATCACACCCGACATCCTCGCGACGCGCCCGCCCGGCCTGTAGCGCGAGGGCCTATTTTTCCTCGGTCGCGTGATGGCCGCTCATCGCCTCACCGGCATCGGGGGCGAAGCGGCGGTTCCAGATGAGTGCCGAGGCCGAGATGGTCGCGACCACGATAAAGGCGATCGAGAAGTCGATCAGTGCGGGCTGGCCGCGTCCGCTGGCCCAGCTGCCCAGTTCCAGCACCGTCGCGGCGGTGCAGATGCCGAGCGACAGGGTCAGTTGCTGGAAGGTCGCATAGAAGCTCGTCGCCGCGCTCATCCGGTCCTTGTCGATATCGGCATAGGCGATCGCGTTATAGCCGGTGAACTGGAACGAGGTGAAGAAGCCCGACACGACCAGCACCGCCATGATCGCCGGCACCGCCCAGTCGGGACGGAACAGCGCGCAGGTGGCATAGCCCGCGCTGCTGGCCAGGCCCGACACGATCAGGCTGCGGCGAAACCCCCAGCGACGCAGCACGCGCGGCGCCAGCGCCTTCATCGCCAGCGCGCCGATGGCGCCGGCGATGGTGATCGTGCCGGTCTTGGCCGCCGACAGGCCGAAGCCGATCTGGAACATCAGCGGCAGCAGGAAGGGCTGCGCGCCCTGGGTAATCCGGGTCAGCGATCCGCCGATCACCGACAGACGGAAGGTCGGCACCCGCATCAGCGCGGGGTCGAGGATCGGCTCGCGCGTGTGGCGGGCGTGACGGATATACACCAGCCCCAGCACGAGGCCGACCAGCAACAGGCCGATGGCGATCAGCCCCGTGCCCGGCCGGCTCGCCAGCTCGAACCCGAAGAGCAGGCAACCGAGCGACGCGCCCGACAGGATGAAGCCCGATATGTCGAACCGCGCTCTGGGATCGCCGCGCACATCGGGGATCAGGAAGATCGACCCCAGCACCCCCAACAGGCCGATCGGGAGGTTGAGATAGAAGATCCAGCGCCAGTCGAGCCAGGTGACGATGAAGCCCCCCAGTGGTGGCCCCAGGATCGGCCCGGCGAGCGCGGGCATCACCAACCAGGACAGCGCCTGGACCATATCCTCCTTGGCGACGCTGCGCAGCAGGACGAGGCGGCCGACGGGGACCATCATCGCCCCGCCAATGCCCTGAATGAAGCGCGCGATGACCAGCATGGCCAGCGAGCCCGATTGCGCGCAGGCGATCGAGCCGAGCAGGAACACGCCGATCGCCGAGCAGAAGATGGTCCGCGATCCGAACCGGTCGGCCAGCGTTCCGCTGGCGGGGATGAACAGCGCGAGCGCCAAGAGATAGCTTGTGAGTGCCAGGCTGAGGCCCGTCGCCGGCGTACCCAGGTCGCGCGCCATGGTGGGAAGCGCGACGGTCAGCACGGTGCCGTCCAGTTGCTGCATGAAAAGCGCGGAGGCGACGACCAGTGCAATGACCCGGTATCCGCGTGTCTGGACCGGCTCCTTGCTACCCGTGCCGCTCGTGACCGCCTCGACACCTGGTGCCAGACCATCGTTCACATCGGCACTCATCGAGGCCAGATTCCGCCGCCGCCACCGCATGCCTGTTATGTTTTCCTTTCGATCCGTCGCCTCAACGCAAGGGATGCGCGAGCGATCATCAGGGCCGTCGATGTGGCGACCGGAGGCCCGTCACGGTGCGCATCGACAGGGCGACCGACCGCTGGGCCGGACCCCGTTGCGCCTCTTTTCACCGAATGGCAAATGAGATAATGATAATTAATCTCAATATAAAGTTGGTCGGGAGGTTCAGGAAATGCCCGCAGATACAAGGCCAAAGCCGCCCGACTCCGGGGCAGGCGCGCGTGCGACGGGCGATCTGATCAGCGCCGTCATGCGCACCTGGCGTACGGCGCGCGACGAGCATGGACCGGTGCAACAGAGATTGCATGCGATGCTCGCGCCCATGGGATGCGACATATTGGCGCCGGTGTTCGACAGCCTGATGACGCTGTGCGAGGCGGCGCTCGGACGGCCTTTCCGGGTCGGCCGCCAGCGTCTGTCGGCGGATGAGACCATGCTGATCGGACTGCTCGACGGAACCCGCTCGCGCGCCGCCTGTGTCGATTGTCCGCGCGCGACCGCGTCCGCGCTGGACTGCGCGCTATGCTCGACGCGGATCATGCTGGCGCTCGCCCGCTAAGCGGCTGCGGGGACATTCGCGCGTCCGGTGCGTTGATGGCGGATAACCAGGAGAGCGACATGCGCGACGACCCCATGACCCCCGCCGAACCGCAGACCTTCTCGGACCTGCCGATCCAGCCGACCGGCTCGGGCGTGCAGGATCTGGAAATCGCCTATGAACAGATGCGCCTGTCGGAAGGGGAGGGCGTGACGGACAGTGCGACCCCTCCCACCGAAGCCAACAGCGCGGTGGCTGAATCCGAGGCGCATCCGAGTTAGGGTCGGCATTCGGCTATGCTCTTCCTTTCCCTCGCCCCTCTCAGAGGGGAGAGGGTTGCGCAGACTTGGTCTTTGCGAAAGCAAAGAGTTAGTCGGATCTGGGTGAGGGGTGCTGCGCTCGCTCGGCGAGCGCGCGAGCCAAAGGCTCGCTCAACCCCTCACCCAAGCTACGCTAGCCAGCACGCCGGCAAGCTCCGCTAACCCTCTCCCCTATCCAGGGGAGAGGGAATGGCGGCGTCGACATCGATCGGCCCCCGGCCGCGCTCAGGAGAGCCATGCCCGGAGCAGCGCGGTCACCGCCCCCGGCCGTTCGATCGGGGCCAGGTGGCCGCATCGCGGGATCAGCTGAAAATTCGCGCCCGGGATACGATCGGCCAGTGCGCGCGCATCCTCAGGCAGGCAGATGCGGTCGCGGTCGCCCACCGCGACCAGCGCGGGCATGGTCACCGCCGCGATGGCGGGGGCGATGTCGGGGCGCGCGAGCAGCGCGCGCTGCTGTCGTTCGAACACCGCCGTGCCGACGCGCTCGGCCATGGCCTGGACCGGGCCGCTGATGATCGGGGTCAGCATCGGATCGTCATGCGGCGCGGTCGCCAACAGTCCCTGTTCGGCCACCGTGCGCGGTCGCATCTGCATCGAGGCGCGAGTGCCGAACAGCGCCACGCGGGTAATCCGGTCGGGCGCCTGCCGGATCATCTCCAGCGCGACATAACCGCCCAGGCTGACCCCGGCGACGGCGAAGCGCGGCGGGGCGTGGGCGAGCACGCGCGCCGCCATCGCCGCCAGGCTGTCGTCGACCGTCAGGTCGCCCATCTGCGGGTGGGCGATGTCGACCAGATCGGTCACCTGCCGGGCCCAAAGCTGGCCATCGCAACCCATGGCGGGCAGCAGGAGAAGCGGGACGGGGTGGCGCATCATCGCGGTTCTCCCTGGGTCAGCCGACGAGCGGGAAGGCGAGGACGGCCATGCCGACAATGGTCATCACCGCGCAGATCGCGGCGGCGGGGACCAGCGTGAAGCGCTGGTGATCGGCAAGATCGATCCCGGCCAGGCTGACCAGCAGATAGGTCGACGGCACCAGCGGGCTGAGCAGGTGGACCGGCTGACCCATCAGCGAGGCGCGCGCGATCGCCATCGGCGACACGCCATAATGGGTGCCGGCCTCCGCCAGGATCGGCAGCATGCCGAAATAGAAGGCGTCGTTGGAGATGAAGAAGGTGAAGGGCAGGCTGAGCGCGGCAGTGATCGGCGCCATATACGGCCCCAGCACCGGCGGGATGAAGCCGACGACTTCCTTGCTCATCGCCTCGACCCTGCCGGTGCCCGACAGGCTGCCGGTAAAGATGCCGGCGGCGAAGATCAGCGACACGACCGACAGGACGTTGCCGGCATGGGCGGAGATGCGCTCCTTCTGCTCGGCGACCTGCGGATAGTTGACGATCATGGCGATGGCGAAGGCCAGCATCATCAGCACCGATAGCGGCAGGATGCCGGTGACGAGGCCGGCGATCAGGGCGAGGGTCAGTGCACCGTTGAACCAGCGCAGATGCGGGCGGCGTGCTTCCGGGAACTGCGACACGGCCATGCCGGTGAAGGCGGTCGGCTCGTTGGCCTTCACATGGCCGATGCGGCGGCGCTCCTTGCGGCCGAACCAGACGGCCAGCGCGATCAGCGCGGCGAGCCCTGCGATCATGCCGGGGATCAGCGGCAGGAACAGCGTGGCGGGATCGAGCTTCAGCGCGCTGGCCGCGCGCGCGGTCGGGCCGCCCCAGGGGGTCAGGTTCATGATGCCGCTGGTCGTCATCAACAGGCAGCACAGGTATAGCCGGTTCATGTCGTAGCGCTTGTAGAGCGGCAGGAGCGCGGCGATGGTGATGATGTAGGTCGTCGACCCGTCACCATCCAGGCTGACCAACGCGCACAGCACGACCGTGCCGATCAGGATCAGCATCGGGTCGCCATGCACCACGCGCAACAACCGGTTGACCAGCGGGTCGAACAGGCCGGTATCGGTCATGATCGAGAAGAACAGGATCGCGAACAGTAGCATGACGCCGGTGGGCGCGAGGTTCTTGATACCGTCGATCATCATGTCGCCTACCCCGCTGGCGAAACCGGCGAGGAGCGCGAAGGCGGTGGGCACGACGATCAGCGCGACGAGCGGGGTCATCCGCTTCGTCATGATCAACGTCATGAAGGTGGCGACCATCAGGAAGCCGAGCAGGGCAAGGTCCATTACAGGCAAGCTCCCGTAAAAGGGATGAAGGGAGGAAAGCGGATCAGAAGGTGACGGCGACGCGCGCGCTGACCGTCTCGCCATTGTCGGGGCCGATATAGGCGCCGGCGCGGTTGTCGGTGTCCCAGTGGATGGCGTTGATCTGGATGCGGGTGAAGCTGTTGAGATACCAGTTGGCGCCCACCGTCGCGGCCCAGCCGCGCCCGCCGGTCAACAGGCTGGTGTAATCCAGATTCTCGTAGCGCGCGGTCAGCTCGATCGCGCCGGGTCCGCCGTCGAAGATCGGCTTCAGCACGCGCGGCTGGCCGAAGCTGCCGAGGCGGGGGTTGTAGGGGGGCAGATCGCCGGTGATGAACCAGCCGCCCGACAGGCTCCATGCCTTGCTGACGAAATCGGGCCGGCCGCCGTCGAGGCGCGCATGGCGCTCGCCCGCTTCGCCCATGACCCAGACCGGGCCGACATAGCCGCCCAGTTCCGCGCCGTAACCGGTGGTGCCGGTGCCGCCCAGCAGCGCGCCGGTGGAAACGCGCAGCGCGCCGTTGAAGCGGCCGCCGATCACGGTGTTGCGGGTCATGGTCCCGGCGGTCGCCGACAGCCCTTCGTCAAAGCCCCACAGGCCGACATGGAGGACGCGGCGGTCGTCCTTGATCGGGTTCCAGTGCGCGCGGGCCAGCACGGTGCGGCTGTCATTGCCACCTTGGTTGCCATCGACCCGGTCGCCGGTGACGGTCAGCGAGGCATGGCCCGTCTTCCAGAACAGCCGCGGCATGATACCGATGCCGTAGAAGCCACGCTGGGGCAGGATCGCGGTGGAGATGACGGTGCGCTCCAAAAACGGCGTCGAGTCCGAGCCGGTCGAGCCTTCGAAGCCGCGATCGTTGAACAGATGGCCGGCGCGCACGTCATAGTCGATGCCCTTGCCGATCCGGTTGCGCCACCCGATGAAGGCGGTGACGATATCGACCTCGTTTTCCGAGAAGTCGGATTCGAACTGGTAGAAGAAGTGGTTGCCGACGCCGCCTTCCAGACCCAGGCGCAGCGCGCGCATGCCGGTGGTGGTGATGTTGCGTCCGTTATAGCGCGATCCCATGGTCGAGCTGACATCGGTCAGGATGCGGCCACGCGGCTTGAAGGTGTAGATGCCGTCCGCCGAGTGGAAGACGGGCAGGCCCGCCCCCCATTCGGTGGTGACGCCGGCGGCCTCGGCGCTGCGGGCGCGGGTGATGTCGCGCTCGGCGGGGCCGGGTGGCACCAGTTGCGGCGCGAAGGGCTGGGTGATGATGGGCGGTGGGGTGACCTGCGCCAGCCGTTCGGGGGCGGGTGTCGCCGGAGTCGTCTGTGGCGTGGCGGCGATTGTCGCCGGTGCGGTGGCGGCCGTGCCCTCCAGCCGGTCGAGCCGGGCCTTCAGCGCGGCGATCTCGGCGGCCTGCGCACGGACCAGCGCGGCCAGATCGTCCTGGCTGGGCGTCTGCGCCAATGCGGGCGTGGCGATGACGAGCGCGCCGATCGCGCAGCCGATCAGGGGAAGTTTCATTGCGAACGGGCTCCTTCGGCCAGAATGGAGCGCCAGTCGGCCAGGAACCGGCGGCGCTTGAGCGTATCGAGATGGACGAGCAACTGGGGACCGACGCGGATCGGCCGGGCCTGATCGGGGGCGAGGCGGGGGGCACGCACATCGCGGCGCACCGGCAACAGCCATTCGCGGGTCAGCAGCGTCTGCCCGGTGCGCGACAGCAGGAAATCGAGGAACAACCGCGCCGCCGCCGGCCGCCGGGCATCGCGCGCGATGAAGGCGACGCGCGAGGCGACGATGTTGTAATCGCGGGTGAAGACGACCCCCAGTCGCGGATCGCGTCGCGCGCGGGTGAGCGCATAGGAGCCGACGACATTATAGGCGATCGCCACGCGCCCGTCGGCCACCGCGTCCAGCATCGGCCCGGTGGTGCGCGACAGCCAGGGCCGCGTCGCCGCGATCGCCAGCATCAGCGAGCGCGTGTCGCGGGTGATCGCGAAATCCTCGGTCAGAAAGAGATAGCCGACGTCCGAACGCGCCGGATCATAGGTGACGACCTTGCCGGTCAGTGCGGCGCGTCGGGCGCGCAACAGCCGCTCCAGCGCCTCATGCGTGCGCGGCACCTGCGCGGCCGGAATCAGCCGGCGATTATAGACGATCGCGACCGGCTCGGCAGTGACGCCGTAGCCCATGTTCTTCCAGACCGACACCGGCGGCAGAGCGGGCTTTTCGGGACTGAGATAGGCCTGGGCATAGCCGTCGTTGATCAGCTTGACCTGAAGGTCCATCGCCGAGGACCAGACCAGGTCGGCGCTGGGCCGGCCGGCGCGCATATCGGCCATGAAGCGCGTATAGATGTCGCGCGATTGCAGGTCCCGATAGTCGACGGCGATGCCCGGATAGGCGCGGCAAAAGGCGGCGATCACCGGCGCCATGGCGGTGGCATCGGCATTGCCATAGATGCGCACGCCTCGCTCCGCCCGCGCCGCCTCGATCAGCGCGTCATAGGAGCGCGGATAGCCGGTCGGCCGCTGTGCGCCCGCGGGGATGGCCAGGAACAGCCATGCCGATAGCAAAATTGCAAAACGCATCGATCAGGTCCTCTCGCCTACCGCCTCTGGGTTCGGTTAGGCTGATGACGATGATCTATGTCCGTAACCTGTCATCCGCCTTTCACCGATCGGCCTGCTTATGCGGATTCTGCCCGTCATGCGGATTCTGATCGTCGAGGACGATGCCGCGCTCGCACGCAGCCTGATCGCGCTGCTGCGCGCGGCGGGCCATGCGGTCGACCATGTCGGGCGTGGCGAGGAGGCGCTGGAGGTGATCGCGGGCGAGCCATACGCCCTGGTCATCCTCGATGTCGGCCTGCCCGACATCGATGGCTTCGCGGTGCTTCAGGCGCTGCGGCGGCGCGGCGAGCGGGTGCCGGTCCTGATGCTGACCGCGCGCGACGCGCTGGACGACCGGGTGCGCGGTCTCGATCTGGGCGCGGACGATTATCTGCGCAAACCCTTCGCGCCCGAGGAGCTGGAGGCGCGCATCCGGGCGCTCGGCCGGCGGCGCGGTGGCGATCCGACGCCCGAACTGATGGTCGGCACGCTGGTCCTCAACCGGTCGACCGGACAGGCGCAGGTGGCGGGGCGGGCGCTCGACCTGCGGCGACGCGAATGGGCGGTGCTCGATTCGCTGGCGACCCGCGCCGGCCAGATCGTGCCGCGCGAGACGCTGCTCGCCGAGGTCTTCGGCTATGACGAGCCGGTCGGCCCCAATGCGATCGAGGTGAACATCACCCGGCTGCGTGGCAAGCTGGCCCCCGATGGGCCGATGATCCGGACGGTGCGCGGCGTCGGCTATCTGCTCGATGCAAGCTGACCCCGGCACGGCCGAGCGGGCGGCGGCGACCGAGCGGGGGCAGGCGCTGGCGCTGCGGACCCGGCTCGCCGCCGCGATGCTGGCGCCGCTGATCGGCATCGCGATCCTGCTGGGGCTGGCGGGGGCGACGCTGATCGCCGATGTCGTGCGGCGCACGAATGACCGGGTGCTCGGCGGCGCGCTGGGCGCCATCGCCGAGACGGTGCAGGTCGAGCGGGGCGAAGTAACGATGGACCTGCCCGCCGCCGCCTTCGGCATGCTGGAGAATAGCGAGCGCGACAATGTCTATTACCGGATCGCGGTCGGTGACCGGTTGCTGACCGGCTATGCCGACCTGCCCGCGCCGCAGCCCGGCGACCTGGCGCTCGACGTGCCCCGGTTCCGCTATGCCCGCTACCGCGATCAGGACATCCGCATCGCCGAGGTGCGCCGCGCCCTGCCGCGCATCGCCATGCCGGTCGTCGTCCAGATCGCCGAGACGCTAGACAATCGCCATGCATTGCAGCGGCGGCTGGTGATGGCGTTACTGATCGGCGAGACGCTGTTGGTCGGCGTCGCGCTTCTGCTGATCCGGCCGGCGCTCGCCTGGAGCCTGAAGCCGCTCGCCCGGTTGCGCGGGGCGGTGGCGGCGCGTGACACGCGTGCGACGCCCGACCTGTCGCCGCTGGATACCGGGCCGCTTCCGGCCGAGCTGCGGCCGCTCGCCGATGCCTTCGACAATCTGCTCGCCCGGCTGGATAGTGCGACGGCGGGGATGCGGCGCTTCACCGCCGATGCCTCGCACCAGATGCGCACGCCGCTTGCGGTGCTGAAGGTGCAGGTGGCACTGGCGCGGCGCGGCGACCCGGCGGCGCTGGGCGAGATCGGCGATGCGGCGGACCGGCTGGAGCATCTGGTGACCCAGTTGCTGGCGCTGGCCCGTGCCGAGGAGGCGGGTGCCTCGCCCCCGCGCGAGCGGGTCGATCTGCGTGAGGTGGCGGTGGTGGTCATCAACCGCCGCATCGGTCAGGCGATCGAGGCGGGGGTGGACCTGCATCTGGAGGCGCAAGGCGCCATCGCGATCGCCAGCCACCGGACGCTGGTGTTCGAAATCCTCTCCAACCTGGTCGACAATGCCATCCGCTATAATCGTGACGGAGGACAGGTGACGCTGTCAATCGCACGCGAAGCACAGGGCCTATCGGTGTCGGTCGCCGATGACGGCCCCGGCCTGCCCGAGGCCGAACTGGCCCGCGCGGGCATCCGCTTCGCGCGCCTGTCGACCAGCGAAGGTCGCGACGGCAGCGGGCTGGGGCTGGCCATCGTCCGCTCCGCCGCGCAGCGGCTGGATGCGACGCTGACGCTGGAGAATACCCGGCCGGGCCTGCGCGCGACGCTGCGCTTCCCGGCCGAGGTGGAGATGGCCGCGCGGGGTTAGGTCACATATTGGATAGGGCCCCCCTCACGACCGGCGACACCCATCCGTCAGGCCTTCGGCCTGCCACCTCCCCTGCAAGGGGAGGAGTAGTGGGTAATCACGCCCCCGCCGCGTTGACGCGCTCGCGCGCTTCGCGTTCGATCGTCTCCAGTTCCTCGACCGTCTGGACCAGCGCGGTCATCTGCTGGCGCAGCTCGTCGACGCGTTCGCGGCACCGCTCGGCCAGCGCGCGCATCTGTTCGACATGCTGCGGATCGGCGTCGTACAGGCGCAGGAATTCCTCGATGTCGCGCAGTGAGAAGCCCAGCCGCTTGCCGCGCAGGATCAACTGCATCCGCGCCGTCTCCCGCTTGGAATAGACGCGCGCGGTGCCGACGCGGCGCGGCTCGATCAGGCCGCGATCCTCGTAAAAGCGCAATGTGCGCGTCGTCACACCCAGGCTGTTGGCCACATCCTGGATGCCGCGCAACTCCTCGTCTTCACTCACCCTGCGATACCCCCACCCGCAGCCGCCTTGGCGGCCGCCTTCGCCAATTCTTCCTCGACCAGTTCCTTTTTCGACAATTTGCCGATCAGGGTCTTGGGCAGGCTTTCGCGGATTTCGACCTCGCGGGGAAGTTCGATCTTGCTGACCTTGTCCTGAAGGAACACACGCAGTTCGTCGGGCGTCGCGTGATGATCGGGGGCGAGCTTGACGAAGGCCTTGGGCGACTGGCCGCGATAGGGGTCGGGGATGCCGATCACGACCGCCTCGGCGACCGCCGGATGCTCGTACAGCGCTTCCTCGATCATGCGCGGATAGACGTTGTAGCCGCCGCACAGGATCACGTCCTTGATGCGGTCGACGATGAACAGATAGCCGTCCTCGTCCAGATAGCCGACATCGCCGGTGCGCAGCGCGCCGTCGATGAAGACCTGCGCGGTGTCCGCCGGCCTGTTCCAGTAACCGGCCATCACCTGCGGTCCGCGCGCGCAGATTTCGCCGACCTCGCCCGGCGGCATCAGCCGGTCGGGATTGTCGCGGTCGCGAATCTCGATGATCGTGCCGGGGAAGGGCAGGCCCGCCGACCCGCCCTTGTTCTCGCCGGTCAACGGGTTGCAGGTGATGATCGGCGACGCCTCGGACAGGCCATAGCCTTCGACCAGCTTGCCCCCCGTCGTCGTCTCGAACGCGACCCGTACCTCGGCGGGCAGCGGCGCGCCGCCCGAGATGCAGGCCTTGATCGCCGACAGGTCGACGCCGCGCGCCTCGGCGACGCCGGCGATGGCGTTGTAGATGGTGGGCACGGCCGGGAAATAGGTCGGCTTGCTGCGCGCGATGGTCTTGAGCACCTGGTCCAGCTCGAACCGGGGGAGCAGGATCATCTCGGCGCCGACCCGGATCGCGAAGCTGAGCACGGTGGTCAGCGCGAAGACGTGGAACAGCGGCAGGACGCCCAGGATGCGCTCGGCCCCGATCGCGTCCTCGCCGCCGGTGTGGATCACCATCGCATCGGCATTGGCGATCAGGTTCGCGTGCGACAGCATCGCCGCCTTTGGGCTGCCGGTCGTGCCGCCGGTATATTGCAGCACAGCCACATCGTCGGGGCTGGCCGATACCGGGGTCAGGGCGCCGCCGCGCTTCGTCATCTGCGCGAAGGTCAGGTGGCGGGGCGCGGGGCCGGGCGCGGCGATCATCGACCGCTTGAGCAGGCGATAGGCCAGGCCCTTCACGGTCGGCAGCGCATCGGCGACGGGGCAGGAAATGACGTGGCGCAAGGACAGCTTGTCGGCGACATGGCTGACGCGTTCATAGATGTCGGGAATGTCGCAGGTGGCGATGATCTCAGCGCCCGAATCCTCGAGCAGATGGCACAGCTCGCGCTCGACATAGAGCGGGTTCACATTGACGACGATGCCCCCGACCTTCTGCGTCGCGAAGAACAGCACCGGGTAATAGACGATGTTGGGCAGGCAGAGCGCGACGCGTGTCCCCTTCGTCACGCCCAGCGCCTGGAGGCCGGCGGCGGCGCGATCGACCATGTCGCTCAGCTCGCCATAGCGGGTGATCCGCCCCATGAAGTCGATCGCGGGGCGATCGCGATGCCGCCGTACCGTAGTCTCGAACATGTCGGTCAGCAGTCGCGGTTCGAAGCTCAGCGGCCGCCCCGTCGCCTGGCCCGTCACGCCACCGCTCCCAGCACCACCCCCAGCCTGTGCGACAGATCCGATCGTCATCGTGCGGCTCTCCTCGTTATTTTTTCGACCATACCCGGTTGTCGATTGCGGTCGAGTTTCTTATGGTGTTTACGTATAGGGTAGGTAACGCACCTTAACGTGAGGCTGCAAGCCCAAAGATGACCGCACAAGAGAGGATTGGATGACCAACATCGTGATCGCAGGCTATGCCCGCTCTCCCTTCACTCAGGCGGGCAAGGGCGCCCTAGCCCGGGTTCGCCCCGACGATCTGACCGCACAGGTGATTCGCGGGTTGATCGAGCGGACCGGCGTCGATGCGTCGCAGATCGAAGACATCATCTTGGGCTGCGCCTTCCCCGAGGGCGAGCAGGGGATGAACGTCGCGCGCCTGATCGGCCTGCTGGCGGACCTGCCGCTGTCGGTCGGCGGCATGACGGTGAACCGCTTCTGCGGATCGTCCATGTCGGCCATCCATATCGCGATGGGCCAGATTCAGATCGGCGCGGGCGAGGCCTTCATCTGCGCGGGTATCGAGTCGATGAGCCGGGTGCCGATGGGCGGCTACAACCCGCTGCCCAACCCCGAACTCGCCGCCGCACGGCCAGGCGCCTATATGGGCATGGGGCAGACCGCCGAGAATGTCGCGGAGAAGTATCAGATCACCCGCGCCGAGCAGGAAAAGTTCGCCGTCGCCAGCCAGAAGAAGGCCGCGGAGGCACGCACCGCCGGTCGGCTGGCCGATGAGATCGTGCCGATCCACACCAAGGCGGGCGATGTAACCGAGGACGGCCTGATCCGTCCCGATACGACCGAGGAAGTCCTGTCCGGCCTGAAGCCCGCCTTCGACAAGGACGGCACCGTGACCGCCGGCACTGCTTCGCCGCTGACCGATGGTGCCGCCGCTGTGCTGGTCACGTCGGAGGAGTTCGCCAATCGCCACGGCCTGAAGATCCTCGCCCGCATCAAGTCGGTGGGCATCTCGGGCTGCGAGCCGGAAACGATGGGTCTCGGCCCGATCGGCTCGTCCAAGAAGGCGCTGGAGCGTGCGGGCATCTCGGCCGGTGACCTCGACGTGGTCGAGATCAATGAAGCCTTTGCCAGCCCGGCGATCGCCTGCATTCGCGATCTGGGTCTGAAGGACGAGACGATCAACAAGGACGGCGGCGCGATCGCGATCGGCCATCCGCTGGGTGCGACCGGCGCGCGCATCGTCGGCAAGGCGGCGGCACTGCTGGCGCGCGACGGCGGCCAGTATGCGCTGGCCACCCAGTGCATCGGCGGCGGGCAGGGCATCGCGACTGTTCTGGAGCGTGCATGATGGCTGACACGATCAACAAGGTTTGCGTGATCGGCGCAGGGGTGATGGGGGCTGGCATCGCGGCGCAGGTCGCCAATGCCGGTGTGCCCGTCCTGCTGCTCGACATCGTGCCCAAGGACGGCGCCGACCGCGACGCCATCGCAAGGCAAGCCGTCGCCAAGATGCTCAAGACCGAGCCTGCGCCCTTCATGTCGCCCGCCGCCGCCAAGCTGGTGGAAACCGGCAATATCGAGGATCACCTCGACAAGGTCGCCGAATGCGACTGGATCGTCGAGGCGGTGGTCGAGCGGCTGGACATCAAGCAGGCGCTCTACGCCCGGCTGGAGGAATTGAAGCGGCCTGGGACGGCGGTGTCGTCCAACACCTCGACCATCCCGCTCGGCCACTTGGTCGAGGGGCGGTCGGAGCAGTTCAAGCGCGACTTCCTCATCACCCATTTCTTCAATCCGCCGCGCTATATGCGACTGATCGAGATCGTGACCTCGGCGCACACCGATGCCGGTGTCGCGGCCAAGGTCGAGCAGTTCGTCGATCACCGCATGGGCAAGCGGATCGTCCGTGGCAAGGACACGCCGGGCTTCATCGCCAACCGTATCGGCACCTATTGGCTGGCGGTCGCGATCAACGCGGCGATGGACCAGGGGCTGACCGTCGAAGAGGCCGACCAGATCGGCGGCCGTCCGATGGGCGTGCCCAAGACCGGCATTTTCGGGTTGATCGACCTGGTCGGCATCGACCTGATGCCGCTGCTCGCCAAGTCGCTGTCCTCGACCCTGCCGGAGGGCGACGCCTATTTCGACACGATCCGCCCGCTGCCGCTGGTCGACAAGATGATCGCGGACGGGTTCACGGGCCGCAAGGGCAAGGGCGGTTTCTATCGCCTCGACCGCAAGCCCGACGGCACTAAGGCCAAGCAGGCGATCGACCTGAAGACGGGCGAGTATCGCGCCGAAAAGAAGCCCGAGCGTCTGCCGGGCCGCGCCGAAAAGGATTTGGCCGCGCTGGTCGCAACGCCGGGCAAGGTCGGCGACTATGCCTGGGCGATCCTGGGCCCGGTCCTGTCCTATGCCGCCGGTCTGGTCGGCGAAGCGGCGGACGACGTGGTCGCGATCGATGACGCGATGAAGCTGGGCTATAACTGGAAGTTCGGCCCGTTCGAGCTGATCGACCGCATGGGGCCGGGCAAGCTGGCCGAGCGGCTGCGTGCCGAGGGTAAGAAGGTGCCTGCGCTGCTGGAGACGGCGGGCGATCGCCCCTTCTACCGCGTGGTCGATGGCAAGCGTCAGTATCTGACGGTCGGTGGCGAATACGCCGATGTCGTCCGCGCCGAGGGCGTGCTGCTGCTCGAGGACATCAAGCTGCGCTCCGAGCCTTTGCTCAAGAACGGTTCGGCCTCGGCCTGGGATGTCGGCGACGGCGTCGTGGCGTTCGAGTTCATCGGCAAGATGAACGCGCTCGACGAGCAGGTGCTGTCGCTCCTGCAGAAGACCATCGCGCTGGTGAAGAGCCAGTATAAGGCGCTGGTCATCTATAATGAGGGCAGCAACTTCTCGGCCGGCGCCAATCTGGGCCTCGCCATGTTCGCCGTGAACATTGCGGCCTGGGGTGAGGTCGACAAGCTGGTCGTCGCGGGTCAGCAGGCCTATAAGGCGCTGAAATACGCGCCCTTCCCGGTAGTCGCCGCGCCGGCCGGCATGGCGCTGGGCGGCGGGTGCGAAATCCTGCTCCATGCCGATGCGATCCAGGCGCATGCGGAGAGCTATATCGGCCTCGTTGAAACCGGCGTCGGTCTGGTCCCCGGTTGGGGTGGCAATGGCGAGCTGATCGATCGTCTCGCCAAGTCGCCGAAGATGCCCAAGGGGCCGATGCCCGCCGCCATGAAGGCGTTCGAAACGATCTCGACCGCGCAGGTGTCGCGCTCGGCGGCTTTGGCCAAGGACCTTGGCTATCTGCGAAAGGACGATGGCATCACCATGAACCGCGACCGGCTGCTGGCCGATGCCAAGCAGAAGGCGCTGTCGCTGGTCGAGGGCTATCAGCCGCCTGAAAAGCCGGTCTTCCGCCTGCCGGGTGCGGCCGGACGCGTCGCGTTCAACGGCGCGGTCGCCGACTTCGCCAAGAAGGGCGTCGCCACGCCGTACGACGTGGTGGTGGCTAGCCGTCTGGCGAACATCGTCACCGGCGGCGAGGCCGACATCATCGACGAGGTGAGCGAGGATCAGCTGCTGAAGCTGGAACGCGCTGCCTTCATGGAAAGCGTCAAGGATGCGCGGACCCAGGCGCGGGTCGAGCATATGCTCGAAACCGGCAAGCCGCTGCGCAATTGATCGGGAGAGGATAATCCCATGCAAGTCTATAACGCACCGCTGCGCGACATGCGTTTCGTCCTCCACGAGCTGTTCAAGGAGGACGAGTTCGGCCCCGTCGCGGGGCAGGACGAGTTCGGCCCCGAGTTGTACGACGCCATCCTCGAAGAGGCGGCGCGCGTCACACAGGAGGTCCTGCTGCCGCTCAACGCCACCGGCGACATCGAAGGGTGCAAGCTAGAAAACGGCGTCGTCCGCACGCCCGCCGGCTTCAAGGAAGCCTATAGCCAGTTCTGCGAGGGCGGCTGGGCCGCGCTCGCCTCGCCGGTCGAATATGGCGGGCAGGGGCTGCCTGAGGCGGTGAACAAGCTGGTCGAGGAGATGATCTGCGCGACCAACCTGTCGTTCAGCCTGTATCCCGGCCTGACCCACGGCGCGACCACCGCGCTGATGGGCCATGGCTCGGAGGATCTGAAGAGCTTCTATCTGCCCAAGATGATCTCGGGCGAATGGTCGGGGACGATGTGCCTGACCGAGGCGCATTG
>SXGS01427139.1_pt1 | contig 17430 bp, 16 predicted proteins | sample 3174681 | NCBI WGS metagenome assembly SXGS01 (sample SAMN11356861, study PRJNA531348) | freshwater metagenome | isolation source: freshwater sample F1-80 | place: China: Fuxian Lake, Yuxi | collected 2017-12-25 | reverse complement strand
TCCTACGAACAGTTCATACGCGGGCGTGGCGATATGGCAGTCGCGCTGGATTTAGGTTCCAGTGGGGAAACCCGTGCAGGTTCAAGTCCTGTCGCCCGTATTGATCGCGGTTAGCCTTGGTTCAATGCAACCCTGGACGGCTGACGCGTGGCGCTCACTCCCTGCTCGTCAGCAACCCGCGTGGCCAGCAGATGGACAGCTCGCCGAGGTGCTTGCGCAGATCGCGGCGCTTCCGCCGTTGGTCACCAGCGGTGAGATCGCCGAACTCAAGAGTCAGCTCGCCGCAGCGGCCACAGGAGAGCGATTCCTGCTGCACGGAGGCGATTGTGCAGAGTCGTTTGAAGGATGCCGGTCATCGTCGATCACGAATCAACTCAAGATTCTGCTGCAAATGAGCCTTGTGCTCACGCACGCATCTCGCAAGCGCGTCGTTCGAGTGGGGAGATTCGCTGGGCAGTACGCCAAGCCGCGGTCGATCGAGGTCGAAACGCGTGGAGGAGTTTCGCTTCCAACGTTTCGAGGCGACAACATCAATCGACCAGAATTCACGCAAGAGGCGCGCACTCCCAACCCACAGTTGCTCCTGCGTGGATATGAAAGGTCGGCGCTCACGCTCAACTTCATTCGAGCCCTCGTTGACGGTGGCTTCGCAGACCTGCATCACCCCGAGCAATGGAATCTCGATTGGGTCGTGCATTCACCCCTCGCGGCCGAATACAAGCGGATGGTCGACGCGATCGGGCAGGGGCTGCAGTTCATGGAAACGCTCGCAGGCGTGCGTGTCCATCAGATGCAACGCGTGGATTTCTTTACGAGCCACGAGTGTCTCGTGCTCGACCTCGAACAGGCGCAGACTCGTCAGGTGCCTCGCCGGAGCGGCTGGTGGAACCTTTCGACGCACCTCCCTTGGCTTGGCGCTCGAACTGGCGCGATCAATGAGGCCCATGTCGAGTATCTGCGAGGAATCGAAAATCCAATCGGTATCAAGGTCTCGTCGGATCGCACGGCTGCAGACCTCGTGGCACTGTGTGAGCGACTCAACCCGCAACGCGAATCTGGCCGGATCGTGCTCATCCACAGAATGGGTGCGCACCAAATCGCCGCGACCCTGCCGCCACTGTTGCACGCGATCATGCGAGCCAAAGTCCCGGTGCTTTGGGTTTGCGATCCGATGCACGGCAACACCGAGACTGTCGTTGTGCAGCGCGGTGAGCAGGGGGCGGTCCCAGTCAAGACGCGCAAGTTTGCACACATTCTTGCCGAACTCGAGCAGGCGTTCGAGATTCATGCAGCTGCTGGATCGATTCTCGGGGGGGTGCATTTCGAGCTGACAGGCGACAATGTCACGGAGTGCCTTGGCGGCGCTCGAGGACTCGTCGAGTCGGATCTCGCTCGCGCCTACCACTCGTCACTTGATCCGCGGCTGAACTACGAGCAAGCGCTTGAGATGGCGTTGCTCGTAGCACGACGCATGTGAACTTGGCATGTGAACTTGGCATGTGAACTTGGCATGTGAACTTGGCATGTGGACTTCGCATGTGACCTTGGGCGTCCGCGCGACTTTTCTATATCCTCGCACGTCCATCACCCCGCTGCACTCCACCCCACCCGCCATGTCGCCAATTCTGAAATCAAAGCGCCGAATCGTGATCACTGGGATTGGGCCAGTCACCGGTTTCGGAGTCGGGATCGACCCACTCTGGCAGGGGCTCTGTGAGGGGCGCTCGGCGATCCGAGCGATTTCTGCATTCGATCCTTCTGGGTTTTACTCGACGGTGGCGGCAACGATTGCTCCCGAGCAACTCGACATCCGTGCGATCGTCCCCAAGAGCTATCGCAAGGCGACGAAGGTCATGGCTCGCGACATTGAGATTGCTGTTGCAGCGGCAGGTTCTGCAGTCGCCGCTGCTGGATTGACGACGAGGGGTACGCATGAGGGAGCTGCGCCAACAATCGCCCCCGAGCGCGTCGGTTGCCATATCGGCGCCGGTCTCATTCCTGCAGATTCCGATGAACTCGCAAGTGCGATGCTCTCATGCCGAACCGCCGACGGTGGATTCGACCCCGGCGAGTGGGGGCGCACTGGGATGAACAATCTCACGCCGCTGTGGCTTCTCAAGTATCTGCCGAACATGCTGGCATGTCATGTGACGATCATCCACGATTGTCAGGGTCCATCGAACACGCTGACATGCGCAGAAGCCTCTGGCGCGCTTTCGATTGGTGAGTCGATGCGCGTGATTCGAAGAGGGGACGCCGATGCCTGCCTCTCGGGAGGTGCTGAGAGCAAAGTGAATTACATGGGAATGCTTCGCCAGACCTTTGCGAACCGCCTTGCGCGTGTTGCCACCGGGGACGATGGAGTGGCCGCGGTGCGCCCGTTCGATGACAGCGCATCGGGCACCGTGCTCGGAGAGGGCGGTGGGATCCTGATTACAGAAACGTATGAAAGTGCGCAGCGCCGCGGGGTGCGCGCGGTTGCAGAGCTCGCTGGATTCGCCGCGCGACAGTGTTCGTGCACCGACACAGTCGGCGTAGAGCTCGCAGATGCACCTGGGGACATCGCCTCGGCGATCGAGGGCGCGCTTGATGATGCGCAGACACCAGCGAGCGACATTGACGCGATCGTGCCGCTCGGTACAGGAATTCCAACGGTTGACCGCGCTGAGGCTGGGGCGCTTCGCATGATCTTTGGCGAGCGCACTGCGCAGATTCCGCTTGTCACGCTCGCCCCCCACGTTGGCATCTGCGGCGCTGGAGCCAGCGCGATCGCCGCCTGCGTGGCAGCCCAATGTCTCGCGCAGCAACGGCTGCCCGCGCGGCTCTCGACCAGATCATCGACCACCCTTGCAGTAGACGCCGCCGCACGGCCCAGTTGCGCGGCAGCCCTTCGAACCGTTCTCGTGACAGCAACTGGCATGGGTGGCCAGAGTGCTGCACTCGTGCTTCGGAGCATCTCATGAGCCAGCGCGCTGACCGAACCCCACGTGACCGCGTTGTTGTCAGCGGCATGGGGTGGATCACACCGCTCGGTCACGACCTCGAGACCGTCTGGGGGGCCCTCATGCGCGGGGAGTCTGGAATGGCTCCCATCACGAGATTTGACGCACGCACCTTTCCGACGACGTTCGCGAGTGAAGTGAAGTCGTTCGACGCGCGCGCGTTCATGAAAGATGCCAGTATCCACGCGACTGCCGGCATCAATTCGCAGTTCGCACTCGGGGCGGCAGCGCAAGCGTGGAAGCAGGCGGCACTTGATGTGAAGCCTGCGCGCAACATGCGCCGGGTGGGTATCTACCTCGGCGCAGGCGAAGGCGTCATCGACACTCCCAACTATCTCGCAGCGAATCTGAAGGCGTGGGATGCTGCCGCAGGAAAGACCGATGGAGCGGTCTGGGCGAAACTCGGTCACTCACTGTTGAACGCCGCACGCGAGATCGAGCAGGAGCCCAATATGCCGCTCGCACACATCGCACGCGAGTTCGGCGCGCGTGGCCCCGCGTACAACTGCCTCACAGCCTGCGCGGCGAGTACGCAGGCGCTCGGAGAGGCCACGAGCATTCTGCGCGGTGGGGAGGCCGATGTGATGATCGCTGGTGGCGCGCACACCATGATTCATGTGCTGGGAGTCACCGGGTTCAATCGACTGACAGCGCTCAGCACAAGTACCGGCGATCCACGAACTGCGAGCCGTCCTTTCGATCTTGGCCGCGGTGGGTTCGTGATGGGCGAAGGAGCTGGCATGGTCATTCTCGAAACACTTGAGCACGCGCTCGCGCGGGGAGCCACTCCACTTGCAGAAGTCATTGGGTTTGGATCAAGCGCCGATTCGTATCGCATCACGGACATAGAGCCAACGGGTCGCGGCGCCGCCGCAGCAATGCTGCAGGCACTCGCGCAAGCTGGAATCGATCCACATGCTCGTGGCGCCGACGGTCGGCCGCTGGTTGACTACATCTCAGCGCACGGCACGGGTACGAAGGAAAATGACTCAATCGAGACTCTTGCGGTCAAGCGTGTCTTTGGCGAACTGGCGAAAGACATTCCCATGAGTTCGGTCAAGAGCATGCTGGGTCATCTCATTGCCGCCGCTGGAGCAGTCGAGTTCATTACTTGCGTGATGGCGATCCACCGAGGCATGCTCCCCCCGACGATCAACTACACGACTCCCGATCCAGAGTGCGATCTCGATTATGTCGCCAATACCCCACGTGCGGCGCGGGTGCGAACGTGCCTTTCGAACTCCTTCGGATTCGGCGGACAAAACGACACCGTGTGCGTGACCGCCTTCGAGTCGTGACCGCCCATGCGAGATGGTTCCGTAGGCGGCTGCTCGCGGTCGCATGGGTCGTTGGTGCGGCGAGTGTGTTGGTCGGGCTCGCATTGGTCCTCTCATATCGACCTCCATCATGGTGGATCGATCCCATTGCACTCGCGGGAAACCCAGACAGTCTCGATCGAGGCAGTGCACTCGAGCAACACATCGCTGCCACGGTGAGCAGGGTGCGGCTTGGAGGTGAGCGATGGGTCTTGCGGATTCGCGACTCGGACATCAACGCATGGCTCGCTGCACGCGGTCCGCTCTGGACTGCGCACGATCCATCGCTCCCGTGGCCGATGGCCGGCGCGGCAACCCAAGTGCGATTTGTGGATGGGACGGCGACGGTCGCCATCGAAGTGGGCGGACGCATCTGGAGTGGCTCGTGCGCGATCAGCGTTGCCGCTGGCGAGATCTCGATGTCGCCTCAGTCGGGTGCGATCGGCCAACTGCCCGTTCCATGGGGGGCGAATCTCGCGCTGGGGTTTCTCGAGGGCGAAGGAGCGCAGACGTTGCGACTGCCACGAACCTTCGCGCTTGGTGATGGGCGAACAGTCGAGGTTCTTCGTGTTGACCTCGTTTCTGAGGCAATCGAAGTCGAGTGCGTCACGCGCTGAGAGGCGCGTAGGGGATCGCTAGGATGCCATGCCAATGCCACAAGTGACGATCAACGGAGTTGAGCTCGAATTCGAAAAGGGTCAGTCGATCATTGATGTCGCGCACAAGAACGACATCGAGATTCCGCACTACTGCTACCACCCAGGACTTTCGGTTCCAGCGAATTGTCGCATCTGCCTCGCGGAGATCTGGCAGCCAAATGCGCGCACGGGGCAGCTCGAGTTGATTCCGAAGTTGATGCCAACCTGCCATACAGCTGCCGTTGATGGCATGGTTGTGCGCACCGACACAACCAAGGCCGTTGCCAACCAACGCGCGGTGATGGAGTTGCTGCTGATCAATCACCCCGTCGACTGTGCGGTCTGCGATCAGGCCGGCGAGTGCTCTTTGCAGGACTACTCATACGACTACGGTCGGTCTCAGTCGCGGTTTCAAGAAGACAAGATCAAGAACCCAAAGAAGGATGTTGGTCCACATGTGCTGCTGTACAGCGATCGGTGCATTATGTGCACTCGGTGCGTTCGCTTCACCCGTGAGGTGACCGAGACTTCAGAGTTGCTTGTGGACGGCCGCGGCGGCACCGAAATGATCGATGTGTTTCCTGGAGTCGCACTCGATAATGAACTCTCTGGCAATGTTGTTGACCTCTGCCCCGTCGGCGCACTGCTCGACAAGGATTTTCTCTTTCAGCAGCGCGTTTGGTTTCTGAAGAAGACGCCGTCAATCGATGGCATCACTGCCAGTGGTGACAACATTTCGATCGAACACAATGAGGGGATCGTCTACCGAATCAAGCCTCGCGAGAACAAGGATGTCAATCAGTGGTGGATCACGGACGAGGTGCGATATGGATGGAAGTTCGTCCACAGCGACGCTCGCTTGCGCCTTCCATCGGTTCGCGGAGTCGAAGGCGAATCACAGAATCCAGCTTCGCTCTGGCAGAGTGCAATGGACCGGGCCGTCGATCTCCTCGCCTCGGGGGCACGCAGCGGTCGACTCGCGATCCTGGTGAGTCCGATGCTTTCGTGCGAAGAGGCGTTTGTGCTCGGCCGGACGGTGCTCGCGCTCGATCCCTCTGCGCTCCTCGGGGTCGGTCCTATTCCGCGATCGGGCGAAGACCGCACACTCGCGGGCGGTTTTACGATTCGTGCCGAGAAAGCTCCAAATGCCCGAGGCGTTCGGCGGGTGCTCGAGGCCCTCGCCGCGGCGCAGCCTGCTCGCCGCGCGGTGGCAGGAGCGCCAGCAGTGTGCTCTGCAGACGAGTTTGTATCGGCCCTGACGACTGCCGGCGCGGGCGCCGCCTTGATCACAGGCAACTACCCAAGTGAGTGGGTGACAGAACCTGTCATGCGAGCGCTTTCGACGCGGCGGATCGTGCTCCTCGACACACTTCCCAACCGCCTCGTTTCCAGTGCAGAGGTGGTGTTGCCCACCGCGACATGGATCGAGAAGTCGGGATCGTTCGAGAGTGCTGCAGGCCGCGTGCAGTCATTTGAGCGCGCGATCGCCCCGGTCGACTTCGTCAAGGGAGAGGGCCAAATCGCACTCGATCTGGCGACTCGTCTCAATGCCGCGCCCGCGACGATCTACGACGCCGCACAGATGCGTCGCGAGATGGCGGCGGTGAAGGGGCTCGAACTCTTCGCCAATCAAGTGTGCCATCCGTCTGCGTCGCGGACGCGTACGAGCGACATGTCGCTCGTCCAACTCTGACGAATCGCGATGCCGATCAAGCGCGTCACAACGGCGGTGCGTTCTGCCGCCGAGGTGTGGGCGCTCGCATGGCCGACCGTCATCACGATGATGAGCTACACGACGATGCAATTCGTCGACAGTGTGATGGTTGCACAACTCGGTCCGGTAGAACTTGCGGCGCAGGGAAATGCCGGGGTCTGGGCGTGGACGGTGATTGCGTTCCTTGTCGGAGCCATCACACTTGTGAACACCTTTGTCTCACAGAGTGTTGGCGCGGGAGAGACGGCGGCGGTCGCCCGTTATGCGTGGGCAGGCATGTGGCTCGCGTGCAGCTCGTGGGCAGTTGTCTTGCTACCGATCGGTTTTCTCGCCCTCCCTTGGGCGTTCGCATTGATGGATCACCCAGCCGACATGCAGGTGCTCGAGGTCGAGTATGCGAAGATCCTGCTCGCAGGAGCGTGTGTCACGCTCGTTGGGAAAGCGGTCAGCAACTTTTTCTTCGGGATCGGCCGGCCAAAGGTCGTGACGCTCGCGGCGATCATTGGCAACATCACCAATCTGCTCTTGAACTACGTCCTGATCTTCGGCGAGGCAGGGCTTCCCTCGCATGGACTGCCAGGAATTCCCGGCACCCCCGCGATGGGAGTTGCTGGCTCAGCGATTGCGACCGTTGCTGGAACAGCGGTCGAGTGTGCGATTCCACTCTCACTCTTCTTGAGCGGGTCCATCGCGCGCGAGTACTCGACGCGTCGCCTGTGGCGTCCATCGTGGGCTGCCATCAAAGACCTGCTGCGAGTCGGATGGCCAGCAAGCTTGCAATTCGGAAACGAAATGTTTTGTTGGTCGGTGTTCATGACGGTTCTCGTGGGCACATTCGGGACCGCGCACCTCGCCGCAGGTTGGATTGTCCTTCGCTACATGCATCTCTCTTTCATGCCCGCGGTGGGATTCAGCATCGCCACGACCACGCTCGTAGGTCGGTCGATCGGCGCGAAGCAGCCTGAGCTCGCGGCGCGTTACGCACGCACTGCGGTGTGGATGTCGGTGCTGTACATGTCTGCGTGGGGAATACTGATGGTCCTCTTTCGGGAACCGATGGTGCGCCTCTTCACGAACACGAGCGAGTCAGGAGCTGCATCGGCAGTGCATGTCGTCGAACTCGCAAGCCGCATCATGATCTGCGCCGCGATTTTTCAAGCCTTCGACGCGGTGGGAATCATTTACACAGGCGCGCTGCGCGGGGCAGGGGACACATTCTGGCCTGGCGTCATTGTGGTCTCATTGAGTTGGATCGTCATCGTTGGAGGCGGAGCGTGGGTGGCCTACGCCATGCCGCAGTTGGGGTCGCTCGGTCCATGGATCGGCTCAACGGTCTACATCATTGCGATTGGTGGCTCGATGGCGTGGCGGTTCGAGCGGGGGCCTTGGCGCACGCGTCAGCTTGTGCGCCATGCAGCGACTGGCTGATTCGGGGCAGACCGGGGGGCGGTTTGGGATCGCCTCGCGATGTCTGTATGATTCCCAACCCATGAGTACTGCCACGCCGACCCCATCGAATTCAGTTGCCGCCAAGCCCCACCTCGAGCTCGCCATGCGGCACGCCGAAGAAGGTCGCCGTGATGAGGCAGTCTCAGCGTTCCGTCAGGCGCTCGAGTTTGATCGCAGCGTTGACACGCTCTTCGCGCTCGCTCGGTTGCTCGATCGAATGGGTCATGACGAGGATGCAATCGATCTCTACGAAGAGATTTGCTACATGGCGAAACCACCAGTGAACGCGCTCATCAATCTCGCGGTCCTCTATGAAGACCTCGGCGAGCTCGGTCGTGCCGAACGGTGCTTGCGACGGGTGCTCGACCTCTACCCGAACAATGCGCACGCGCGCATGTATGTCAAAGATGTGTGTGCCGTCCAAACGATGAAGTACGACCCAGATGCGACTCAGCAAGCTGCTCGTCGCAATGCAGTCTTGGACACGCCGATTACTGACTTCGAGCTTTCAGCCCGTGCGCGCAACTGCCTCAAGAAGGTCGAGATTCGAACCCTTGGTGATCTCTTGCGAGTGACCGAAGCAGAGTTGATGGCCTTCAAGAACTTCGGAGAAGCGAGCATCAATGAGATCAAATCGATGTTGAATTCGCGTGGATTGCGACTCGGGCAGGGACTTGAGGGCGGATACGAAGAGTCGTTCCGGCACACATATCTCACTCAGTTGCGTGGCACGCATGCCTCTGACGTCCTCGATACTCCAATCAGCGCAATCGAATTCACGATTCGAGCGCGGAAGGCGATCCAATTGCTCGAAGTTCGGACCCTCGGCGAGTTGGCTTGTCGAACAGAGGCCGAGCTGATGGGCATCAAGAACTTCGGTATGACGAGTCTCGACGAGATCAAGGGGCAGCTCGCGGCAAACGGCCTGTCGCTCCGCGTGCTCGAGTGATTCTGACGCGCGCACGAAGGGGTCTTGGCCTCGCGGGCGCGCTCGCGACTGCCCTGCTATGCGGCTGCGCGGATCAGCAAGTCGAGCCATCCACTTCAAGGCCCACACCGCTTTCGACCGAGATGGCGGCACCGCCCGTCGTGCAGAGTGCCGTGGTGCCGCACGACGAGAGCACACCTCCATCGTCTGCTGAGATCGCGCAGCCGTCGAAACCGCTGCCGATTCCTCCCAAGCCGCTTCCTTCGCCACCAACGACTGAACCCATCGTCGCTATTCGAATTGCAGAATTGACCGCGACTGCGCCGGTTGTCGTTGACGCTGCCGGCGGTCGGCTGCGAGTCTCGTCAGTCGATGGTTCGCTGAGCGATGCGCCGTGGAACGCAGCCGCTCCGATTGAGATTCAAGTCCACGACGATGGTTGGAGAGTGCGTGCGCGTGGGGCTCCCGATCGAACCATCGCCTCAGGCGAACTCGTGATCAACACGCCAAGTGGGACGGGCGATCCCCTCATGTGGAACAAGAAGTCGTGGCCCGGGGCGCTGCGACTTGTGCGCACTCGGACAGGAGTCGATCTCGTGATGGATGTTCCGATGGAGTCGTATCTTCCAGGGGTCATCGCGAAGGAACTCTACGGATCGTGGAATCCAGAGACATTTCGTGCGCAGGCGATCGCCGCGCGGAGTTACGCAGTCGTTGAGGAAGCACGCTGGCAGGGTCGGCGACACTACGACATGGTGGCTGGGCAGCAGAGTCAAGCGTGGATGGGAGCAACCGAAAACCCCAAGGCGGTCGCCGCGGTGCGTGAGACGCGCGGACAGGTGCTCGTGCACGATGGAGTCGTCGTCGCCGCGTACTACTCAAGCGCGTGCGGCGGCCGACCCGCGAGTGCCCTCGGAGTGGTCACGGACAATCCATTTCACGATATTGCACCGCTGCGTGCGGGTGATGGGGCGAGCCGCACCTCATGTTGTCAGTCAACTTCAGTTGCGTCGTGGAAGGTGACGATTCCCTTGGCGACGATTCAATCGAGAGTGCAGAGCTGGGGACGAGGAACGGGACGGGCTGACCTCGCCGCAGCACAAGCGCCAACGGCGATTGAAGTCGCGCACAAGAACGCCGCCAATCGTGCGACTCAGATTCGTCTGCGAAGCCGCACTGGCGAAACCCTCACGATCGAAGCAGAAGATTTTCGTCGTGCGATGAATGCCGCAGGTGATGCCAAGACGAGCTTGAAGTCGAGCGATTTTGCGGTGCGAATCTCTGGAAAGAACGCAGAATTGACTGGTCGAGGGTTCGGGCACGGCGTCGGGCTCTGTCAGCACGGGGCGCAGGAAATGAGCCGACGTGGTCACTCGCACCAGCAGATTCTCGCGCGGTACTACCCCGGCTCAACAGTCGTGAAAGCGTGGAACTAGGCATGTTTACTGGACTTGTCCAAGGCACCGGACGCGTCCTTGCGCGCGCCACCACGATGTGCGGGGTTCGACTCACGATCGATGGCGGACCCACCGTTGCAGCGCTGCGCACGGGCGACTCCCTCAGCGTGAATGGAGTCTGCCTGACGATTGCGCAGATCAATGCGAGTCACTGTTGCTTTGATGTCATCCCACACACACTCTCGATGACGACGCTCGGGTCGCTCTCAAACGGCGACGAAGTCAATCTTGAACCTGCCATGCGCCTGGGCGATCCTCTGGGGGGGCACATCGTGCAGGGACATGTCGATTCGATTGGCGAGGTGACGCACACTGATCGGGCCGAGCGAGGTGTTGTCATGCGTGTGCGATTGCCTCCTGACTCGATGTCGGTCGTCGTTGCGCAGGGCTCCATCACGTTGCAGGGAGTCTCTCTCACCGTTGCCGCGTGCGGAGCCGACTGGTTCGAGGTCGCGCTCATCCCTGAAACACTCGCACGCACAACCCTTGCTCGCGCGGTGGTTGGATCGCGGCTCAATGTCGAGGTCGATGCGCTTGCGCGGATGATTGATCAAGCGGTGCGTCGCCACTCCAGCCCGCGCACAACAGAGTGAGATCGTCGATCTGCGGAAAGTCAGAACTCTCTTCGTCGAGTCGAGCGTTGATACCCGCGATGAACTCACTCGGCGTGGCCGACTGCGAAAACTCATTGAAGACATCCAGGTATCGCCGGTTTGGAAGGCGGGGCGCGCTTGGGTCATGGCCGAGCTCAGGAAACGCCTGCTCAAAGCCGTCTGTGTAAAAGAGCAGTTTGTCGCCGGGTTCGAGATCGATTGTTGCCTCAGAAAACACTTCGTCCTCGAACACCCCCAGCAATCCTCCCTGCGTTTCAATTGGTTCACACAGACCGCCGCGTTTCATTCGAAGCATCGCAGGATGGCCTGCGCTCGCAACGGTCAACCGATGCGATCGCGTGTCGATGATGCAGTAAATCGCGGTCGCGAATCGCGTCGTGCGAGTGGCGCGCGAGAGCATGTCGAGATTGATTCGCGAGAGCGACTCGTTCGGTGAGAGGATGCGATATGAATTCGGAGTGATGTCCTTCGTCTGCATGCCGCGCGAGACGATCAGTGTGAGCAGCGCTGCGGGCACTCCGTGGCCAACGGCGTCGATCACGAAGATGCCTAGATGGTGTTCGTCAAGCCGAATGACGTTGTAGAGGTCGCCTGAGACATACGACGCTGGACGCCAGAGCGCAGCTGAATCGATCCCCCCGATGCTCGGAAGAACGCGAGGCAGAAACTCACGCTGCACGCTCGCAGCGAGCTGCAGTTCTTCCTGCATCGTGTCGATTTCGCTCGAAAGACCTCCTGAATGGCGCACCGCGGTCACTGCATCAAACTGCAGGCGGTGGATTTCCTTCTGCCGAGCGATGAGCGCGCAAAGCGCAGTGGCAAGGTGCTCTGGCCCAAGCGCAGGGTCGATCGCGTACGAGATTCCGGGCGGAAGTTCTTGGCCAGGGACAATGTCGTTGCAGACTGCGATGATCGGGACCATCGCGGCAACCGCCTCTTCGATGCCGGGTTGTTGCAGATTGTCGCTCGTGGGCTCCCCCACGAGCACCAGTGCGTGCGTGTCGCGAATCTCCATCCCCAGTTGCACTGGATCGCTCTCAGTCACGACGCGTGCATCAAAGTCAAAGCGATCGCTGAGGATGCGTGCGACCGTTGCATGGGCATCGCCACCCTGCAGTGAAAGCACTGCGACGCGCGGCGCGATATGGCGTAGCGAGTGGTGTTCAAACGGGATCGACACGGGGGGCGAAGTGTAGGGGTTCGCTTATAGTTTGCTCTATGGCAGAGAAGCTCTCGGCGGCGCACCTCCATACTCACCTCGCCATGGCACCGCACTGGGTGCATCGGGGCGACCTCATCGAGCGCACATTTCGGTTTGCAGATTTTGTTGCCTCGATGCAGTTCGTCAACGCGCTCGCAGGCGAGGCGGAACGCACACAGCATCATCCCGACTTACTCATCAAGTACAACCGAGTGACGGTGGGATATTCGACACACGATGCGGATGGGTTGACAGAGAAGGACTTCGCCGGGGCGCGCGCGGCCGACGGCTACGCGGCACTCTCTGGGGCAGACCCCGGCGCGTGAGGGGAGTGCGCGAGCGCGAGTCGGACGTGAGTCGCGCGCACTTCGCGCTCGATGTCATCTCCTTCCGTCGCTCGTGGATCAATGACCGAGAGGTGCGCAGGCTGTACCTGCAGCAGCAGCCGCTGGATTGTTGCTAAATCAATTCGCACAATGCCGAGCACTGATCCGAGACGGATGCGCGAGAGATGCTTGGTTGCCTCGTCGGCGGTCAGCAGCCGTGCCGCAGAGAGCAGTGCGTTGGAGCGAAGGACGAAATCTTCGAGCCGCGCTCGGTGGCGGTCCATGGCGGCTGCGCGGGCATCACGCTCGTACGCGATGAGCTTCGGAAGAATCACGCGATGAAACTCCTCGAGAAGGGCTTCTTCGGATGCCCCGAGCGTTGTCTGATTCGAAAACTGATAAAAGTCTCCGATCGCCTCCGACCCCTCACCGTAGTACCCGCGCACAGCGAGGTGCAAGTCGTGTGAAGCACGCTTGATGCGATCGGCTTCCTTCATGATCACGACTCCAGGCAGATGCAGCATCGAACTCAATCGGATCCCACACCCCACATTGGTCGGACAGGCGGTCAGATACCCCCAGCGTGCATGGAAGGAAAACTGGGTTGAGGCCGAAAGGGCATCCTCGAGTTCGAACGCTGCCTGAAAGGCCTCGGGAAGCGCTGAGCCAGCTCGTAGGCATTGAATGCGCAGGTGATCTTCTTCGTTGACCATGATGCTCGCATGTTCGTCGTGCGAAAGCGCGAGAGCGCGGGGACCTTCGTTGTGAGCGAAGTGGCGAGAGACCAGATGCCGTTCAGCCAAGAGAATCCGGTCACGCGAGGGGGCAGTTTGCAACTCGATCCAGCGCAGGCGTTCGCGATCCGCACCCCCACGCGCAGTTTGATCGACGCCTCTGCGCACGATGCGCATGACCTCAAGTCGCACCGCATTGCTCGCCCGGCTGATGAACGGCAGTCCAGCGATGTTGCGTGCGAGGCGTACTCGACTCGTCACGACGACATCGGAGTCGGGTCCAATCTGCGAGAGAGCCGCTGAAAAGGGGGTTGTCATGGGGTCAACCAGGGGCGACTGATTCGTCGATTGCCTTGAGCTCGTCTCGAAGTCTCGCGGCTCGCTCGTACTGCTCGGCGGCGACTGCGCTCTCGAGATCGCGCATGAGTTGGGCCCGCATTGCCTGACGCTGCTGCGACTGCTGGCCGCCATCGCCTCGCGGCGAGCGGCCAACATGATGTGTTGCGCCAGCTTGGGCGCGCTCAATCACTTGGTCGAGTGCGGGCGAGAACGCGTCGTAGCACGCGGGGCATCCGAGGTGGCCAGACTTGCGAAACGCTGGGTAGGTCAGTCCACACGCGCTACAGCGGGGGGTGCGTTCCTTGCCTCCAGTTCCTTGCACCTTCGCGACTTCTGTTATCTGCGGAAAAATGTCGGCGATTGGCTGCTCAATCGGCAATGGATAGCCCGCGGCAATCGCATGCTCTGCGCAAAGATGCACTTCAGCAGAGACGCCGTTTCGAATAATGATCTCATGCACGACAGCTGCCTTGTCGCACAGGTCGCACTTCATGAGGCGACCACCGCGTTGCGAATCGTGGCGAGTTGACGCAGAAGTGCAGGCATCTGGTCGAGTGGCTGAATCGTCGCGCGGTCACTCAGGCTCGACGCAGGAGTCGGATGGCACTCGATGAATAGTGCGTCGACTCCAGCGGCGACCGCCGCCTTCGCAAGCAGGGGGGCACGCTCTGGTTGGCCTCCGCTGGTTGTTCCCTCCCCAGGACGTTGCGTTGAGTGAGTCGCGTCGAAGCAGACGGGGACTCCCATTTCGAGCATCTCGCCTATGCCGGCAAAGTCGTTCACGAGCCGGTGGTAGCCAAAGAATGTCCCGCGCTCAGTGAACATGACGTCACGGGCGCCAGCTTCGCGCAACTTTCCCAGGGCACCTCGCATTTCTGCGGGGGCCATGAACTGCCCCTTCTTGATGTTCACTGGACGCCCCGTCGCTGCGGCGGCCGCCAGCAAGTCGGTCTGACGTGCGAGAAAGGCAGGAATCTGCAAAATGTCGACCGCCTGCGCGGCGCGCGCCGCCTGCGAAGGCTCATGGATGTCGGTTGTGACAGGCACCCCGAGCGAGGACTTCAGGTTCGCAAGCATGTCGCAGCCACGGTCGAGACCTGGACCGCGCGGACTTGAGACGCTCGAACGATTGGCCTTGTCGAAACTCGCTTTGAACACGAATGAAAGTCCATGCTGGGTACAGGCATCGCGTAGTGTTTCGCCGATACGCAGGTTGATGGCATCACTTTCGAGCACACATGGACCTGCAACAATCAGCAGGGGACCCCGCCTACTCGGCGCTGCCGACTGCGAAAAAAAGCGTGGGAAGTCAAGCATGATCTAGGGTGTTTGGCGCAATAAACCTATCGAAGAAATCGTGAAGTCAACTCGTCAGCGGTCTATTTCTATCCGATAGTCAGCCTAGCGGCACGATGTTCCAGTGTGTGCCGAGGCGCAAACGAGCGGAGGGCAGAACCATGGATGATTCACACAGTGACCGGTTACCAGAGGACTCGAAGGAATTCACGCATGCCGTCGAGAATCTCTTGAGGGGTTGGTACTCGCACCGACCCGTTGAAGTCGTATCGGCGCTGAAACTGACCGTTGATGGCAAATCGATGGGGTTGGAGAATCTCTTTCGCATGGTGCAGCAGGACCCACAGCGCGGAGCTTCCTTCGTGCGGGGTTACTTCGACCGCATCTTTGAGGGAGACTCGGTTGGGGCAAGCCTGATCCCGTTTGCAGTTGCCCGTCACCGAATCATGCCGCGCATCCAGCCTGAGTCGATCTTCGATGGAGTCGACCGCCAGTCGATTGCGCATCTTCCGTATGTGAACGGAACGGTGATTGTGTTTGTGATGGACATGCCAGAAATGACCGTGAGCGTCTCGACTGAGCAGATGGTCCGATGGGGGATCGGACCAGAAGATCTTGAGGAGATCGCTCGACAGAACCTTGGGTCGTACGCGCCTGACTTGCAGGTGCAAGTGATCGCCAGCCATGATGGCGGACGCGCCGCACTGCTCTCGCTCAAGGATGGGTACGACGCGGCACGACTGCTGCTCACGAGGCTGCATGAGCGTCTCGCGAAAGAACTGCGCGGCGACTTCTATGTCGCGACTCCCGCGCGAGATGTGTTTATCGCACTCTCGTATGGTCCCGAGCCCTTCCTTGAACGGGTTCGCTCGCGTATCGCGCGTGACTACTCACGCTTGCCCTATCCGATCACGAGTGACTTTTTCATCGTGACTCGAGATGGAGTCGCGGGGACCGCCAACGCCGCTTGAGCGCCACCGCTACCTTGGTGGGATGAAGGTCGAACCGATTCTCGCCGAACTCAACCGCCAGCGCGCAGATCTCACGAAGGACCCTACCGATATCGAGTGGTTTGCCCTTCACCATGCGTTCTGTTTCATCTCGTACCACCTTGCCGACTTTCAGAAATACCTTGATGAAGTCGTGAAGCCGGGTGATCCAAGACCTGAGTGACTGGCTGGGGATCTCAGGACGATCAACCCTCGAACAACCCCGCATTACACTCGCCATTCTCATGGGCGAGACTCCTGACTACAAGCCGACGCTGAACCTACCGAAGACTTCGTTTCCGATGAAGGCGAATCTCGCTCAGGCAGAGCCTGCGACGCTCGCGCGCTGGCAGTCTGCCGACATCGCCGAGGCAGTCGCGTCGGCGCGCGCTGGTGCGCCTCCGTTTGTCTTTCATGACGGACCTCCCTATGCCAACGGGTCGATTCATGTCGGCCATCTGCTCAACAAGGTGCTGAAGGACATCGTGGTGCGCAGCGTGGGAATGGAAGGTCGCAACTGCCACTACATCCCAGGATGGGATTGCCACGGACTTCCGATCGAACACCGTGTGATGACGACCCTCGTCGAAAGCGGCAAAGCCGCGAAGATCGACACACTGAGTGACGATCATCGTCGGATGGCGATCCGCAGAGAGTGCGCCGCCTACGCGACCAAGCAGATCAAGGCGCAGAGCACGCAGATGCAGCGGCTGCTCACGCTTGCTGACTATGAGAATCCGTACTTCACGATGCAGCCCGAGTACGAGGCGGGAACGCTCGAAGTCTTTGCAGGATTGCTCGAACGAGGCTTCGTCTTTCGTCAGTTGAAGCCGGTGCACTGGTCGATCGCCAATCAGACCGCCCTTGCCGAAGCAGAACTCGAGTATGAAGATCGAGTCGATCCATCGATCTATGTTGATTTCGAAGCGGCTGACCGCGCAAAGGTCGATGCGGTGTTTGGAGTCGAATGCGAATGCACGCCCTCGTTCATGATCTGGACGACGACGCCATGGACGCTTCCTGCCAACCTCGCCATTGCGGTGCATCCAACCCATCACTATGCGCTCGTTGAGTTGGACGGCGCACTCACGGTCATCGCGGCAGAGATGCTCGCAAAGGTCACCACGCTTGTGGGTGCCACTGCGGTCAAGTCGCTCGCGACGGTTCTGGGTAGCGCGCTGGTCGGGCTCGAGTATCGACATCCCTTCTGTGACCGAACGGGTCGCATCGTTGCCGCTGACTATGTCACGATGGAAGATGGCACAGGGCTCGTCCACACTGCTCCGGGCCACGGCGACGACGACTACCGAACGGGTCTGCGCGAGGGCCTCGAGATTTACTGCCCTGTGCAGGGAGATGGCACCTTCGACGCGACCGTTCCACAGTGGTTGCAAGGCAAGATCGTGTGGGACGCGAATGGGCTTGTG
>SXGS01079440.1_pt1 | contig 17434 bp, 20 predicted proteins | sample 3174681 | NCBI WGS metagenome assembly SXGS01 (sample SAMN11356861, study PRJNA531348) | freshwater metagenome | isolation source: freshwater sample F1-80 | place: China: Fuxian Lake, Yuxi | collected 2017-12-25 | reverse complement strand
GAAAAGAGGGGTTCGACTCCCCTAGGGACTGCCACGGCTTAAATTTCCATAAAAATCAGTGCTTTGAGGATGGTTGAAAATCGACTTTTCAACGACGATTTCAACGACATAAATCGCACTGACTTGGCAGCGCTCGAAGGACGGACTCTCCACTTCTGGAGGCGGCTGCGCTATGGGAAAAAGAAGATATCGATCGATGCAATATGTCTACAAGCGACCGGACGGCCTCTACCAATTCCGCTATCCAATACCTCACGACGTGAGCAGTTATTTTCCTAAGGGGGACGGGTCCAAGGTCCAATCCCACGTTATAGGATCTCTAGGGACCGCAGAAAGGGAAGAGGCCAATCGGCGAGCGGTCACTAAGTTTGCAGATATCGAGCGAAAATTCTCAGTTTTGCGCGAAGGTGCTCAGTCGAGCGAGTTCGCATCATTCTGCCGGTTCATCTTCGATTTAGAGATGGACGAAGGCAGCCAAAGGAATCTGAAGTTCAGCGTACATAAGCCTTTCTTCAAAATCGATGGTAGAATTTTCAAGAACACCTCAAGCGCTAACAAAAGCGAAAGCCCTCGTGCTCGTGAACTACATGCTCTGCTTGAGGCGCTAGAAAGCCGAGACGTTGAAGAGTTGGAGGCGGTGGCCGGTTGGGTCGTAGACTTCTATCTGCAGAATGCAGCTGACGTTGCGGCCATCGTTCCTCATGACACACCACTGAGAGGCATTCTCCTGTCCGAAGCGGCGGCTGTACTACGTGATGCGTACACCCGGCTCGCATCCGATTTTCATGGCCAGTCCCATAAGCCGGCTCTGCGAGCGGCTTCGCTCACGACCAAAACAAAAGCCGACATTTCACCCGGCGATAACATGCCGTCGTCGCCAGAAGGCCGCCTGTCGCTGGCAAGGTATTGGGACGTCCATGTGAAGATGCGGCAAAGCTCCCCTTCACCAGTGGCTCCGCGCACGATGTTGCGTCGAGAGACCGCTTGGAAGGAGCTATGCGACCTTGTCGGTGCCGAAACTGCAATATTCAAAGTGACGAAAGCGGAAATCTGGCGATACAGCGACGCATTGAAGGCGACCCCTGCTCACGCAGGCTCTACATCCGCGCTGCGACACCTGAGCTTCACCCAAAGGATCGAAGCGATGCGCCGCAACCCCGGTGAGTATTCTAACCTCGATTTGAACACGATCGCCGATCGCCTTCGGCAGGTCAGTGCCGTATTCCAATTTGCGGTAAAAAGGGGTCACCTGACCCAAAATCCAGCGCTGGGTATCAGCGAAAGCAAGAAGACCTCTGAGAAGGCGCGTTCGGCATATAGTGACGCCGAGTTGCAACTCATTTTTTCATCGGCACCGTTTGACCAAGCTCCGGCTTTGGAAATGCAGACCGACGAATACTGGGTTCCGCTGCTCGAGTTGTTCCTGGGTGCGCGCGCGAGTGAGCTCTATGTCCGCACTGATGACGTTATTCTTGAGCATCGAGTGCCTCATCTGCGACTTGTGGAATATGAAGAGCGATCATTGAAAAACGCCACTTCCGCACGTGCGCTTCCTATTCACCCTGTGCTCATTGATCTCGGATTTCTGGAGTATTGCAGACGTGCTAAAGGCCAAGGAGGCGAGCTGTTTCCGACTTGGAAGTTTCGAGAAAAACAAAATCCTTCCGAAGGTCCCGGTCGCCGTCGCTTCAACCGACATCTGAAGAAGTTGATCCCAGATCGCGACGGGTTCCCGGCGGACTCTCATACGTTTCGCCACAACTTCGAGTCAGCACTCAGTGGTGCGCCGGGGGTGTCAGAACGCATCATGCGTAGGCTTACCGGTCGCGCCATCGGAGGCAGCGCCGCCTCATATGTGCACGACCGGAGTATGCTTCCTGATCTGGCGGACGCGATATCAAAAGTTCAATATCGTGGTCTTTTGTTAGACCACCTGAAACCGGCTTGAACGGCGAATCCCTGTCTCTCCGCCAGCCCTTTCGGCCTTACACCAAGCCTCTGTTTTTTATCGGAAATATTTAAACTGAATTGCCGCTTGTGTGACAGTGTGTGTGACAGCTTGAAAAGCTGCTGAACTATTTCTGGCCATCGACCGCCGTTGCGTCTCAAAATTGGTAGGCCTGCAACTTGCAAGTAAGCGAAAACTTGTGAACGTTATCGATTTGACAGTGATCAGCATCGCAGTAACAAATTGAAAATAGAGAAGAAACCAGCCTCTGGGGGGGGATAGTGGACACATTGAGTAGCGCGTCAGCAATGACCGAAAGTCGCGTTTGGTCCTGTAACGAATGGGATCCTCTGGAAGAGTGTATTGTTGGCGTTGTCGAAGGTTCGACTGTCCCTATCTGGGACGCCGCACTTCAAGCTACTTCGCCGAAACACGCAGAATGGTTCTTTAAGAAATATGGTGGCCAGCCGTTCCCCCAGGATATGGTATCTCGCGCTGCGAGAGAACTCGATGGGTTGGCTGAGCTCTTAGTTCGCTTGGGTGTTCGTGTAACGCGTCCTGAGCGAGTAGATTTCTCTAAAACTGTACAGACACCTTGGTGGTCGAGCACGGGTCTCTACGCAGCTATGCCGAGAGATGTAATCTTGGTTGTTGGTGATACTATAATTGAGGCGCCGATGGCATGGCGCTCGCGATACTTCGAGGCGTATGCATACCGACCGCTGCTCCAGAGCTACTTCCAAAATGGAGCCAAATGGATAGTAGCGCCGAAGCCAACGATGGGGGAGAACTTCTATCAGGCCGACTATTCACCTGATCGACCACGCATTGATGGGGAAAAGCAGTTCGTTATTTCTGAAGCTGAAATTGCCTTTGATGCTGCCGACTTTGTTCGATGCGGACGCGATATCTTTGCGCAAAAAAGTAACGTTACAAACGGTCTTGGCATCGAGTGGATGAGGCGTCATGTGGGTCATGATTTCAGGGTGCATGAAGTCGAGTTTGATGACGAGCATCCTATGCATATCGACACAACAATCGTGCCGCTAGGCCCGGGTAAGCTTTTGGCCAATCCGGTTTGGGTCAACAAGATTCCTGAGCAGTTTAAGTCTTGGGAGGTGAGGCGCCCGCCACCGCCAGTGAGTCCGTATGACTCCGCGCTGTACTTTTCGAGTGACTGGCTGACGATCAACTTCCTAAGCTTGGACGAAAAAACCGTAATCGTCGAAGAGCGAGAGGAGCCCCTGATTGAGTTCCTCAAAGACTGGGGATTCGATACCATCGCCATTCCATTCCGAAACTTTTATCCTTTCGGCGGATCAATCCATTGCGCAACTGCGGACATTCGGCGATCGGGAAGCTTGCGGTCTTACTTCTGAAGATCACTTTGGAAACGGTCGGTTTGCCTAATCAGCGAGGCTGATAACTGCAGTGCCGAGCGCAATCATGACAATGGCTATTGATTTCCGATAAGCGTCCGATCCAGAAAGTTCTCTTCTGTGCACTTGAGAGCCTGTGAGCGCCAATATCCAACCGATCACAAGAGTGAATACCGGGTGGAATGCATTCAACGAAGCCACCAGCATCACGCTCGGACCCCTTGCGATTGCGAGCTGGCTTGCTAGTGCACTTGCTGTGTTCAAGCCCTCGTTGGAAAACTGAATGGCTATGTTGCGGCCGGTTGCTTCGCTGAGATACTCTTCGAATTGTCGCCGGTAGGGAGGCCAAATGACCCATACTGCTGCGCTCATTCCGAGCATTCCCAAACCGCTCCAGAAGGCCGCTGCCATGAACGTATCACTCGTCGCCGCGTCCTTGAAAAAAAAGTACTCTAAGCTGATCATACCTGAAGCAAGAGCCATAAGTGCCAGCGTGGCAAAGTCGGCGTGAAATTGACGTATCTTGAAGTTCAGCAAGAACGATCCCGTAACAATGATTAGAGCGCCTATGATGTGCTGACCTTCGGGGATTTCTCCAAAGACCGTAAGGCCTAGTATCAATGAAAAGACGGGGATTGTCTGGAACAGCGGTGTTGCGCTCAGTGCTCCTGATCGCTGCATCGCGTAAAGGTATGGAATGAGCCAGGCCACCTCCAACGCCCCCGCTGCAAAGGCGAGAAGTATGCTACTCTCACTCACCATGAGTTGGAAAATGCCCCCGGTGAAAAGCGCAACAACTGCGAATACAAGGCTCAGCACAAAGCCAAAGATGCCGGAAATGATGACCAATTTGCCGGCGGCGTCTTGCTTGCGACCGTCGTCATCGATTTTCTGATGCTTATCTAACAGCCATTCGTCGATGAACCCGACGATCGCGTAACCGAGCGCGGCGATCAGAGACAGCCAGACCCATTGTTCCGTCCAGAACCCAAGAAAGCCTTCAAATGTAAGCATCAAACGGCGGTCAAGCTTTCCTGCATGTCGAGACGTGGCGCGTTGCACATGAATTTTGCCGAACTAAGGGTCTGAAAGAACACTCGGTGAAAGGTTATTCATCGCGAAGTAAGTGCGTAGAAAAGTGGTCGAGATTAGCTTTCGGTTAGCCCTAATGGTTTCAATCGGGAGCATGTTGATTGGCGGAATCAGACCGCGACATGTTTTCTTGCCACAGTTGCATTTTTTTGTAATCCTGACCCGCCTCTGTGAAGCTATAATCGATCGTTACTTCTTCACCCTCTGCGATCTTTGCTGAGGCGATAAGCTCTCTAGCCCGCGGAATTGCTGCATTCGGCTTGCAAGAATGATTGATAAGCCGGATCGGCGAGTCTTTAGTATCGATATATCTATACCGTGATACACCGATCCAGTTTTCTGCCATTCGATAGGTTGTCTCATCAAGCGCAAGAAAATCTGTGACGCGGACGATAGGTCCATTTATCCGAAAGATCAGGTCCCCCCGTTTGAGGTTGCGACTGGCGAAAAGTCCCACCCCATGAATCCTGCTGCTTGCCACGTCAGTTAATTCGGAATTGGACATCGCGCTCCCCCAAGACTGCCGCAAATCTGCTTACGACTTTTCCTTCGGTGCTCAAACAGCAGTTGAGAGCAACACCTTTCAAGGTCATCGGTACCCACGCTCTAGTGGCTAGAACGAATGAGTGCATCAAAAACCACCGTTAATGAGACAGTTTCCAGCGGAACCAAAAAAGGAAAATGGGGAGAAGAAAACCGCAACTTAGCATCAACTTAATGTCTCAAAAGCCGTCTCATAAGCCTTGGCGGCTCAAAACTGGCTTGCTAGCGTTTTTGAGACAAGGAGACGAAGATGAAAGTTGGATACGCGAGGGTCTCGACCCGAGAGCAGGATGCCGCGATGCAGGCAGAGGCGCTTACCGCTGCGGGGTGTGAGAAGATCTACGAGGAGACTGCCTCTGGCGCTCAGCGTGACCGTCCTGAGCTAATCACAGCTTTGGGATATCTCCGCAAAGGGGATGTCCTCGTGGTGTGGAAACTGGACCGCCTGGCGCGATCCATAAAGCAGCTGATTGAGACCATTGAAGATCTGGAAAAGCGGGGGATCGGCTTCATCTCGCTTACAGAGGCGATCGACACGACCACCCCCGGCGGTCGCCTCGTCTTTCACGTATTTGCGGCACTCGCCGAATTCGAGCGGGAGCTCATCCGAGAGAGAACCAATGCCGGTTTGAAATCAGCCAAGGCAAGGGGGGTGATGCTGGGTCGGCCGAAGGCGCTGGAGGGAGATGCGCTCAACGTGGCCAAGGCGCTTCTCAAGTCCGGTGACATGACGTCAGCGCAGGTCGCGGCGCATGTGGGAGTATCGCGAGCGACGCTGTACCGAGCGATGGCATCAGCTAACGCGGACTAAAGATTGACCTCAAGTTCGGGATAAACAATGCTCCCCCGCGTCTTACTTCGGTAGCAATAGTGACGCGGAGGCCAACGATGTTGAGGACGACAATGGTAGGCCTCACAGTGCTATGCGCGCTTGGATTTCAATTGGCAGCTGCAGATGCGCGAAAAGGCACGCATGCATGCGTCGTTGAAGACGCGTACGTGTTTGGCATCAAGACCGGACAGGCAGGTCAGTGGAACGGTGCGCCGACAACCTTCGTTCTCCATGTCTCAGACTGTTCAAAAGTGAAGTCTGGAGAGTTCGTCTTGAGCACGGCAGCAGAATGCGACCGCTATGTTGGCCATGGCCTCGTGATCCGAACTTCACTTGAAGGGTTCGAAGATGATTGGCTGCCAGCAGTAGGCACCGTCAAATTTCCAGATCAGACGACCATCGATGTTCCAGCAGAATTCGAAAGTCGGCTCTCCAGCCCACCGATTTGGAGTCCGCCAAGATTAAGGCTCAGCAAAAACTTGAACTTCGAATTCGTGCGACTTGACTTGGCGAGTAACGAAGACAGCAATCCTATGCTCGGCTTGTTCACGCTATCCGGTAAGTGCTCGCCTTTTTGAAGATCGCGAGAAGTTAGGAGCTATCCTCGTCGTGATCATCCCCACCGTAGATGTCCCGCGCAAAAGCAATCAGCCCCCACTCCCACGCGCTCAGCATGCGCTTTGAGGCCTGATACAGCCGGTCGCCGTCTTCTCCGCCCAGTTCTTGGGAGATCCACAGAGGCAGCAGCTCGCTCACATCCCGACCGATATGCAGCGCGATAGGGAGAAGTCGGTGGAGCGGGACTTTCGCGGCGCCGGTGGTCCAGCTGTGGACCGTCTTGGCGTGTGCGTAACCAAGCTCGGTGGCCAGCTTTCGGATGCGCTCGTCTCGGTCGTCACCGGCCAGGATCTCGTCGAGATAGGCAGCGAGCCGTTTATCCGCCGGCAGATCATCGAGCCAGTCGATTGCATAGTTCATTTTGGTACTCCTGTTGTTGTTCAGGAGAAACTTAAGCGGTCATTCCGGTTAGGTCGGGTGGCAAACGCGATGGCAACCTAGGCGATCTGCATACCCTAGATGACGCTGTATTTCCGGGTCGTCGGACGCGCCATGCAGCTGCGGCAGGGTATAAGCCAAATTTTTCTGAACGACCGGCTGAACGCAGGGTCGGCACCGCTGTCGGCAAAACGAAAGCATGGCTGCCGAAAACCTTATACCCTCAATCGAGTGGGTCAGCCTTTCCCTAACTTCACGGCGCCTTCGTCCATTTGCCGGGGTTCACGTCGTTCGCGAGAACCATCTCTGAAGCCTCGGCCTGATCCGCAGGAACACTACGTACAGGCGCTCCAGCACCCACAGGATGGCAGGCAGCCTCGCTGCTTCACCGAATGGTCTCAACATCGGGATGGCGCGCCACATCGCTGCGAAGGCCGCCGCTCCCGATACGATCGGCTTGCCTCTCTCCTGCGCATGAAACCGCGCCAACAGTTCGGCGCGATCAATCGGACAGGATGCATCCTCGCTGCTCACGTCCTCAAAGTGAATGGCACGCCGCTTATCCAGCCGCCGGAACAAGGCCACCTCACGGATACAGAGCGGACATGCGCCATCGAACCAGACCGTGAGCCTGGGTGCCTCTGCGGAGGCATCACCCAGCTTTGCAGCGTCGATGGTTGGCGGCGTGTTCAAGAAAATCGGCTCCGATCCGGGGTTATTCTTGCTCTGTGTGATAGCTCTACGGCTGCCTGAGGGTGCCAGATTGATTGCGGCGCAATATGTCTCACTCAACACGCGGGGTCAGCCTTTCCCTGCCATGCCGGAGCCTTCATCGTCCTGGTCTTCAGTGTAGGTTCTGTAGAGAGCTGATGCGACAGCAGTCGGTTGGTGACGGCTGTCGCTTTGCAAGGCATCTAGGGAAGCATGAGGATCGTGAACTGGAACATAGAACGACATGCGCCATCCACGTGGCAGGCGAGGTCGCTGCTTGCCGAAATTTCACAACTGAACCCCGACATCCTTTGCCTCACCGAGGCATGGGAGACCTCCACAGAGCAGCTTGGCGGTTTTCCGATTTCATCGACCGGCGTTGCTTGGAGCGACAAGGACCATGAGGAGCGTAAAGTGCTGCTGTGGTCTCAGAATGTCTGGCGTGACGTGGACGTTATCGAGCAGCTAGAGGCAATCGGCAGCGGGATAACCGGCCTGACCAGGCTTGGAGAAACTGACGTGCGTGTGGTTGGCCTGTGCGTCCCGTATCACTTCGCTAGTCCGATCGGTTTGGAGCCACGCGCGAAGCCTTGGACCCAGCATGAGCGTTTTCTCGAAGAGCTTGCCCCGCTGCTCCGGCTTTGGCGGAAAGCGGGTCCGGTGATCGTCACTGGGGACTTTAACCGCTTCATTCCGCGGTACTGGGGTCCGAAGCGGTCCTATGCGCTCTTGGAGGCGGCCCTGGACGGTTATGAAGTTGTCACAGCGGGTGAATTAGCAGGCGTGGACAAACGCGCCATAGATCACATCGCCTTTGCCGGTGACTTCATCACTACCAGCGTGTTCGGCCGTCCCGCTGAGGCGGAAGACGGTCGGAGGCGGTCAGATCATTTTGGCGTCGTTGCAGACTTTGAACTTGGCTCCAGCGGGGTTTGAGCCGGAGGTGTAGGAATAGACCCACACCAGTGACACTCGGGAAGCTCAGGAGATGCGTTTCTGGACTCGGCGCCGGTACCACCGGAATCGAGAAAACCTTATGCTCACTCACCGAGCCCTTCCCAGCGGCGCTGGCGGTGTCCTGCTTTTCTGATGCCTCATCGGCCCAGGAAGGCCGGGTCTCCGGTGATCCATCCAATGTGGAGCGGTCCAGAAGGGAGATCCGCTGTCCAAATATCGCCGTCACCTCGGACGGCTCCGATGGCGTCAGCGAAAGCTTCAAAGTCTTCGAACCACCTGTGTTCCTGCGAGAAGGAGTGGACAAGCATCACCGCGTACGTCGCACAAAAGCGATTGGCCTCGATTATCGCCGAAGCGCATCGGTGAAAGAGCTGATAACGTAATCCTGAGCATTGCTGTTCATGGACACCAAACATGGCGCACAAAGCCTCAATGCGCGTTCTCTTACCGGCCGATGGCGTCAGGCCCAGCCAGTCACCGACGGTCTTGTCGAAACTCTCGTTGACTTTGCCCTCGATCATCACAACCGCCGTCCCGTCGTCTGTTCGGCAAAGCATGAATACGTCGTTCTGACTGGCGCCTGCCGAGCTCCCCGGCATCGGGACCTTATACTCCGGGATAACTACGAGGGGTTCTACGGTCGCGCCGAAAGATCTCTCAAGCGCATCCTTGATCTCGGCCGGCATGCCTCCGCTCTCCTCCCAGCTGTAGGCAAGCGACTTGGCGGAGAAGCCGGTCTTCCAGTGGAGCTCGGGTTCACCCAAGAACTCCTTCCAGTCTTCAGGACCCTTTGTCGGCTTGTAGATCGGACCCAGCTCCGCCTCCTGTTTGTGTTATTATTTTTCAGGCTCAGAGTGCCGGAAGAAGGCCGAGAAGGGAAGCGATCTGTCGTAAACACGAACGGAAGTACAAGGCTTGTAATCCGGCTCTCAATCATCCGGAACGATGACACAAGCGGCCTCGTTAGAGGGATGCTTTGATCCCGGGGGTATAAGGGAAAGTGGCCTGCAGCCGGGAAAACGCCGAGGCAAGGGTCCCTACGAGTTCGGCGGCTTCTAGGACTTCGTTTATCACCGCAGATGGTCACAGAACGCGCTCAGATACGTCAGGAGCGAGGGTTCTGAGTTTTCCGGTGTCAGACAGCGGAGACGCCGAAAAGGCCGCTAGTGACTCTCTCTTAGCGCGCATTGAACGTTTCGAGATTATGGATGCGTTGCAACTTCTCCGGAGCTTGGAAGTTGATTGCCAAAGTCAATCGAGACGGCGTTATCTACCCGAGTAGCTCGGCCAGTCAGGACGTCGATCCCAAGTCCCGGTAGGCCACCCACGACTGCGTTCCCCAGCACCATCGCGTTAAACTCCGAAGAAGGGTCAACCGGTACAATATTGTATCCTGGCAGCTCAGCATACAATTGTGAAATCAATCGTCTTGGAACGGACTGTCGACAAGGAGTATAGCAGATAGTCCTGCCGGGAGCCTTGATTGCTGCCCCGGCAGGCGTCGAGACGAAGGTAATGGTTTCCGTGGATTCCAAGGTGCCGTCGGTTACGGTTGCGCAACCTGATGACAGCACGAGGAGCCCAGTCGCCAATAGCCTTTTCATTCCATGAGCTCTGAAGTTCCCTTCATGGCGCGTGCAATGTCCTGGTCGAATGGAAGTTCGTACTTTTCCATTTCGGCAGAAACCCGGTCCATTTCGTCATTCTCAACTGCAACTGACGCTATTCCAACCCACTGGTTCACATACTTGGATTTTGTGGAGGTCTCGACATTCGAAAAAGTGTCACTTGCATCAAAGAAGAAACTTGCGGTTGTGGTGTCTGTATCAGATCCACCTGCAACTAGGCCGACAAAGGGGATCAAAGTTGCGGCATTCATTTTCATTCGTACGCTGAAATAAGTCCAGACCGACTCGCCGGTGCTAAAATAGTCAACATCGTGCGGTTGTCCGAACTTCTGGTGGACGTCCAGCTTCGTAGTCTTACCTTTTTCCAGATCCGAGTACGCTCCAAAGTTCTGTACTTGTTGAGCGCCATAGTTACTGGCACAAGCTGGCAGCATCACAATGGCCAGCACGATCAGTGCAGTTTTCATATCTGTCTTCCTAGTTGATTAGTTTGTCTGAGGAGTTGTTCTTCTCGGCAAATTTTGAAAGAGCGACCAAGCCGAGCTCGATATTTGCTGCGATCGCTCGTTCATTGGCCATGGCCATGCGCTGAGCCGCGATCAGGTTTTCGCCCAAGCCCGCCTTAGCCTCCGAAGAGATTTGCTCTTGCCAAATAGAATCCGGATTTCCCTTTTTGCGAAGTAGCCAAGCAATTCTTACCTTCGACGTGAGGTCCAGGCCGAGCGCCGGGTTCTCAATCGCAAGAACATCCAGTCGTAGGGTGTATCCAGAAGGGGAGGCTGACGGGAAAAGTTGCGATTTCGCGATTGCCAACTCTACTGCCGTTTGGATGCTTGCGTTTTTCGCCAAGTTCTCCTTCGCACCCGACACTTGAACATCAACTCCAGCATCAAACCCTGAAGTAGCTATTCCAATATCAGGTACCATTTTATTCGGATTGGCAGCGCAGGCAGATATCCAAACGGCGCACAGCACAGCGAAGCAGGCCAAGCGTGCCCGGTTAACTATAGTAAATTGCATGAATTAAGACCCCAAATTGAATAGTCATTCAAATCAGGGTCTTAACTGTGAGTCAAATGTTTAAACGCTGCTTGCTTGTGGAAATGTAACCTTCTGGCTTATTGCCTGAAAGACAACCTAGTCGGTCCTCACGAGAAGGTTGGCGTCGACGCAAACTATTCACCCCGCTGAGTGTCTTAAACGAAAAGGGGAGGCTCCTGTCGCCTCCTCGTAGCAGGCATGGTTGGAAAGCTAGTATAAGGGAAAGTGGCCTGAAGCCGGAAAAATGCCGAGGTAAGGGTCTCTGCGAGCTCGGCGGCTTCTAGGACTTCGGTTCTTTCCGGGGACGGTCTCAGAAAGCGCTCAGATTCGTCACGAGTAGGGGTTTTGCGCTTTCCGGTGTCTGGCAGCGGATAGACCCAGAAGGCCGCCAGTGACTCTCCCTGAGTCACCAGCGAGGTCGGGGTAGATAGTGGAAGCACGGCGCAGCCCAACCCGGCGACCGCAATCCTCTTGCTTCAACCAATGCTTTCAGGTTTTCTTACCGTAGCAAGGGTGGGACCAAAATGGCGGAAAAGCACGGCAAACGTCTGGGACTGACAACCGCAGTTTCTATCGGGGTGGTGATATCGCTTTGGGGAGGAGCAGTCGCCGCGGTCGCGTACAGCATTGCTGTCGGCTCCTTTCAGACGGTTTGGAGCACTCTGGGGGAGGGACAAGCGCAGATCATATCCTCCGCCATTGCCGCTCTGGGATTGATAACGTCGGCAATCCTGGTGCCTTTCGTCTTCAAGGACCGCATCCGGGATTTGGATGGCGCTGTCTCAGACATGCAAGGCAAGATCGTCGGCTTTGAGAAGGATGCAAGCGAGCGCTTGGACAAGCTAACGAAGCTGCTCGACGCCAGGATGGCCGAGATTGAGCGCCGGAGCGGAGAAGACGTAGACCGGATAGGGGAGGTGCTTGAGGAGATCCGGTCAGCGGTGATCCTCTCGGTCAGTGGAGGCCACATCACTGACCCCAAGCATGCCAAGGTTTTCGTGCAGCACCTCTACAATGATGCCATCGCTGCCCTTCAGAGACGGATAAAGGAGAAACCCTATCTCCGGGATGTCACGCGAACCCAAATAGCCAGCCTACGGACGATGTCCAAGCTTTACCTTAACAAGTTGGTGGAGGTGCAGGTGATTACCGAGGAAGAACGCACTATCGTGGACAAGGTGAAGGAGTTTGCCTACCGGAGAAATGGTTTTGGTGTGGCTGATATCAACGAGATCAACAAAGCACGGACCGCGTTTGACCACGCCTTTGGGGAAGCAGCCATCCAGAGTGCTGATGCCGGTTAGAAATGCCATGGCTTGGTGTTGGGGACGCGAGAGGGTCCCGCTATGGCGGGGTGATGATAGTTATCCGGGGAGAAGTGGGGGATAAGCAGCGCTCCGTTCGCTTCGCTCACTTCGGCAGCTGCTCATCCCCCTCATTCCGCAATTGAGTGATAAACGTCGATGTGGGGAGTGGTTGGGTTGGCATGTGTTGGATAAGGCTTCGCCATTACCGCTCTGGCGGTTCTTGGCAGACTGTAGACGCACGTCCCCGGCAAACAAGCACAGTCACCGGTTGTTGTGTTTCGTTTTAGCGTTTCGGGATGAGCGCCTCATCGAGATTCAAAAGCTGATGGCCTGTAACCGGGTCAATCGAATGATATCGCGTTGGCTTCGTGCGTTGTTTGTCTGTGTGAAGCTCGGATAGAAAAAAAGAGCGATCAGTGAAATCCCGATTCCGCTTCATTTCCTTCAAAATGTATCGCGGCCAGAACCCGTCGTAGGTGGACTCCGTGCGCACGGACCAACCCAACGCTTTCCAATCTGCAATCACGTCATTTTCAAAGCTGGTGCGGTGCGCGCGCATTGACTTCAACAGCATGCTGTCCCTGGCCTCAAGACTGGCCGGCTCGCGCTGGAGCGTTTCCAGAAGGCAGCATAGCCGATCGACTCGGTTCATTTCGCTGGTGAACTGTCTGAGCGGCGACGCTCTGACGAGCGGTGGAATGAACCACGCCATGTGTACGTGAGGATGGCGGTCAGCTTTCTCGACTACGCAGAACGCTTCGAACCTGTCGCGCGCTGCTACGCGGTCACCAACATGGGGGGTGTTCGCGTACGCGCGGTCCAGTCGAAAGATAATGCCTTTCAGCTTGTCCTTCACCCAGTCGACCTCGCGGTCGGCGGCAACATCGCTCCGGCTGTAAGAGAAAGGCTCTTTAAGAAAATGGATCGTCGTGGCCGCGTAGGGTTTCTTTTCTTCGATAAACGCGGCCATGGCGTCTACAAGCTTGGTGTGGGTGAGGGACATGAAATGGGAGCTGGCTTAAAAAGTTGAAAACTAATGGATCGAGGCGACCGGAGATCGACCGATCCTCAGGAGGATGAAGGGGGTGCCGCTGGGTCAGCTCGGGAACCCCAATGCTTAAAATTATACCACGGCAGGCAAGCCGCCTGAAGTGGACGGCGAGGCTCATGACCCGCTTTCTCAGTCGAATTGGGATTACAAGTCGTTCACTTTTAAAGAGTTTCGAAAGATCACTTTTCAACGGTCTTTTCAACAGGTGGCGTAGTTCATACCGTTGATTATAAATAATAATATTGCTATCAGGACCTTATGGAATTCAACTGAGTCCTTCCCCTAGGGACTGCCACCAGACTTCCCCCAAATTGATCGTTTTCTGAACGCCGATGTCACCTTACCCCCGAATTATGGGTTAAGATCGCGTGACAAGCGTCCCAGCAGGCTCTAGGTTTCCTTGCTGGGGAATTTGGGTTGATGACGAAGATTGCAGCCAGAACCGAATCAGAAGCGCCCGCCAGCGAGCCTGCTGCGCGGGTGATTGGCCGTGTCAAATGGTTCGATAGTGCCAAGGGCTATGGCTTCATCGTTGCCGAGTCCTGCTCCGATTCTGATTTTACCGGCGATGTCCTGCTTCATATCTCCTGCCTGCGGGAATATGGCGAGCATTATGCGGATGAAGGCGCCAAGATTGTCTGCGATGCGGTCCGCAAGGAACGTGGCTGGCAAACTGTTCACATCATCGAGATGGAACGCCCGCGCGCTGTGGTCGCGCAGGAAAAGGGCCTCCGGCCGGACTATGAGACCGTGACCCTGAAATGGTTCAACCGCGCGCGCGGTTATGGTTTCGTCCTGCGCGACGGGCAGGATGTGGATGTGTTCGTCCATGCCGTTGCCCTTCGCAAGGCGGGCTATGAAGAGATCGAGCCTGGCACCCGTATTGATGTGATCATCGAGGCCGGCGCCAAGGGCGAACATGTGTCGTCGGTAAAAGCGCGCCGCTAGAACGGCGCTCGGCGCTTGCCGGGTGCAAAACGCCCCGGTAAACCAACGCCATGATGCGCTTCATCCTGACCTTCGTTTTCGCCGCCGCCATGCTCGTGCAGGCCGCTTTCGCCCAGCTCGAAACGTCTCCGCTCAGCGTGAAGGCAGGTGAGGAGACACACGACTTCACCGTCGAGATGGCGACTACGCCCGAGCAGATCCAGCAGGGCCTGATGTTCCGCCAGGAACTCGCGCCGGATGCGGGCATGCTGTTTGACTTTGGTGTAACCCGTCAGGCCAGCATGTGGATGAAAAATACGCTCATCCCGCTGGATATGCTGTTCATTCTCGAGAATGGCGAGGTCATCGCGATTGCGCGGAATGCCCAGCCGGGGTCGCTCCGGTCTGTCGGGCCCGGCGTGCCGGTGCGCGCCGTGCTGGAGATCCCGGGTGGCCGCGCCAAGGAGCTTGGCATCGAGCCGGGCGCCATCATCGTCCATCCGATTTTTGGCAATACCGGTGGCTGACAGCGAAACGGTACAGCCGCTGCCGCGCGAAGGGTTCGCGCTGACGCCGTCCCGCGGAAAGTTCACGATCCATAATGGCCCAAGCTACCGCGCGACCGCTGCGGGAGATATGCGCACGGGCCTCTGGGTTCTCGACCGTCATTGCAACGGCATGGGCTTCCTGCATGGCGGGATGATGTCGGCTTTTGCCGACAGCGCGCTCGCTTGGGCTGTCTGGAGCGCGACGGGCAAGATGTCGGTGACCATTCGGTTGACGCTCGAGTTCATGGAGATTGCCCGCGAGGGTGAGTGGATCGAAGCCCACCCCGAAGTGTCTTCCATCGATGGGGATTTCATCCATGTCAGTGCGAACATCGTGAAGGAAGATGGCGGCCTTGCCGCGCGGGCTACCGCGGTTTTCCGCACTGTCCGCCGCAAAGCCGATTGATCTGAACAGGCAGTATCAGCCGGGGATGCCGAGCTCGTTCAGCGCGAAGGCCTTGATAGACTTGTAGTCCGCCTTGCCGTTTGGCGCGCGGCCCAGATTGTCCTTGAACAGAATACGTTTGGGCGCCTTGTAGCGGGCCAGTTTAGTCTGGATAAAAGCGCGCAATTCGTCTTCCGAGACATCTTTGTTCACGGAAACAACAGCCGTCACAGCCTGGCCCCACTTGTCGTCGGGGACGCCAACAACGAGGGCGTCACTGACAGCGCCATGCGATTTCAAGGCTTCCTCGACCTCTTCGGGATAGACCTTTTCACCCGCCGTGTTGATGCAGTTCGATCCGCGCCCGAGCAGGGTGATCGTTCCGTCCTTCTCCACGGTGCACCAGTCACCGGGGATGGCATACCGCACGCCGCCGATCGTCTTGTACGTCTTGGCCGTTTTCTCCGGGTCCTTGTAGTAACCCAGCGGGACTGCGCCACCACGGGCGATGAAGCCTGGCTCCGTGCTGCCGGGCAGAACTTCGCGGTCGTCTTCGGTGAAGACCTTGCAGCTTGGTCCGATTTCGAACTTTGAAGTTTGCGTACCGCCATCGGCCGTGGTGACGGAGCTGCCGAAGCCAACCGCTTCGGAGGCGCCGAAACTGTCATTCAGGGCGGCCTGCGGCATGTGCTTGAGAAGTCCCTGTTTGACTTCCGAGCTCCACATTACCCCGGACGAGATGATCGCCAGAACGCTCGACAGGTTCCAGCGGCCGGGGTTTTCATCAAGCGTCTTCAGCATCGGCTTGGCGAAGGCGTCACCGACGATGGCCATTGAGGTCACGCCGTTCTGATGGACGGTGTCCCAAAGGTTTTCAGGGCTGAACTTGGTTTTTTCTGAAAGCGTGACGACCGCCCCGCCATTGAGCATGGCGCCCATTGCCGTGAACCAGCCAGTGCCGTGCATCAGCGGGCAGGCGGGCACCTGGCGGGAAAAGCGGCCCACGGTCAGCGCGTTCTGGACATGCTCTTCCATTGTCTCGGGCACCGGACCACCCAGTTTGCGGACGCCTTCCATGCTCGCTTCGCGCCAGATGTTGTGGGTCCACATGACACCCTTGGGCAGGCCCGTGGTGCCGCCCGTATAGAGCAGGAAGATGTCATCGCCGGAGCGCTCGCCCTTCAACGGAGAAGGGTCTCCCTCTGTGGCCAAAGTCTCGTAGCCAAGCGCGAAAGGAGCAACCGTCTCGCCCCCGATCTGGACCCACGCTATGACGCGGGGCAGGCGGGCGCGCACGCGCTCGACTTCGGCAAGGAACTCTGAGTCGAAGAACACGACGGTCGAGTCTGAGTTGTCGATGATGTAGACGAGTTCGTCGTCCAGATAGCGATAGTTGACGTTGACCGGGGAAAGGCTGGCTTTGAAGCAGGCCGCCATGGCCTCCATGTATTCCGGCTGGTTGCGCATGTAGAAGCCGGCCTTGTCGCCGCGCGTTATACCATGCGCCAGCAGGGCGCGGGCGAGGCGGTTGGTGCGGGCGGTGAAGTCCGGCCAGTAGATCCGGCGGTCACCATGGGCCAGGGCGAGGTCGTCTGGTCCGAGCGCGGCGCCGACCGCATCGAGCATGTCACCGAAATTCCAGTCCATCCGTTTCCTCCGCAGCATTCTTTTTCAGCGATGCTAAGGAGGCGGAGGCGCGCCTGCAATCGTGACCCAAAGTAAACAGCCCTCCGGAGCGATCCGGAGGGCTGCTTTGGTTTCGCTGGGTAGCGAGTGGGACGGACTTAGAAGTCCATACCGCCCATGCCGCCCATACCGCCGGGCATGCCACCGCCGCCGCCGGAGTCTTTCTTCGGCGCTTCGGCAATGCCGGCTTCCGTCGTGATCAGCAGGCTGGCCACCGAAGCAGCGTTCTGCAGAGCCGAACGGACAACCTTCACCGGGTCGATGACGCCCATGGCAACGAGGTCGCCATACTCTTCAGTCTGGGCGTTGAAGCCGTAGGAGCGCGACTTGTTGTTGATGATCGTGTTGACGACCACCGAACCTTCGACGCCTGCGTTCTCGGCGATCTGACGGATCGGAGCTT
>SXGS01652718.1_pt1 | contig 17438 bp, 14 predicted proteins | sample 3174681 | NCBI WGS metagenome assembly SXGS01 (sample SAMN11356861, study PRJNA531348) | freshwater metagenome | isolation source: freshwater sample F1-80 | place: China: Fuxian Lake, Yuxi | collected 2017-12-25 | reverse complement strand
GAATTTGGCTGGCAGCCCGGAGCGCGGTTGTGTGCGAAGCACCAGCCGCAGCAGGTTTGGCGTGATAGCGAGCCTGAGATGCTGCTGCGACTGGCTTTCAGCACAGTCGCGCTCCACCGACAACTCGCGGATGCACCAGCCACAGCGTGTGCGGCGATCGTGCGGCTCAACTACCGCGCTGGAGCCGGCCGGATGATATTAAGGTTGTTTCTCCTCAGTAAACGCAACGGCTGAAAGATTGAACTTCCCAGAAATCGTGCCGCCGATCTTCCGAGACGCTTGATCCAGTGCGAACGTTCCGCGCAGGCGGTCAGGGAGCCACACGCCTCTCCGCTGGAATTTAGGCGAACCGGGCAAGCCTTGGACCAGGTTCGCGAAAAGGGAAAAGTGCGCCAGTTTCGATTTGCCGGGCGCCGTCAGATAAGGATCGATGCGAAACTGCAACTTCCAGCGCATATCGCCGGTGGGATCAACCGCCACGACTTCAACCACGGAATAATCCTTTGGCCCCTAGTTTGGCAGCGCCACCGACCCGAAACGGGTGCACGGCTTGCGAGTTTTTCCCTCGACCGTGAATTCAAGATTGGCCGAACCGTGGCCGATGAAATTTGTGGGAGCGGTTTCCATCATAACTGCGGAAAAGGAACCCTCGATATGCATTTGCGGTCCGGTCGCCGGTGGCGAGGGCCAGGGTTGAATCTCCGGCCAGTCGAGAGGAGGCCTGTCGAGTTCCGCCTGCACTTCCTTTCGACGCCCGTTCACAAACTGAACGATCAGGTCGTACCCGGCTTCGCCCTTCCGCAGAATTGGCTTCGCAACGGGCCTCCTATGCGGCTCGCTCAGGCGCATGGCTCGATCCAGTTCTGCTAGCAGAGCCTGCTCGTCCCACACCTCGGCAAGTAAACGCCGCATTTCCTTCCGATATCGCTCTCGAATTGCCGGCAGCTCCCACAGACGCTGGCAAAGGAGTTCCGCCGCCTTCACGGATTTTGGAACCGTGTCAGGAAGCATTCCCTCTTGCATGAAGCCATAATCTCGTCCCCAGGGTATGAACAAGAATTTGCCGGACTGCCTGGGTCGGTAAACGTAGTTCAACAGCCGTTGACCGTATTCCCAAATCCATGGCAGACAACCCATTCACCACCGACCTGAACCCCCTGCCACCAACGCCCCGCACCCGCAAGAGTGGAGACATCATGCAGTTCAACCCTTCCACCGGGGCATCCAAACACATATCCATCAACTCGCGCACACTGATCTGCTCCTGCCCGATCGCCAGAAAATGGTGCATCAACCTTTTCTTCGTTGCCCCAATCGGATCGACCGCGTCCAACAAGTCGGTCACCGGCCACATTTTGTCGATGTCATCGGCTTCTCGAATCTTCTCCAACAGTTGAATTCGCCTGTCGCCCATTGATCGGTCGGCGGTGTCTCGTTTCTCCAATTGTTCGATTCTGTTTCCAGACAAATTGAACCTCCGGGCAACCTCATTGCGCAAAACTCCATCCTTCCGCATTTGGAGAATTTCCCTGTTGCGCTTCGAAATCGGTATCATGAGGTTTTCACTCGGCGGGGGAATGTTTCTCGGTCAAGGCCACGATAGATTGACGCTGAATTTCGCGACGGAAGTTGTCTGGAATGCGCGCCCAGTCCAGAACATCAACAAGCATGGGGAGGTTGCTTTCGGACAAAGCGGCGCGCAGCCGGTGAAGGTTCCTCTGGGGTGCATCCAATTGATCGGGGTTGCGGATGACCAGATCGAGATCCGAAGTCTCGTGGGCGGTGTGGTTCACGCGACTTCCGTACGCCCAGACTTCAGCGTCCGGCACGTTTTTCCGAAGCGCCTCGAGCAGTGCGGCCAAGTGCTTGGGCTGGAGGTCAAGTGTCGGCATGCCCAAATCTGTCCCGCAAGGTGTTCTCGATGCGGCGCGAATCCTCAGTGAAAGCCGGCATCAGACCGAGGGTTTCCTCGGCAAATCCTTCACCGTAATCGTGGGCTGTGCTGTTGCGATTGTCCCGGTAGGCAAACCAACGTTCAACAGCGGCGGCGTCCATCAGTCCATGTTTGGCGCTGTGGCGCAACACGTCCTTGAAGGTGAGTTCGTCCACGGCGCGTGGGTTGCCGGTGTAGGATTTGACGGCTTTGCGGAGCAGCTTGCCAGCGGTTTCCAACGTGAGTTCGAAGCCTTTGACGGCGGCGTTGCGGTAAACCTCATAATCTATGCTCCCAGCCGGCGCCCGCCGCAATTGGACGAGCGAAGATTCCAGTGTCTGAATGCAACGTGATAAATGTTCGGTGCTGAATTGCATGGCACTTTCTCGAGGCCCCAGCCTAACCCAAAGAGAGTTCGGGGAATAGTTTTTTTGATCGCTCCGATCTCGACTGATCCGACATCATTCTTCAGCGTTCGCCGGAACGCGAAATTCCAGCCCATGACGAATACGAGGGTCAGTCCCGCTATTGTAGAATTACTCGTTGCCTCCATTGGCGGACTTGGCAGGCCCTTCACCCTTCGCGTGGCCCGCAAGCTCGGAGTCCAGCACGCACGCGCGAATTATCGTCCGCCTTCGCGCCGAAGCTATGGCGGGACAGGTGTGAAGATTCGTGGCGATCGCCGCGAGCCGATCATCAAGGATGCCGCTGGTCGGATGCGCGTCCGCGAGATGATGGCCGAGGTCCGCGCCAAACCGGTTGGCAGATCCACACGAATTGCTTGATGGCAAGTTGCTGGCGGACAAGCTGCCGTTGAGCGATTCCCCGTGGAACCGTTGCCCGGCAGGCGAACTGTTCAACTCATGAAGTTCAACGTCGGCTGGCCGCCGAAACCGGTGGGATAAGCGTAAAGGTTCTGGAAAAGGAACATCTCCTATCCTTTTGGCCTTCACCAGGAGCCTTTGGCCCGACGGCCAAGGGCACCCTGAAGCGTGTTTAGATGCAATTCTTCGACACCATTCATTTTTGGAGATTCTCGCGAAGTCAAATTCGGTGGTTTACCGAGGTCTGAACCTTGAGGGTGTGACATTGTTTCATGGAGGCGGAAGGCTGGTGGCGTTGCGAGGGGCGGTATGAAGCAAAGCACGGTAGAAACGGCGCGGGAAATTCGCAGCATCCGCGTCCTGGAATTCCATCATGAGGCCGGTGGCGGTGTTTGTGAGGAGCGGAAGCCAGTTGAGCAGATCCGATGACGCCTCGATGACTTGATCATGTTGGTTGCAGGTGTTCAACGTGAACGTAAACCCGCTCGGACGGAAGCCGGTTTTCACCAGCACCGGCTGTGGCTCCATGCTGAATGGGGCCAGGCGCTTGCCGGAGATCGGAAGTTCGAGACTGCCATCCGGCTGTTGCCAGCCGACTGCCAGATGTTCGCTGCCTACGCGCTGCTTGTGCAGCGCCTCGACGTAATAACGTCGGCCAGCTTCGAGGAGGACAGGTTGCGACTTCGGAGCAGTGTCCCAATCGAGCGGGCCGGTCGAAGCATTGACGCTGGCGATCAACTGCTTGTTATCCGCCTTGTCATCGTTGCTCAACCACAGTTCCGCCCGGTCGTCCGCCGTGATCCGGAAGCGGTACTCCCCGGTGAGTGGCGGCGTCAGGTAGCCACGCAAGCGAGCGCCGTGGTATTCGCCCCAGCCGGGTGGCGCCTCGAAGTTTTCAAGCAGCTCCCAGCCAGTTGGCCGCCTGGGAAAGTGCGAGTAGGTCGTCAAGTTGGTGAGGCCGGTGCCTGGCCGGCGTGTCCAGAACTCGCGCAGTAATCCACTCGCGGTCCCGGGCGGGAGGTTCGTGCCGAGATTGACGAGCACCGGTGGCGAAGTGGAAGCAAGTCCCCGGTCATCCGTGGCCCGCGCTGTCAGGAGCATTCGGCCCGAACGGAAGCGAGGCTTCCACGCCAGCGTGTAGGGCGGTTTGTTTTCTTCGCCGATCAAAGTGGAGCCGGCGAAGAACTCGACTTTGGCGACAGGGCGAGTGCCGGGTGTCAGGCCGACGGCGATACCGAGAGTGCCGGCAGCGGTGGCGTTATTCGTGGGCGAGGTGATTTGGATTGTGGGCGGAAATTGCGGCGCGTCGTCGTCCTCGATGGTGACGAGGGCGCGAGCTGTGCCAAGCTGCGCGCCGCCCGTAGGTTCAGTCAAGACCACCGTGAAGTCGCGAGCGCCGTCCACGGTCCGATTGTTCAGGATGGGGACGGTGATCAACGCCGTGATTTCGTCGTCCGCGAAACGGACGGTGCCGGTGCCGGGCGTGAAGTCGATGCCGGCCCTGGCCGTCCCAGGCGAGACGGTAAAGGTGGCGGAGACATTGCCGGCGCTTTCGCCGATGCGCCGCACGCCGATGACGAGTTCGGATTCCTCTTCGCCGACGGCGAACGATTCCGCCGCGAGGGTGATGCGAGTGGAGTTATCGCCAGGCCAGGTGGTGGTGATTTCGGTGAGCCGTTTGAGTTGGGAGACGATACTGCTGAGAGGCGCATCAAGCGATAGATTGAAGAAGCAGGCGAAGTCGACGCCATTGGTGTTTTGAAAGTTGAACGAGTACGCGCCTGCTTCACCACCGGCCTGTGCTCCGGTCTTCTCAAGATGGCGCCAGCGCCGAGGATCACCGTTCATGAATGAGGAAATGCCTGCCGCGGGGGAGAAGGAATTGCCGTGTGAGATGAGGCGGGTTTGAGCCAAGGTGACGAGGGCTTCGACACTTGCAAGCAGGCCGCCGGGCCCGATCGAGGATTCGTGAAGGTAGTCGGCGCCGCCGTCCGGAATCGGCAACAGTTCCTCGGTTGGGAAGTTGGCGTTGTTGCGGCCCAGCGCCGCGCCGCCGTTGTCGTAGTAGGGTTCGTCAAACTCCCGCAGCTTGGGTTCCGTGCGTTGCAGGCCGATCCCACGAATCCCCCAAGGCCTGACCACGTTGCGAGTGACGTAAGTGAAGAAATCGACGGCAGATGCCTTTTCGATGACCAACGCCAGCACGCTGTAGCTGGGACTGCTGTAGTCGAAGCGCGAGCCCGGTTGTGATTTCAAGGGCCGAGTCAACAGGTAAGAAATCATGTCATTCATGGTCGCAGCATGATCCAGACTCAAGACAGAAGACATGCTGAACCACTCGGGAATGTCGTTGTCCCAGCCGCTTCTGTGCGCGAGGAACTGCAGCACATGAATGTCCCGCCAGCGGGCATCACCCCACCGGCCACCGTAAGGCTCGATTCCGGCAAACGAAATCGCTGGTGTGTTGGTGGCGATGACCTCTCGCTCAATCAAGTGTTTGATTGCGGCTGCCGTGAAGGTTTTGCTATTGCTCGCCACGCGAACGCGCGAGTCCGGGTGGAACGGCACCGTCAGATTCTTGTCGCTCCAGCCGTAGCCTTGCTTGAGCACGAGCCGCCCATTGTGCATTACTGCGAGGGCGCCGCCTTTGACGTTGTACGCCCGCATGAAATTGGTCATGGCGGTGTCGAAAACCGCCAGTTCGGGCGTTGACGTTCCGGTGATGGGAATGGGCGCGGTTGCTGTGGCGGGAACCGTTCGGAGCAGGAGGCCGGCGGCAAGCAGTAAGAGAACGAGGTTTTGCTTCATGGCGGCGAGAGTCTATGGAGTCTAATCCGGCAGGCGGTCCTGAATCCAACCCCAGTCGGCCAATCCGCCGATGTCGCTGGAAGGAATGACCAGCTTTCCGGTGGTGTATGTGAGCTTCGCTCTCGATCCCTGCCAGCGATGAGCCTCGACGTGGCCATCGGCATAGGAGAGCGTGCCCTTCCCATCGTGGCGCTCGGCGGGAAAGGAAACCCAGAAGGGCGGGGTCGTCGCGAAAGCGGGATTGCCGATCATGAACGCACCTTCATCGATTGAAGCGGCCTCCTCGTCGATGAACACAAAGACCCGGCTGGCTCCCTGGGCCGACACCTGCGAGAGCCGAAGGAGATTCAACTCGTCGCCGTTGATTTGATCCGCCGCCGTGCCGGTCTTGACCTCGCTATTCAGCCAGAAGTTCGCGGAGTAACTGCGGTTTCGAGGCATGCCTGGGCGATCCTGGACCGTTGAATTGTCCGATGGGCAGCGGTAGATGCCGGCGTTCCCGCCCGCGTGCGGCCAGAGCTGTCCGACCCGGAGGCCCGTGTCGTCCGGATCCAACTTGGCATTGCCCACAACCCAGGAACCGGAAGGAGCAACGAGGTCGAATTCGCGGCGTTCGACGCGATTAGTCGGCAGACGATCGTCGTTGTCGTGGGCGTAACTGAGCCAAGCGAGTTGGAGCTGCTTGATATTGTTGAGGCAGGTGGCCAGCCGGGAGGTGGACTTGGATCGCGCCAACGCGGGCAGCAACAGGGCCGAGAGCAAACCGATCACCGCGAGCACGACCAGGAGTTCGACGATGGTGAAACCACGTCGCCTTCGCCTCCGTCGTTGATTCGGGATCCTTATTCGCAGCCTTGTTGGCATCGCATTGAGAGACCGCCGATTCTATTCACGGTCCACGTCGGATCGTTCGATAGAACTTCCTGTCTAAACTTCCCACTTCAAAATCTTCAAACTCAAGTGTCTCGCTCGTCGCCGTCTTTTCTCCAAGATGCTTCCAAGCTCCAAAACCGGGCGAAGCTGTGAAGCTGGTCGCGCTTTGCAGAAGATACGCCGCTCCCGGGGTCGTAGGAGAGAGCCTAAGTCGGGCCCGCGGCTTTATGCCATCGTTTGTCCACTGGACTGTGAGCAGTGAACCAGGCTCCAACGTCACCGACATCTCTTTGGCCAGTCCCAAAAGATTTCCCCCGCTTGGATCGCTCAAGACCACTGTGAAGTTTTTTGCCCGCCCGCCAGTGCTGTTCGGCTTCACAGCAACTGTGATGAGTTTATTTCTTTCCAAAAGCGCAAAAGTCAGAGTTCCATTTTCTGCCTCGTAGTGCTCCCCCGCTTTTGCCGTGCCGTCGCGTGTGGCGTAATGGACCGTTGCACCGGCGCTGGTCTCGCCGTAGCGGAAGACCTCAAAGCTAGCCTCTGTCCGGCTCTCCGGCACGGTGATGCGGCCGTCGTGTTCCATCATAAATGAATGGTGGGAGAAGCCAAATCCTGACAAAAGCGCGGGTTGTTCGAACACTCTGAATAGGGCTCCTGAATAGGCCTGACGAACCATCAATTTGCCATCCGGCAGGACCGATACCGTGCCGGCGAAAGGCACTCGGAAAGTTCCATCACGCGACCCATCAGCATTATATCGCTCGATGTCAGAGCTGGGATAACCCAGGTAGAATGAGGTCAGAATCTTTCCGTCTGACTGAAGCGCCGCGCCGATGGCCCGCCTGCTTCGGTTCGGTTGAAAAGCCGAGCGAAACGCGGAATCCAGCGAACCGTCCGGGTTCAGGCGGGCAACCCCTGGCTGCACCGTGCCGTTCACCGAGTCAAAGCTTCCGCCAATGATAATCTGGCCGTTTGGTTGCATCAGCATCATCGACACGATGGGTGTGGCCGTCACGGTGCCCAAACCAAATTTCAGCAAGGAATGGAACGTATCATCCCGGGAGCCATCCGAGTGCAGCCGTACGAGGCCAGTGTCCGAACTTCGGCACTCGTCAAACAGATCGAACGCGAGCAGTATCTTCCCATCGGATTGAAGCGCCATCGCCAATCCCTGGCCACAAGGCGGCATCATCCCCGATTTGAACGATGGATCGACCGAGCCGTCCGGATTCAGCCGCATGATGGTCCCGGCAAGCACGATCAATTTGCCATCCGGTTGCACTACTATTTGCCTCACATAGTCGCCGACACCTTGGCATTTGAACGTCTTGTCGATGGAGCCATTGGGTTGCAGGCGCGCAATGCTGGAACTCTCGAACCCGTCGCTCGTTTCCACTGAACTGCCGAGCAGGATCCGCCCATCGGGCAGCGCAAGCAGCGCGTGGAGCTCGCCGATCGGGAAGGTCGTTGTGACGGCGTCGAAACGAAAACCTGGGTCGGGCGCCCCATCGGCGTGAAGCCGAGCCAACTTCCAGAAGCGCTCGGAGTTGAAGGCGGACTTTGAAATTGAAACGGCGGCGACCACACCCCCGTCTGGCTGTACCGCGAAGGGGCTTGAGAGCAGAACGTAACTCCCACGGTCGTTTGCAACTTGCGCCTGAAAGCTTGGGTCCACCATGAACGGTATCTCGTTGTCCCAAATGGTCAGTGATGCGGTGGAGCGCTCGGCCGCGAGCGTGGCGCCAACAGGATCACGCAGCGTTAGGGTGGCAGTCCGGACCGGGTCCAAACGCCCGTTGTCCAGAATCACCACAGAGAATTGCTGATTCGTCACTCCGTGGGCGAATGTCAAAGTGCCGGTGACGGCGAGGAAATCCACACCGGCTCGCGCGGATCCATCAGTGATCGTGTACGCCAGTTGAGCCGGCTTGCTCAGATCACCGCCCCGTAAAACCTGCACGAGAGCAACCCCTTCGTCTTCGCGCACGTAAAGCTCAGAAGTGTCGAAGAGGAATTCGCTGGAAGCCGCCAGGGCAAGCTGAATCGGGACGAGCAGTTCACAAAGCGCAAAGCCGATGCATGCAGTGCGTGTGTTGAACTTCCGAAGCGCCCTCGAAGCGCTTCCATTCAGCCCGAGGGTTTGGGCGCGGGTAGTCGTGATTGAGCAGTCTTTAATCATGGAAAACGCACTTTCTCATTGTAATGGCTTGTACCACATCCAGTCTTTTCCCGGTTCCAAAGCGCGGCGTGGATTCCTGCGGATAATCGAGGTGAAGTCGCATTGCTGGGCGTGGCCGTCGACGAAAAGCACCGGCGCCACGAGCTTCTCACTATCCTTCACAGTGGCCGCGCTGAACATCTTCCCGCCGTGCGAGGCGCTGTGCCACTGTGTCACTTCGACATTACCGTTCTGATTCCAGGGATAGGCGGCGGGCTCGTGGACACTGATGAAGCGCGAGGGTTCGGGCACCCAGCTTTCTTTTTTGCCCGCGAGATTGTGCTCGGGATATTCGGCCAGCTTAAGCGTGGCGTAGTCCTGCTGGAGATAATGGTTGAAGCGATAGCTGCATCCTGAGGAATCCCAGATGGTGGGACGCAATTTGAAGCCGCCAATTTCCGCCCCGCGGTCCGCCGGACAATGGAACGATCCCGCAGCCGGCACATACGGAGCCAGCAAGCGATTCGTTGCGGGCGGAAAACTGGATGCCATATCGCGGCGGGGGTCCTTTCCGCCCAGCGAGTTGCCATGCGTATAATCCGGGTTCGCTCCGGGATTGAACTGCGACGAATGTGAGGGTGGGAAGGTGTCGCGCGAATCGTCGAGATACAACTTCAAACCGAGGCCGATCTGGTGGAGATTGCCCAGGCACTTGGCCTTGTGCGCCTGCTGTTTTGCTTTGCCGAGCGCGGGGAGAAGCATCCCCGCCAGTATCGCGATGATGGCGATGACGACGAGCAATTCAATGAGTGTGAAGGCATCATGAATGTCATGAGCGGAGGGCCAAAAGCGCTGGAGGGCTGGCCCGGCCCATGACTCCCCGCACGGGACTTCCCGCTCCCTGGCCACACCAGCTTGGCATTGCGATGAATATTTGGAGAGTTGGTTGTCCGTGGTTTTCATCTCATTAATTGGCCGAATTGGAAGGGCGAGAGAGCTTCGCCTGAAATGACTTCACGATCGCGGCCCGGTGGCTGCCACGCGACGGCCAAGTGATCCGCGCCCGCGCTCTGTTTTTGCAGGGCTTCGAGGTAGTACCGGCGGCCCGCGATGAGCGTCAGTGTGCTGGACTTTTGACCGGCGTGCTTGTTCCACTCGCGTGGCCCGGTCTTCTCCGCAAAGGCTATCTGCACAACGCCCTCGGGCCGGTCGTTTCGACTGACGTAAAGTTCCGCCCCTTCCCATGCCGCAAGCCAGAACGTGTACTGGCCCGTGACGGGGGGATGAATGTACCCGCGGAAACGCGCCCCAAAATTCTCACCGCGGTTCAATGGCGCTTCGAAAGACTCGATCTTCGTCCGAACGCTTGGCTGATCCGGATAGCGGGGATCAAGCTTCAGGAAATTGACGTGATACGCGCCGGGAACATTCGTCCAGTACTCGGCCAGAATGCCTCCGGTCCGTGGCAGCGCCGCCAGTTCCGTTCCTGCCGCCACTTCCGCGGAGTGGCCTGCCGCGACGGTGACAGGCTTGACGGCCGGACGCGTTGTGTCCGCAAACCGGACCTTCCCCTCCGCGACGTCGAGACGTGTGTGGGCGGCGGAGGCCTGGAGCGTGAACCGTGTGCCGATCACCGTCGCGGCGGCGTTTGGAGTGGTGACGACCAACGGGCGAAAAGCGGGCTGCCGGGCCACGTCCGCTTCCAAAGTTCCAGTTTTAAGTGCCAGTCGTTTGGCGGATTTAAAGGCCGCGAATGTCAGCTCGGTCTTTTCGGCGACCCGCAACTTGGTTTGTTCATTTCCAAATCCGATGACCGCGACCCCGTTGATCCCGGTGCTCAACACATCGCCCGGCCGAAGCGCGAGACCCGCTGTGGCGCGGATCCATTCTGTCCCGCGCTGGATCGCCACCGCTTGTCCCCGCGCCTCCGCAAGCACCGGTTCCTCCATGGTCGGACTGAATTGCGACCGGACCAATCCGAGCAGCAGAGCGAAGCACGCGGCGAGGGCCAAAGCGGCTCGATTGATTGTTCGTTTTGTTGATGCCGGAAAAAGAATGGAACTTCCGGCGGGCGCGGCGGACTTCAGGGAGGTCTTCTTTGAATCCGATGATTCCCCTGATTCCTCGGACCGTATCTGCCGCGCTGTGAGACGAACAAATCGGGAGGCGTCGCCCTCGGCCTGGAGCCTTATTCGCCATGCGGACTCGAAAGCCGCCGCCGCCCGTTCCGGAGCCTGGCTTTGGGAGAACAAATCCCAAAGCGCAAGTTGTTGCCTCGCGTCCCGGCGGCGTTGGGAATTGGCGCGAAGTTCGACCGACAACTCAGCCGCTTCGACGCCGTTCAGTTCGTCGTCCAGCAAGCGTCCGAGCAGATGCTGATAGCGCTCTTCGGTCATTTCCAAGCCTCTCCAAGCCTGCCTTCGACGCAGCGTCTGACGGCGAGGCGGATGCGGGTCAGGCTTTGGCGAATGGCTTCGGCACTCTGCTGTAAAGCTTGAGCGAGCGTGGTGGCGTTTTCGCCGCCCTCGTAGCGCCGGCGGAGCAGAGCGCGGCTGCGTTCGGGCAGTTGTTCGACGCAGCGTTGGAGGGCTTCGGACAAGCGTTCGGAGCCCGTGTCATCGGCCCCTTCGACCTCGTCCGGCACTTCCGTCAGCACCTCCGCGAGGGCGCCATGGACCAGGCGTGACCGGCGGGCATGCTTGCGCCGTTCGTTGGCAACGAGCCGCCGGGCGATGCCGCGGAGCCAGCGGCCGAAGTCCTTCGAGTTGTCGAAAACCGCCCGCTTGCGAAACGCGGTGACAAAGACTTCCTGCGCCAGGTCGTCCACCCATTCCTCCTCAGCGCCGAGAGCACGGATGAAGGCGCGCAAACCCGCCTGGTGCTCCCGCACCAACTCGGAGAACATGTCCACGTCGTCGGGATCCGGCGGCTCGGGAGTTTCCGCGTGCTGAGAGCTGACATCCACGCTCATACCAACATATTGTCATGAAGGAGCAAAGTGTGACGATCAAGGCAACATTCTCCGCGGCAATACTCAATGTGGTGCGCGGGGAGATACGCCAACTAAAAGCCAACCATGCAGACCCTTGGAATCACACCTTTTTTCTGCGAACGAGCGGAACCAAGTGGTGGGCATGCAGATGTTGAACCTTTACAAGAGCGCGCCGCTGGTGAATCCCCAAGGGCTGGCGTTCGTGACCCTTAAAACGGTAATTGCCCATGGCGAATCTTCGCAAGATCCTGGCAATAATAACCTTCCGAATCACTCACCAGAAATGGTCTCAGAGATCCAGGCGTTCGCCGAGTTGAAAAACTTCATGCGAGCAGCCAAGGGCAAGGCATTCGCTGACGAAATCCCCGGGGGAAGAGGTGTTGAACGCGATCATGTCAGCCTGGAGGGACTTGCACCCTCGGCGTTGTTCGACTTCTCCTGTGACGCACCGATGCTCATCTTGGAAAACACCCCCGCCTAAATCACATGCGTCTCTTGAGAAAGACGCCGTTTTGACCAGTCTTCGTCAAGCAGCCGGCAGGGATGCCGGCGATCCCTGGCCGAAATGAGACTAGCTGAGGGAATCCAACTCGCCATTGTTTGTCTTGTTTTACCCCACAGGATCTGAGGTCTGATTTTCGTGCAGTGTGGCATTTGTTCTGCTACACACGGCGGTCTTATGCTTCGTCCATCGTGTTTTTTTGGAATCTGCCTGCTCTCGTTAATGCTCTCTTTTGGAGCCATCGCTCAAGTCGGCATCTCGGAATTCATGGCCAGCAATGGAAATACCCTCGCCGATGAAGACGGTGAGTTCTCTGACTGGATAGAACTCGAGAATCTGGGTCCATCGCAGGTTAATCTGGAAGGTTGGCATCTGACGGACAACCCGGCCGATCTCGCGATGTGGCGGCTGCCCGCGGTAGTAGTGCAGCCGGCTGGCCGATTGATCGTGTTCGCGTCTCGAAAAGACCGGCGCGACCCCGCGAAAACCCTGCACACAAACTTCAGCCTCGACTCGGATGGCGAGTATCTTGCGCTCGTCGAACGCGATGGAAGAACAATCGCGACCCAGTTTTCGCCGGGGTTTCCAAGGCAGCTCAGGGATGTGAGCTATGGCCGTTTGAAACGGCCCGATGAGTCGTTTGAAGTGGGCTATTTGACGCCGCCGACACCGCGCGCGGTGAACGCCGGTGGTTTCTTGTCCGTGGTCAAGGACACGAAGTTTTCCCATGGTCGAGGTTTTTACGACACGGCGTTTGAGCTGGGGATATGGACTGAAACGCCGGAGGCGGTCATTCGATATACACTGAATGGCACCCTCCCCAGCCTGACCAACGGCATCACTTATTTGAATCCAATCCCGATCGCCCGAACCACTGTCGTGCGGGCGGCGGCGTTCAAGGACGGTCATCGCGCTTCGAACATCGATACGGAAACGTATCTCTTCACTTCGGACGTCATCCGCCAGTCTGCGGACGGCCGGGCGCCGGCGGGGTGGCCGTCGAGCTGGGGTCGCAACGTCGTGGATTACGGCATGGATCCGGACATCGTGAACAACCCCAAGTACAGGGATTCGATCACTCAAGATCTGAAAACGATTCCCAGCTTTTCAGTGGTCTTGAATCTGGACGATCTTTTCCACTCGAGCCGGGGCATCTACGCGAACCCGGGAGAGGATGGGCGCAATTGGGAGAGGGCATGCTCGTTGGAACTGATTCATCCCGATGGCAGGAAGGGTTTTCAAGTCAATGCCGGCATTCGAATCCGGGGCGGGTTCAGCCGGAGCACTGGGAATCCGAAACACGCGTTTCGGTTTTTCTTCAGGGAAGAGTACGGGGATCCGACGCTGCGCTACGACCTGTTCGGGGGCAAGGGCGCTGCCGCGTTTAACGCGATTGACCTTCGGACGTTCCAGAACTACTCCTGGAGTTTCCAGGGCGATTCGCGGGGCGTGTTCATCAGGGACCAGTTCAGCCGCGACACCCAGCTCGCGATGGGAAGCCAAGGCGAGCGCGGAGATTATTATCACCTTTATATCAACGGCCAATACTGGGGGCTTTTCAACACGTGCGAAAGGCCCGAAGCGTCCTTTGGCGAAACTTATTTCGGCGGCCTCTCTGAGAACTACGATGTCATCAAGGTCGAAGCGGGCCCCTACACCATCAACGCGACAGACGGCAATCTCAGCGCCTGGACGCGATTGTGGAATCAGGCGAATCCAGGGCTTGGCTCCAACGAGGCTTACTTCAGAATCCAGGGGCGCAACCCGGATGGCACGCGCAATCCCGCCTTGGAGAATCTCGTGGATGTGCCAAACCTCATCGACTACATGCTGGTCATCCTGTACGGGGGAAATCTGGACGCCCCGATCTCGAATTTTCTCCAGAACAATTCGCCTAATAATTTTTACGGGATGCGCGATCGCACGGGGACCAACGGGTTTCGGTTCTTCGCGCACGACGCCGAACACACGCTCCTGAATGTCAACGAGGATCGCACGGGACCCTACGCCGCCGGCAATGTGCTGAACAAGAGCAACCCTCAGTGGGTTTGGCAGAAAATGCAGGCGAACCCGGAATTCCGCATGCTCGTCGCGGACCATGTGCATCGTCATTTTTTCAATGGCGGCCCCTTGACCTCCCAAGCCTGTTCGAACCGGTTCATCGCTCGCATGAAAGAAATCGACCGGGCTGTCGTGGGTGAGTCCGCGCGCTGGGGCGACGCAAAAACGGGAACCCCAATGACGCGGGACACCTGGATCCAGGCTTGCAACACGGTTCTTGGGAGCTTCATCTCCCGCAGATCCGACGTGGTGCTCAACCAGCTTCGTGCAGACAATTTATACCCAAACGTCGCGGCCCCCGGCTTCAGTCAGTTCGGCGGCAACGTCCCGCCAGGATCCTCGTTGAGGCTCACGGCGGCTTCGGCGGGAACCACGATTTACTACACCGCGGACGGCGGCGACCCGAGGGCTTTGGGAGGCGGGATTGCGCCGGCGGCGATTGCTTATCAGGCCTCGATTCCCCTAAGTCGAAACGTTCGAATCAAAGCGCGCGCTTTCCAACCCGCCAACGCCACATGGAGCGCTCTCGCCGAGGCTTCTTTCAACCTTGTGCAAGACCTGTCCGGATTGAGGCTCACGGAGCTGATGTACAATCCGGCGCCCACGGCAACGACCGACGGCCAAGAACATGAATTTCTGGAATTCCAGAACGATTCCGGCCTGGAGTTGGACCTCAGCGGCGCGCACTTCACGGAGGGCATACAATTCGCCTTTCCGTTTGAGGCGAAATTAGCGCCCAACGCGTTTGTGGTTCTCGTGAAGGACGCCGTCGCGTTCACGCGGCAGCATCCCAACGTCAAGATCGGAGGCGTGTTCGGCGGCCAATTAAGCAACTCCGGGGAACAGGTCACGCTCGCCAATGCCGCGGGGATACCCGTGCTGTCCGTGGACTACAAAGACTCCGCCCCATGGCCGGCTTCGGCGGATGGCTTAGGGTTTTCCCTCGTGCCAAGATCGGTCCTCGCGGGGGTTGATTTGGACGATCCCGCGGTCTGGAGGGCCGGATCGTCTGTTGGTGGATCTCCCGGAGCTACAGACTCGGGTGGAGGCCCTGCCGGCGTGGTGATCAATGAAGTCCTCACGCATACCGATCCTCCCTTGGTCGATGCGATCGAACTATTCAACCCTTCGACTCTCGCGGCGGACATCAGTTTCTGGTATTTGTCGGACGATCGGCGCGAGCCCAAGAAATATCAGTTCCCAGCCCAAACGATCATTCCCCCGGGCGGCTTGCTCGTGCTGACAGAGGCGGATTTCAACCCCAATTCGGGTGTGCCGCCCAGCTTCACATTCAACTCTGAGGGGGAAGAAGTGGTCTTATCGTCGGCTGACGCGCGGGGAGGGCTCACAGGTTACAGTGATGGTTTTGAGTTTGGGGCTGCCGCCAACGGCATTTCCTTTGGCAGGCACACCAATAGTGCCGGCGTGGTTTCCTTTCCCGCCCAGACGCGTGTGTCGTTAGGAACCCCCAATGCCGGACCCGCTGTGGGGCCGGTCGTCATTCAAGAGATTCACTATCAGACGGGAGCGGGGCAGGAGCAATTCGTCGAAATCAAGAATATCACCGACTCGCCCGTGGCGCTGTTTGACCCACAAGCGCCTACGAATTCTTGGCGGATCCGAGGTTTTTCCTTCGTGTTTCCTCCCAACCACGTGCTGCCCGCGGGAGGCATGGCTCTCGTGACAAGCGTTGACGCGAATTACATTCGAAATCGATACGGCATTCCCAATGACGTTTTGGTTTTTTCCACGACCGGCGGTGCATTATCCGAGGGAGGCGAGCTGATCGAGTTGCAGCGGCCAGACCCGCCAAACCCGGGCCAAGATGGCGTCGCAGTGACACCTTATGTGACCGTGGACTCGGTTCGCTATGATAACAAAGCGCCGTGGCCAGAGTTTCCAGCGGGGCGAGGAGGATCGATCCAGCGCATCCAACTGCGGGAATACGGAAATGATCCCAAGAACTGGCGGGGTGTGTTGGAACCTACTCCAGGCTTCGACGCGTCGGGAAATCGGCCACCGATGGTGAACGCGGGTTCGCCCATGATGATCGTGACGAATACCTTCCCGTTCGCGATCCGATTGCAGGGACTGGCGGCCGACGACGGGCTCCCCTCGCCTCCCGGAAAACTCAGCCTTCGCTGGTCGGTCGTGTCTGGGCCCGGCTTGGTCACGTTTGACGACATCACCTCGCCCGCGCCGACGGCGCGCTTTTCATCCGCGGGAGGTTATGCGCTGAGGCTGACCGCCATCGACGGGGAGTTTGAGCGCTCAGCCGATCTGGCCGTCGAAGTGCAGGCCGTTCCGGAGACGGTGTCCCTCTTCGCGGCCGGCTCGGTGTGGAAATACTTGGACACCGGCGCCGACCAAGGAACGGCGTGGCGTAACGCCGCGTTCAACGACAGCGCCTGGAAGACCGGAAAAGCTCGCTTCGGATATGGCGGCGACGGAGAGGTGACGGTGGTTGGTTTTGGGCCCAATTCCCAAGCGAAGTACACCACGACCTATTTTCGAACGCGTTTCGACGTGGCCCAAACAAACCGGATTCGAGCGCTGACCGTCCGCGTGCAACGCGACGATGGCATCGTGGTTTACCTGAACGGAAAGGAGATCCTTCGCGATAATTTGCCAGCAGGCACGATCACTTTCAGCACCGCCGCGCTTTCCGCGATTGGCGGCGGCGACGAAACTTCGTTTTTCGATTTTGCCGTCGACGCCTCCTTCCTGGCAGCCGGCTCGAACATTCTGGCGGCCGAAGTCCACCAATCGGCGGGAACGAGCAGCGATCTTGGTTTTGATCTGCAAGTTCTCGCCCAAATCGCGCCAAATGCTCTCGACCCGGATTCGTACGACGCATTTCTTGCCCGGCACTTCTCGGGCACCGAATTGGCGGATCCGAAAATCAGCGGCTCCATCGCGGACCCTGATGGGGACGGTTTCACGAACGCGTCCGAATTTCTCGCTGGCACTCATCCTCGAGACAAATCGAGCCTCCTGAAAGTCGAGCTGGTCAGAGGTCCCGCGATGCCCGGCGCCGGGATGCTCCTGCGATTCTCTCGAGTGGCAGGGAGATCGTATGTGGTTGAATCGCGTTCATCCCTCGGCGCGGGCGAATGGAAGTCCACGTTGGAATTGGGCGCGGTGGCGGCGCATCAGGTGCATGAAATGCCTATTTCGGCCACCGCGACTCCTGGGGGGGAATTCTACCGGGTGAGGTTGAAGCCCTAGTGTGCCGTTCACGAATTCGGTGGGCATTTGTTGTGCCACAGTGAATCTCTGGCAAGGCG
>SXGS01227039.1_pt1 | contig 17439 bp, 14 predicted proteins | sample 3174681 | NCBI WGS metagenome assembly SXGS01 (sample SAMN11356861, study PRJNA531348) | freshwater metagenome | isolation source: freshwater sample F1-80 | place: China: Fuxian Lake, Yuxi | collected 2017-12-25 | reverse complement strand
CGACTTCCTGCGGCACGCGGTCTCGAACGTCCGCAACCCCGACCGCAAAGAGGGCGAGGGGCTGATCCCGATGAAGGATTTCCGCAAGGAGCTCAAGGATCGGATGTCCGAGATCGACATCGACAGCGAGTTCGCTCGGCGCTACCTCAACGATGGCTTCAGTGGCGGCGAGAAAAAGCGAATGGAGATTTTGCAGTTGTCGCTGCTGCGTCCGCGATTCGCGATCCTCGACGAAACCGACAGCGGCCTCGACAGCGACGCCGTTCGAGCAGTCAGCGAAGGGATCAACAAACTCCACGGCCCGCACATGGGCGTGCTGATCATCACGCACCACGAACGCCTGCTCGAATTCAACAAGCCGAGCTTCACGCATGTGATGCTCGCGGGAAAGATCGTCGAAACCGGCGATGCCTCACTCGCTCACGACCTGCACGCCAACGGCTACGCCGCGGTGCGGGAACGTCATCCGGCCGAAGCGGCAGAAGAGCAAGCAGTCACCGTTAAGGCATAACTTTGGAATGCGGTGCTGAAACACCAAACTCCAGAAAGCGAAAATTAATCATGAGCACGGACCTAGCAGTTCAAGAACTTGAAGATCAAGACATTGGCGTTGGCGATTACCAATTCGGGTTCCACGATCCCACGGACAAGTACGTCTTTAAGAGCCGCCGAGGTCTGGATCGTGAGATCGTTTATCAGATCTCCGAGATGAAGAAGGAGCCGAAGTGGATGCGGGACTTCCGCATCAATTCGCTAGAGACGTTCTTCCAAAAGCCGATGCCGCATTGGGGGGGCGACTTGGAAGAGATCGACTTCCAAAACATCTTCTACTACATGAAGGCGGCGGCCAATCTGGAGAAGAGTTGGGAGGATGTGCCCGACGACATTCGCAAGACCTACGACCGGCTGGGCATTCCGGAGGCCGAAAAGAAATATCTCGCCGGCGTGAAGGCTCAGTACGAGTCGGAAGTCATCTACGGCAGCTTGCAGGAAGACCTCGCCAAGCAAGGCGTGATCTTCACCGACACGGACTCGGCGTTGCGCGATCATCCGGACCTCTTCAAGGAATACTTCGGCAAGATCATCCCGCCGAACGATAATAAGTTCGCGGCGCTCAATTCGGCCGTGTGGTCGGGTGGCTCGTTCATTTACGTCCCGCCGGGAGTGAAGATCGACTTCCCGTTGCAGGCGTACTTCCGCATCAACTCGGAGAACATGGGGCAGTTCGAGCGGACGCTGATCATCGTCGATGAAGGAGCGTCGGCCCACTACGTCGAGGGCTGCACCGCTCCGACCTACAGCAGCGACAGCCTGCACTCGGCGGTCGTCGAGATCGTCGTCAAACGAGGCGGCCGGTTCCGCTACACGACGATCCAAAATTGGTCGAACAACGTCTTCAACCTCGTCACCAAGCGAGCGATGGCCTACGGCGATTCGCTGATGGAATGGGTGGACGGCAATCTCGGCTCGAAGCTGACGATGAAGTACCCCGCCATCTATTTGATGGAACCGGGTGCTCGCGGCGAGACACTGTCGATCGCGTTTGCCAACAATGGTCAGCATCAAGACGCCGGAGCCAAGATGGTCCACTGTGCTCCGAACACGTCGAGCCGCGTCGTCTCGAAAAGCATCTCGAAGGGCGGCGGCCGAGCCAGCTATCGCGGCTTGGTCAAAGTCGAAAAGGGAGCGACCAACTGCAAATCCAACGTCGTCTGCGACGCCTTGATCCTCGACAGCAAAAGCCGCAGTGACACTTACCCATACATCGAAGCCGAAGACGATCAGATCGCTCTCGAACACGAAGCCAGCGTCTCGAAGATCGGCGAAGAGCAGCTCTTCTACCTGATGAGCCGCGGAATGACCGAAGCGGAAGCCTCAGCCATGATCGTGACTGGCTTCATCGAGCCGCTCGTCAAAGAGTTACCAATGGAATACGCCGTGGAAATGAACCGTCTGATCGAACTGCAAATGGAAGGCAGCGTGGGCTGAGTCGGCCATGTACGTCAGCGCCGAGATCATCCGCCAAGTCGAACAGCGATACGGCATTCCGGTTGAGATCGACCGGCAATACGAGATGACTCCCGAACAGCTCGACATCGTGCGTTTGGGACAAAAGCAAGGACGCTGCCACGACGTGACGCTCGTAATCGTGGATGACGAGCGAAACATCGTGGTGATTCGTAAGCCGAGCTATCCGCTCGGTGCGTATCGCACGCCGTCGGGAGGCGTCGAAGTGGGCGAATCGTTTGACGGCGGAGCGATCCGAGAAGCGAAGGAAGAAACCGGTTTAGACATCGTTTTGGAGAAATATCTGATCCGAGCCAATGTCCAATTCCGCTGCGGCTCGGAAGTGATCGACTGGACGACTCACGTCCTGAAAAGTCGCTCGGCTGGCGGAACGTTGCAGCCAATCGACACGAAAGAAATCGTCGAGGCTCGTATAGCGACGATTGCAGAAATCACCGGCCCGATCCACGAGGCGTTAATCGCCACTGGCTCGCCCGGATTGAGATACCGAGCGGAGTTGGATGGACTGTCCATTGAGTTGTTGACGAACGAGAGACCATGACCGCAACACTGACTGACATTGTGACTGGCTTTAGCCGCACCGCCTTTGAAGCCTTCCTTGAATCGCGCGATGAACCCGATTGGATCGTGGATGCGCGGCGCAAGGCGTATGAGCAGTATCAAGATCATCTCGCCGTGCCGCTGGACCCGGAGGAATGGAAGCGGGTTGAGACACGCACGTTTCGTCCGGATCAGTTTCATGTCCGCTCGGAGCCCTCTGAATCGGCGACATTCGGATCGTTGATGCAGGACCGAGGAGAGTTCGCCGGAACGGTGACCCACGTTGACGGGCATGCGACGCGAACGACTCTCGATCAGAAATACTCCAAGCAAGGAGTGCTGTTCGGTGACGTGAGTACGCTGGTGGCGGAACATCGCGAGAAGTTCGAGCCGTATTTCGGCAAGCGCGGCGTGCAGGCCCGGCGGGATCGCTTCGCGAGTTGGCACGCGGCGTTTTGGACCGGCGGGACCGTACTGTTCGTGCCGCGAGGCGTGTCGATCAACGAACCGCTCAACAGTTTGATCGGACTGAGCGCGGCCGGGGCGGCGGACTTCAGTCACACGCTAGTTATCTTGGAAGATGGAGCGAGTGCGACGCTGCTTGAAGAAACGTCTTCGGCGGCGGTCGATGCAGCGGGACTTCACGTCGGCGCAGTCGAGTTGATCCTGGGCCGCGAGGCGAGACTGCGGTACGTCCAATTGCAGAACTGGAACGACAAGACGTGGCACTTCGCGCATCAAGCGGGGCGAGTCGAATCGAACGGCATGTTGCAGTGGACGGTCGGAGGACTCGGAGCCAAGCTGGCTCACATTCATCAGGATGTGCATCTCGATGGCCGTGGGGCTGAGGCCGAGGTCAACGGCGTGACGTTTGCGACGAATCGCCAAGTCCTGTCGTACTACACCCAGCAATGGCATAACGCGCCGGATACTCGCAGTGATCTGCTCTACAAAGACGTGATCCGCGACCGTGCTCGCGTCGTTTGGCGAGGCATGATCAAGGTCGCGCCGGAAGCTCTGAAGACGGACGGCTATCAACGCAACGACGCGCTCATGTTGTCGGACGCTTGCCGAGTCGATGCGATCCCCGGATTGGAAATCGAAGCCGACGACGTGCGGTGTACTCACGGCGCGACGGCTGGCCGAGTGGATCGTGAGCAGGTTTTCTACTGCATGGCGCGTGGCCTGTCCGAGTTCGAGGCGATGCACGTGATCGTGCAGGGTTTTTTGCAAATTGTTTCTGACCGAATTCCGGTGGAGTTGGTTCGTGAGACGCTGAATCAGGCGGTCGAGCGAAAGCTGGGCATCGGCTAGTTGTGACGCACGTGATTCACGTGCGAGGATTGATCACCGACGTCATTACAATGAAGAGGAGACGCACGCGGGCCGCGTGCGCCACAGGCTATGTTTGAACGAGTTGCTTCGGTTACTGAAATTCCGCCGCATGGGCGGAAGTCGATTGTTGTGGATGACGTGCCGGCGTTGTTGGTGCGTGTCGGCAACGACTTCTTTGCTATTGAGGATGTTTGTTCGCACGACGGTCAACCGTTGACGGATGGGCCTGTTGCCGATGGTGCGATCACCTGCCCGCGTCACGGGGCCAAGTTTGATTTGAAGTCTGGTCAGGCATTGTGCATGCCGGCGACGCGAGCGATTCCAACCTTTGCGGTGCAGGTCCGCGATGGAGAGATCTTTGTTGGACCGGCTGGCTCCGAGTTGCCTGTGATGCCCAGCGTCACGGCCCCAGCTCAAGTTGTCGAGCCAACCAACATCCCGGTTGTCTCGGTCACTGCGGCAAGCGGCGATCAAGTGCCGACGCCTGCACCGGGGGCCGACGACGATATTCGGCTGATCGACGCGCTCAAGCAGGTCATCGACCCCGAGTTGATGGTCAACATTGTGGACTTGGGGCTTGTCTATTCGGTCAATCGAGACGACCGAAAGATCTATGTTGAGATGACACTCACTAGTCCCGCTTGTCCGGCTGGGCCGCAGATCGTGCAGCAATCGAAGATGGCGCTGGAACGGCTGCGCGATGTTGATGAAGCGGAGATCAAGCTGGTGATGACGCCGCCTTGGACGCCGGATCGTATGACGGACGAGGCGAAGGACATGCTCGGCATTTTCTAAGCTCGTAGTGACCCCATTTATGGGGTCGAGACCGCCCCGATAAATCGGGGCACTACGAGCGATTGTACGCAGTAGTGCTAGATCGCTCCGACGTGGCCGGCTTCGAAGAGTCTCGCGTCGACTTGGCGGCGGCGGCGTTCGATCGCGGGAGTCAGCACTCGCGTGTGGGGGATCGTGCAGACGTATTCGCAGATTTCCCAGACGTCGTCTTCGGTCGTCGTCCAACCGAGATGATCGAAGCGATGGAGATTGACGGGGCGTGAAAAAGTCCGCAGCGTCTTTTCGCCAGCCTCATTGAAGTAGTGCTCGTAGTACGACATGACTAGTTCGCGGAGCGTGCGATACACGGGTTCGCGGAATCGCAGTCCAGCGTAGTTCGATTTCGCGATCGCTCCCCAACGGCCATGCTCACGAAAGACAGCGAGGAAATGGTCGTCGTCTCGTACGGCTTCCAAGTCAACGATGAGCGGCGGAACTCCGTTGACGTCCAGCGCGGCGGCCGCGAACAAAGCTCCTTCGGCACAGTGAGCCAAGCGATCTCGCATCACTCGGCGCGGCGAGCGGCAGGCCGTCTCGTGGTGGTAGCGGACTTCGTTGTCCAGAAACGCTTGGATCTTGGCGGGGCGGTCCAAACTCTTCAGCAAACGGAGTTCGTCCGGTGAAAAGCGTTCCTCCATCAGCTTCTCCTTTCCAGAGACAGGCATCTCGGAAACTTGTGATGGCGACCCCTATCAACTGTGGCTATTCACGGGGTCGAACTGTCCGGATAAGCGAGTGACCGCTTCCGCCGGATTCATGTTCATCAGCACTCGGCCGCCAGTGCCCCAACGGCCGCGTTGAAAATGGAAGACGGCGGCGGCATCGCGGACGGTGTCTACGGCGGCCAAGCCCTCCATGTCGCTGCCGGCGATCGCTTCGAACCGAATGTGGATGCCGACGAAGGCGGTCAGCAAGCCGGTGTCGCAAGCGCGAGCGAATGTCACCTCGCTCTGCCAATCCCCGTCGAGCCATTTCAGGCCGCGCGGCTTACCGGACATCCGCGCAAGGTCAAAAAACTTGGCCTCTAATTGCTCGCGTTGCATACGGAACAACCGCAGAGCGTGGTCCGTTTCTGATTGGCGTCGAGCGGTTCGCCAGGGACCGAGCACTCGGCGTGCGAGCCAAACTCCCACGCCGAGGAGAACGACAACTGCAAGCGCGAGAAGAGCGATCTGTAAGGAAGACATGTCCGGCTCCTGAGCTAACTATCTGCGGCCGCATGGTAGGCGCACGCGATCACGCTTCCAAGGGGGAGGATGGCCGCTCGTTGGAGTCAAACACACGTTCCTCGGACGGCAACAGGACATGAAAAATCGAGCCACGCGGCTGAGCGGCTTCGTGCCACAATTGGCCTCCGTGACCTTCGATGATCGTTTTGCAGAGTGACAACCCTAAACCGAGTCCTTCAGGTTTAGTGGTCTCGAAGGCTTTGAAAAGTTTCGGCAGCCTTTCTTCGGAAACTCCACAACCGCAGTCCATCACGGAAAGACGTAACCACCCGGCACGCTGATTGCGCAACTCCACTTGCAATTTTCGGTCGGCGGCTGGAATTCCTTCCATCGCTTCCAGCCCATTGCGGATCAAGTCGATCAAGACCTGCGTGATTTCCGCGCGGTCGGCAAAGGCGTTGGGGCGAGGATTATCAATGGCGAGTTGAATCGAGACATCGGCCCAGCGTCGATCGAACCGCGCGATCCGCGACGCATCGACCAGGAGCGGCTCCAGGTCGATCCAGCGACGGTCCATTTCATGGCGGCGGGCAAAGCCGATCATCTCGCTAATCGTGTGATCGGCGTCGCCGGCTTCCTCAATGATCATGACCAACGTTTCGCGAAGTTCCTCGTGAAAGGTTGGTTGGCCGTGATTCAGATCATTAATGAGAGCTTGTGCCAAGTTACCGACGTTGCCTATTGGATGCTTGACCCGGTGTGCGATTCCAGCCGCCAATTCTCCGAGCATGCGCAGCCGCCCCGCGTGAAATAGTTGCGAATTGAGTTGTCTCAACTCCGCTTCGGATTTCCGGCGTTCGGTGACATCGACCGCACTGGCTAACCAGGCGGATTGCCCTTCCAGCGCAATCGAGGCCACGGTCAGATCGATCCAGCGTTCATCGCCGGACTTCGTGAGCAGTGAGACTTCGCGCCGCCAACTCGGACGCTGATTGCGTACACAAACCTCGACGGAGCGCCGCGCTTCCGTTTGAAACTCGGCACGAATCAACCGCAGCAGATCGGAACTTAATAAATCGGTGACGCTGTAGCCGCTGAGTTTGGCGAAGGCGGGATTCACATACACCGCTTGCTCTCCGCGTTGGATCGCCACCAGTGCCGGGATCGTTTCGGCGAGCGAGCGGAACTTGGCCTCGCTTTCCCGCAACTGTTGCTCAGCACGCCTCCGGGCCGTGACGTCGCGAGCAATCATCAGGTACGCGACTTCGCCGAAGTAATCGACCACGGAATAAGTCACCGCGACGTCGATGACTGTGCCATCGGCGCGGAGATACTGAGCATCAAATTCGCTGGTCTTGGGACTGAAGACCGACACGACCGAGCTGCACATCGAAAGCGTCGGGATACCGAGTTCAAAATCCGCACGGCACATCCGCGCGAGTTGCTCGCGCGAGTGCCCCAATAATTCCGGAAGTCGGTCGTTGAATTCTCGCAACGTTTCCTGGCTGCCCGCCACGACAAAGACCGCATCCGGCGAGTTCTCAAAGAGAATGCGATAGCGCACCTCGGCAGTGCTGTCGGCTGCGGCATTTGGAGCGGGAACGCCTTGCTTTGCCCAGGGCGTGAGCTTTCGCAGTGACTCAACCAGTCGTGACAAGATCGTTGTCGTCCGGGCACCAATAGGAGACGGCACGACGCTGGGAGGTTGATCGGCGCGACGGTTCATGACGATGTGAATCTCTAGAATTAAGCCAATGGTGCCAGCGGGTCGGATCATAGCCGGGTTCGTTCACCGCAGGGCAGTCAACGTTGCTGGCCTCAGGCGAGCGAGTGTTTTTGCAGCTCAAATAGGCGGCCCGCTTCGTGTCTTCGCGTCCCAAGCATTGATACTCTTTCCGCCCAACTCAGCCTCATCTCTTGTGGAGCAGTATCATGCGACTGACTTGGCTTGGCGTGTTCGTAACCGCCGTGGCTTTCTTTGCCCTTCATTCGACCCGTGCTGATGGCCCGGCGGACAATCAGTCCGAAAAGGTGCGACCGGTGCCCCCCGCTGGCATCGAGGTGCCGGAAGAGGAACGCGACGATCTCGAAGACGGATTAAAAAGGCTTAAGGCCGCGATCGACGAGCTTGCGCAGAAGAAAGATGCTCGCACGCAGGAACTGCTGCCGGACGTGATGATCTATCACAAAGGCGTCAACGACGCGTTGACGTATCGCGAGTTCTTCAAACCGCAGGAGATCAACACGGCGAAATCACTGCTCAACGACGGGCTGGCTCGCGCGGAGCAATTAAAGCGGGGGGAGGCTCCGTGGACGACTGCGACGGGGATGATTCCGCGTGGATACATCTCCAAGATCGACGGCAGCGTGCAGCCGTATGGACTGGTCGTGCCGGAATCGTTTACTTCGACTGGCCCGCATCGCTGGCGATTAGATTTGTGGTTTCACGGTCGAGGCGAAGTGCTCAGCGAGGTCAATTTCCTGGAGGACCGACGCAAGAACAAAGGACAGTTCACGCCGGCAGACACGATCGTGCTGCACCCCTATGGCCGCTACTGCAACGCGAACAAGCTGGCGGGAGAGATCGACTCGCTGGAAGCGATTGAGTCGGTCAAGCGGCGCTATCGGATCGACGATGATCGTATTGCGGTGCGCGGGTTCTCGATGGGAGGAGCTGCTTGCTGGCAGTTCGCCGTGCATTACACCGATCGCTGGGCTGCTGCCGCTCCGGGGGCCGGTTTCTCCGAGACTCCCGACTTCTTGAAAGTCTTCCAAAACGAATCGCTCGAACCGACGTGGTACGAGCAGAAGCTGTGGCACATGTATGACTGCACGGACTGGGCGGCGAATCTCGCGCAGCTTCCGACCGTCGCTTACAGCGGAGACAAGGATCGACAGAAGCAAGCGGCCGACGTGATAGCCACGGCGCTCAAGGCCGAAGGGATTGAGCTCACGCATCTCATCGGACCTGACACCGCTCACTCCTATCACCCGGTGACGAAGCTCGAAGTGGACCGCCGCATGGACAGCATCATGGCGCTGGGCCGCAATCCGCTGCCGCTCGATGTCCGATTTGCGACCTTCACGCTCCGCTACAACCGCATGAATTGGGTGACCGTCGATCAACTCGGCGAGCATTGGGAGCGAGCGACCGTGCGAGGGACGATCCAGGCGAATCCCTTGCAGGCCGCCATCCTGCTGAACGTTGGGAATGTCGAGGCACTCACACTGTCAATTCCCGCGGGACATGTCCCATTCAATACCGACCTTGCTGTGAAAGTGCATGTCATCGACGAGAACAATGATCAGACCATTGACGTCCCCAAGGCGGGTTCGGATCGATCGTGGACCGTCTCCCTGAAGAAAGACGCGGAGGCATGGACTCTGGGGGCTCGTGCCAGTGACGAACTTCGCAAACGACACGGCTTGCAAGGGCCGATCGACGATGCGTTCCTCGACTCGTTTATCTTCGTCCGGCCAACTGGGAAGTCATCGCACGAAGCCATTGAGAAATGGACGCAGTCAGAGCTCAGCCACGCCATCGTTCATTGGCGACAGCAGTTTCGCGGACAAGCTCGCGTGAAAGACGACACGGCGATCACTGATGCCGACATCGCCAACAGTAATCTGGTGTTGTGGGGCGATCCGACGAGCAACGCGATTCTGAAGAAGATCGCCGATCGGCTGCCGATCCGTTGGCGCGAGTCTGAAGTCGTGGTTGGCGACCGCAAGTTCTCGGCCGAGCATCACGCGGCAATCGCCATCTATCCGAACCCGCTCAATGCGAATCGGTACGTCGTGCTCAACAGCAGCTTCACGTTTCGCGAGTACGACTACCTCAACAACGCGCGACAAGTGCCGAAGCTCCCCGATTGGGCGATCGTCGATGTCCGCACGCCACCGAACAGCCGCTATCCCGGCAAAATCGTTGATGCCGACTTCTTCGACGAACACTGGGAACTCAAGCCGGCTCGTGCGGAATAAGAAGGTGTGAGCCGCAAGACGCTAGCCGCGGGTTGTCTTCATCGACCCGCGGCTAGCGTCTTGCGGCTCACGTCTGCCGGCCGATAGACGAAAGCCGTTATCACAACCCCCGGAGGTTCTATGAGACTCGCTCTAGTTCTCGTTCTCTGTTTCACATCATCAGCACTTGCCGAGGACAAAGTTCTCAACTGGGTCAAAGTCACCGACAAGGCTGGCTGGCAGCCAAGAGACTCACAGGGCGAACTTGTCTTCAAAGACCAGTTGTGGATTTTCGGCGGCTGGTTCGATTCGTATCACGCTCCGCCGCGCGACGTGTGGAGTTCGGCGGATGGCAAGACCTGGAAGAAGGTGACGGAGGATGCTCCGTGGAAGCACAGCGACTTGCCGATGACGCTGGCGTTTCAAGACAAGATGTGGTTCATGGGAGGCTGGTACAACGGCCGCTTACCGGGCCATTCGGCCAGCAATGAAGTCTGGTGGTCCACCGACGGAGCAAAGTGGGAACAAGCGGCCGCGAAAGCCGGTTGGACTCCGCGCATCGCGGCGGCGATGGTCGAGTTCAAAGGCCGCATGTGGATGCTCGGCGGGACCGAGAACTATTACTTTGGTGACGACCGCAGCTTGAAGAACGACGTTTGGTCCTCGGCCGACGGCAAAGAGTGGAAGCAACAGACGGCCAATGCCGGCTGGTCACCGCGGGCCTATCACCAGGCGGCAGTGCTCAACGGCAAGATGTACGTCTTCGGCGGCGGCAACTACGTCCCGAAATATCACGGAGTCAACGACGTCTGGTGCTCAGAAGATGGCGAGCATTGGACGCAGCTCACCGAGCACGCAGCGTGGTCGCCTCGTTTGTGGTTCTCGTCGGTCGTGTATCGAGATCACATCTGGGTGCTTGGCGGATGGTCGAACAATCCCTCCAAGAATTGGGGCGATGTCTGGTATTCCAAGGACGGCAAGGATTGGACGCAGCTGAAGTCCGACGTGGTCTGGAAAGAGCGGCACGAGCACTCAGCATACGTCTTCCAAGACAAGCTCTGGCTCGCCGGCGGCCACGCGCAGCCGCTCAGCAGCGAGGTTTGGTCGCTGGAAGTGCCGAAAACATTTGGCAAAGAGTAAAGATCACGTCGTTGTTAGCGAATAACGAATTTATGAGCCGCGAGGCGCTAGCCGCGGGTCGATCAAGGCAAACCGCGGCTAGCGCCGTGCGGCTCACTCGACCAACAATCCACAGGAACCATGCCATGAGCTTGTCGGACGAAATCGAACGTCTCCAGCACCTGCATGAATCTGGCGCACTGTCGGACGAAGAGTTTGCTCAAGCCAAGGCGAACTTATTGAACAACAAACCGGGCTTTCCCGATTTCCAAGTTCCAGGCGGTGCGGCGAAGTGGTGGGTCGTGGGGTTGCACCTGTCGCAGTTCGCGGGGTACTTGGCTCCTTTGGCTGGCTTTGTGGTGCCGATCGTAATTTGGCAAGTCACGAAGGAGAGCTATCCCGAAATCGACGAGCACGGCCGCACGGTCGCGAACTGGATCATCAGCCATCTGCTTTACATCCTGGTCAGCGCGCTGTTGGCAATCGTCGGAGTTGGTATTCCCTTGCTGATCGTGCTGGCGATTCTGGGGATCGTCTTCCCGCTCATCGGAGCCGTCAGGGCTGCGGAGGGAACCTGCTGGAAGTATCCACTGACGATCGAGTTTCTCGCTCCCAACAATTAACAGGATGAACCGCGCTCGTAGTGACCCCATTTATGGGGTCGAGCGAGGTTCGACCCCATCAATGGGGTCACTACGAGCGCAGATCACCGGCCACGGGCTTGTGGCTGCCAGTTGTCGAGCCTCCGCTTGAGTGGGGACAAACAGCCGCAGGTCATCGCGACTGGCCTCGGACAAGTCGATGTCGTGAGGGACTCGCCATTCTGCTTCGTGGGACCAGTCGATGGTCTTGGCTCCGCCGCGCGAGCGAGTGGTCTTCAATTGAAAGAACGGTTGCTCGGAAGGCGAGAGTCTCTCCCACTGCGCATCATCGCCGTAGAGTACCGGCTTGGCTCCTCGTGCTTGCAGCCACTCGCGGCGAATGCACAAGCCATAAGCCTCGCAGTCCCAGCGTCCGCGATGAGCGCGAAAGGTGCGCTGCTGAGTCACATCTGACAGCGACTTCGCAGAGAAGCTGACAACGGGCACATCGCCGCGAATCCCTGCAGCCGAAGGAAGCAGTCTCCGCTGTTGCACAATCCTCGACAACGCGGCGAAGGCGGAATGGCTGACGGCCTCTCGCGACATCAAGAGGTCGTCGATGAAGTCCCCTTCCGACTGATCTGGCCAAGGCCCATCGCGTCGCCGAGTCCAATGCACCAAGTATTCACCGTCGGGCCACGGAAGTTCGGTGTGGCCGATGCAGCTTGCGTCGCTCATGACATTCTCAGTTGATTGACCGACGCTGGCAGCGTCGGCCACGAACAGCCACCAGCCGACCGCTCCCAGCGATTGCAATTCGCTAGCAACTTCGCCTGGAACCAACTCGTCGCCCAGAGCCAACCACACCGACGCGATCGGCCACGCCGAATCGCTCAGTCGTGCTCGCAGCAGTCGATGCAAATTTCCATTCGGCCGCACCTGCAACGCGAAGACGTGATCCGCCGCTGCGACCAGCACACGATCGCTCAGCGGCAGATCGGCGAATGGTCTGCCATTGGCGGTTTGTCCGTCCGCATTCGACGAGCATTCGGGGAGCCGAGCGGCGTCAGCCCTCAGACATTGTTCGGCCGACGAGTCCTTCCGGGGGCTAACGCCCTCCGGCTCGCCAATGTGGTTGAGGATGGGAGACACGAACACGTCCGAATCATTGGAGAGCTGTGCGGCCTCGGATTTCGATTCACTGTTTCGCTGAAGCTGACGTCGCAGACGTGTCAGCCAATCGACGAGCGAGCGTCGCTCGTCGAGATGCACTCGCAGTCGCCGCAGTCCGAACAGAATCGCGGCGCGTTCCAAAAACCGATCCACCGTCGTGCTCGGAGCGGTCAGCAACACATCCCGCGCGGTATCAAGCTTCGCGGTCGCCGACCGCAGCACCGCAAACCAATCCGCCCGCTCGTCGATCGCACGTCTCAAGCGTGAGCTGACCCACGCGACCTTGCGACCGTCCGGTACACCGCGCGGCCACCAGAGCAATCGCGGACCAAGCCATGATTCGACTCGCTCAGCCGGTCCTCCCGGCCAGCCTAGCGTCATCTGTGCGCCCCGCTGGCAGGACCGAGCCAAAAGCTGAGCGTGTTTGGTAGACGCGATCTCCATTAGCCACGGCAAAATATCGCTACCAACGTCCGGCCACGTTAGAGACTCCGCCGCGACGTTTCGGTCCAGCCATCCGGAAGCAACGAATGCCTTGCCAAGTTCGACCATGCGTGTCCCCATGATTCTGTGTTTCATGATTCTGTCATTTTGACTTGGCAAAATCATGGGTCACAAAATCATGAAGGCCGTTAGGCGATCGGTACGCCGACACCGTGCTTGGTTGGTGCGGCTTGGTACTCTTCGAGCGCTTTGGGGAGCAGTGCTTTGAGTGCGGCGGCTCGGCTGGCATCGGAGGGGTGAGTGGATGCGAATTCCGGGGGAGCGTCGCCGCTCTTGGCGGAGGCGAAGCGTTCCCAGAACTTCGGAGCCTCACTGGGGTCATAACCGGCTTGGGACATGATATGGATGCCCATTTCATCGGCTTCGGATTCGTGCTTGCGGCTGTAGGGGAGGACGAAGCCGTATTTGGCTCCGGCGTTGTAGGCGGTCATAAAGACTTCCTCCTTGTCGGCGGCTTTCTTTTTGACGACCGCTTGCAGGATCTTTCCGGCTCCTTCGACTTGCAGTTGTTGGCTCATCCGTTCGCCGCCGTGACGAGCGAGTGCGTGTGAGATTTCATGGGACATCACGACTGCGACTCCCGCTTCGTTCTGGCAGACAGGCAGGATGCCTTCGTAGAACGCGACCTTGCCCCCCGGCAAGCAGAAGGCGTTCTGCGTTTGATCGGCGATGACGACGAACTCCCAATCGAAGTTCGTGCCGAGGTTCTGCTGCTTCGCGGCTGCGGCCAAGCGTTGGCCGACTCGATCGACGACCTCTTTGTACTTGGCGTTGGTCGAGATCTTGTTTTTCGTTTTGACCTCTTCGTAGGCGGCGACACCCATTTGGACTTCTTGTGATTCCGGGACCAGCAGCAATTGGCGGCGCTGTGTGATCGGCGTCGTGCGGCAGCCGAAGCAGGAGCACAGCCCAATCCCGGCGGGGATGGTCCAGTTCAGAAATTCGCGGCGGTCGAGTTGGCGATTGGTCATGTTCACGTCCTTGTGATTAGTAGCAGGCACACTCCGTGTGCTGTTTGATGTGTTTGAGTGATGGTTCTGTTTTCGTTTTTGGCGGACGGCACACGGAGTGTGCCTGCTACTACTTTTGGCCAGCAGCCGGTTGCACGGGCTTCGGCGCAGGTTTCTTCTTTTTTCCAAACAGGCTGCCCAAGCCCTCGATCGTTTGTTCGACATCGCTGGCCTGGCGGATTCCGGGTGATGGTTCGTTGTCCGGTTGCAGGCCGAACTTCGGGAGTTTCACGTCCGGCTTGGGCAGGACTTTGTCGACGCCCGGCAGCTCGAGCGGCTTCTTCAAGTCAATCGGCTTGTTGAGATCAATCGGCAGTCCCCCCAGCCCTTTGATATCGAGCTTGCCGGGGAGTTTGACTCCAAACGACTGAGCGAGCTCCTGCACCTCCCCTTTGTTGAGGTTCAGTTGGCCGGTGAGCTTCTGGAGTTGTTCCTCGTACAACAAAGTCAGCTTCTCCGAACGCTTCGCCGCTTCTTGCTCAAAGCGGACGAGCACTTCGCGGCGACCGGCTTCGAGTTGCCGAGCGAACGCCGTGTTGACCCCTGCTGAAAGCTCGTGGCCGAGGTTCGATCGCAGTTTGAACTGCGGTTTGAGTGCCGTCCCCGAAAGCACCATCTGCGCGTCGACCTTTTGAATGTCGTTCACGACATTTTGGATGACCGCGAGCACTCGCTCGTCATTTTTGAATCGCTTCGTGCCGAGCTTGGCGGTGATCCCTTCGAGGGCTTGCTGATAGTCGATCTGCCCCGACAGTTCGTCGCCGACCAGCTTGAGGTTCGCGACGCAATTCGAGCTGCGGCTGGTCATCGCCAGTTGGATCGACTCTGGCTTGCCGAAGTCCCGTTCTTCAGGGCGCGGCTCTTTGTAGGACAGCCGCAGTTGATGTACTGGGACGTCTTTCGTGTAGTCGAGCTTCGCGTTGAGCTGCACGCTCAATAGGTCAAGCTTTCCAGCCTGAGCTGATGCGAGTTGGATTCCATTGGCACTCGGAGTCGTTGGGGTGTTCGAGTCAGTCTGGAAAGGCTGACCTACGGCTTCGAGCTGGACGATGATCGGCTTGCCGTGGATCTTCGGGTTGCTGGTGATGCCGGAGATCGCGCCTTTGAACGCCAGATGTTCGCCGCTGAAGTCTCCCTCGCCATCAACGTTGAGCAGTCGGATCAGCAGTAGCGGCAGTTCGACTTTGCGAGGGAACAGAATCGTCTCGCCACGGAATCGTTCCGGCTTCGGCTCGTCGGTCGCGAGCTGGATGCGTTCGCGAATGAACTTGGCCCAGCCGATCGCGGTCTCCAGTCGATTCGTCAGCTCCGGGCCGAGCAACAACTCTGTGACTTCGTTGGGATCGAGGTGCAGCAGATCGGCTTTCTCTTTGATCTTGCCGATGTCGTTTGATTTGGCTTGGTCTAGCGCCTGCAGATCTTCTTGTGCCTGCTTCATCGTGCGGGCGACTTGTTGCCTGGTCTGCTCCAGTTCTTTCAAGAGTTGTTCAACGTCTTGAGCCGCCCGGCCATAGCGTTCAATCTTTTCGAGTTCGTTGCCCCCTTTGACCTTCACCGATTTGCGCAGCTCGTCAATCCTCTGCTTGAGCGCCTTGAGTTCCTCTTCATAGCGGCCGAATTCCTGCGGCCAGCGTTCTTCGAGTTCCTGGCCAAGCCGCACGGTCTCGAATTGATTCGGATCGAAGTCGAGCTTGGCTCGGTCGACTAACCCTGCCAGCCAGTCTTTGCCTCGGACGAGTAACTCTTGTTTGATGTTCTCCAGCAATTTGCTGTTCGAGTCCTCATTCAAATCCGGCTCGTCGCCGGGGAGCAAACCTGAATCAGCTCGTTTGGTCCCCCACTGCAAACCGCTGACGCTCGCCTCTTCGACGATGTAGGAGCGCTTCAGCAGGGGCTGCAATTCGAGCTTCGCGCGGAGATCGTTGAACTCAACGAGATTCGTCCCCGGATGTTTGCGATCGGCGACAGCCACATTTGTCGCTTTGATCGCGGGAGCGAAGAAGGTTGTTTCGAGTTGCGTAATCTCGACCTTCGCGCGAGCGGCTCGCTGTCCCGTGTAGACCATGCCGCGACGCAGTAACGGATCAAAACCATAATTAAAGAACGCCCAGACGAGCCCAATCAAAATCGCTCGCGGCAGCAGGTAAGACCAACGCATGAGTTCTTCCTTGAAGTAGGTCAGCCTTTCCAGGCTGACTTTTGGCGGCTCCGTTGCCGTGGAGAGTTCGGGTCAGGCTGGAAGGCCTGACCTACGCCAGCTTGCCAGTCAACTCACCGCCCCACAGCAGCGAGACCAAGCGGAAGCGTTGTGCCCAAGTCACCAATTGCGGCGTCAGCACTCCGAAGATCGGCTTGCTGAGGAAGTACAACGGGATAAACGCGGCGGCTCCCATCGAGAAGCTGCCGAGCACGACCGTGTTATTGAAGTCGGTCCACGGCAGCAGCATTGTGTCGTACATCGGTTCCCAGAGCGGACGGAGTGCGTCGCTCTTCAGCAAGAACTCGCCAATGCGATGCGAAATCGGATCGAGCAGCACGCCAACCCACGACGTTGCGAAGACGGTCGCTAAGCCGACACCGAGGTTTACTCGCAGCGAGCACATCAGCATCATCAGCCCGATGGCCAGCAGGTTTCCCTTCGGAACGAGCCCCACCAGCACTCCGAATGCGAGTCCCAGCGCCATTTGGCTCGGAGTGGCATCCACGACCAGGGCTTTGAAAAACAGCCGAAACGGCCTGAGCATGAACATGCACAGTCTCCGAAAGGTAGGTTGTGTGAGTGGAATTCATCTCTCGCCAGGACGGCGAAAGGGGCTAATCACGGGAGAAGGGAACGAGTGAAGATCAGGACGATCCTCAGGAAGGGACCAGACGGTATCGAAGAATCGGCTGACGAGGCAACGGGAGTTGAGCCGAGTTTGGAGGCGGGATGTCGCTGTCAACTTGGCGTCTCGCCAAACTAACCCGACGCGTCAGCGAGGGTGGACGCTTCACAGGACTACGAATTCAGTGCATGTTAGAGCGTTCGCCCTCGCTGACGCTTCGAGGCTGTGAGTTTTTGAATTGTAGGGTGGGACCAGCGACGTACTCGTCGCGCCGGCCCACCAATTTCGCTTGGAACATGATTGGTGGGCCGGCGCTGAGAGTACTCAGCTTGTCCCGCCCTACAAAAAATCACAGCCT
>SXGS01724750.1_pt1 | contig 17441 bp, 16 predicted proteins | sample 3174681 | NCBI WGS metagenome assembly SXGS01 (sample SAMN11356861, study PRJNA531348) | freshwater metagenome | isolation source: freshwater sample F1-80 | place: China: Fuxian Lake, Yuxi | collected 2017-12-25 | reverse complement strand
TTTCCCGCCGAACTGCGCCCCGATGCCGCATTTCCGAGCTTGCTCCAGCATCTGCGCTTCGAGTTCGACATCGCGGAATGCTCGGCCGTGAGCGTTACCGGTCGTCGGCAGGTTGTCGAGATATTTTGCGGAGGCGAGCTTCACCGTCTTCATCGTCGCTTCCACGGACGTGCCGCCGATGACGAACACGAGGTGATACGGCGGGCAAGCGGCCGTGCCGAGCGTCACCATCTTGGCGGTTAGATACTCGACGAGCGACTTCGGATTGAGGACCGCTCGCGTCTCTTGAAAGAGGAACGACTTATTGGCCGAGCCGCCCCCCTTGGCGATGAACAGCAGCTTGTACTCGTTGCCGTCGACCGCCGAGAGATCGATCTGGGCCGGCAAGTTGGTGTTCGTGTTCTTCTCGTCCCACATGTTGAGCGCGGCGTTCTGCGAGTACCGCAGATTGTTCTCGGTGTAGGCGTTGTAGACGCCGTGAGCGAGAGCCTTTTCATCGCCGCTGGCCCAGACGGCGTGACCTTTCTTGCCCATGACGATGGCGGTGCCGGGGTCCTGGCAGAACGGCAACACGCCGGCGCTCGATACGTCCGCGTTCTTGAGCATCGTCAACGCGACCATCCGGTCGTTGTCGGACGCTTCTGGGTCATCCAGGATCGCGGCCACTTGCTTGAGATGCTTCGGTCGCAGAAAGAAGTTGATGTCGTGAAACGCTTGCGAGCAGAGCAGCGTCAGTGCCTGCGGTTCGACACACAGCACGTCGCGCCCGTTGAACGATTGGACGGAAACGTGCTCGGCGGTCAGCAAACGGTACTCGGTGTCATCGGGGCCGAGTTCAAAGAGTTCTTGAAAATGAAACGGTGCGGTCGGCATAAGGTGAGTTCCTTGAGTTGCAGGGCAAGGGTTACTTTCGTTGTCGCGTTACAGCTTCTTCGAGAGCCGCTTCGCCAAGCGAGCCAGTGCAGGGCTGATGTCATTCGGCTCCAGATGGATGTTGAGCAAACTGAAACTGTCTTCGTTGTTGAGCGCGGCTTTGAGGGCTTGATCGAGTTCCCCTTCGATGCGGACCTCAAAGCCCCAGCCGCCGCCGAGCAGATCGGGGAGGCGGTGATAGTCCCAGTTGGGAATGTCGTTGAACGGGCCTTCTTGCAGGAAGCGTTCGGTGGTGTAGCCCTTGTTGTTCAAGACCAGCACGATCGGATTGAAGCCGAGCTTCACCGCCGTGGAGAGTTCGAGGCAGGTCATCTGAAAAGCTCCGTCGCCGACGATCACGATCGGACGACGATCACGATTGGCGACTTGCGCTCCGATCGCGGCCGGGATCGCGAAGCCCATCGACGTGTAATACGCGGGGCTGATGAAATCGGTGTGCTGATGGATCGTCAGGTCCGCCGAAGCGAACAGCGAATCTCCCACGTCGGCGACCACGACCATCGTCTCGTCGAGCATCTCGTTGATACGCCGGAAGAGTTGTCGCACGGTGACTTTCGCCTCTGGCCGTAGCACGAATGGGCCGTCTTCTTCGTCGCGGTGGCGTGGGAGAACGCTCTTGGATGGATGCAGATCGGCCTTGCCGAGTCCGCGAATGAAGTCGTACAGCAGCACATCGTGGAAGTGGTGATGCCGGATGCGGAGCTTCTCGCTGGTCGCGTAGACGCATTTCGTTGGATCGAGGTTCGCTGTGAAGATGCCGAGGTTGATGTCGGTCATGAACGCTCCCAGCAGGATCACACAGTCGCTGTTCTCGACGAACTGCCGCACATCTTCGCGCCCCATCGCCCCTTCGTAAACGCCGAGGTACAGCGGATGCTTTTCGCTGACGACCGACTTGCCCAGCAGCGTGGCGCAGATTGGGATGCCATGCTTCTCGGCCAGCTTGACGACCTGGTCTTGCAGGCCGAAGCGATGGATCTCGACGCCCGCAATGATCACCGGTTGCTTGGCCGAATTGATCGCGTTCGCCGCTTCTTCGAGCGCTTCGCGCAAGGCTTCTCGCTCGCTGCGCGGCTTCTCGCTGCTCGGCTTGTGCGGAAAGAGAGCCGGGGTTCGCACCCGATCACGAGGGAGTTCGAGGAACACCGGACGCTTGAAGCGGACCGCCGCCTCGAAGCAGCGGTCGATTTCGCGGAAGGCGGTCAGCGGGTCGTCCAGCAGGGCAGTCGCGACGGTCAGCTTTTCAAAAACTTCACGCTGCGTGTTGAAGTCGCGGACTCGGTGATGCAGCAACGGATCGGAACGTCGCTCTTCGACGCCGGGCGCACCGCTGATGACGATGATGGGAGACTTCTCGGCATAGGCTCCGGCGATCGAATTGCAGAGGCTCAGGCCGCCGACGCAATACGTCACGCAGACGGCACCGAGTCCATGCACTCGCGCGTAGCCGTCGGCCGCGTAGCCGGCACAGTCTTCACGCGTCGTGCCGACGACTCGAATTGGGCTCTCGGTCAGCATTCCGTAGAACTGCAACACGAAATCGCCGGGGATGCCGAACACGTCCGTGACGCCGTAATCCTGCAATCGCTGGATCAAATACCCGCCGATGGTTTGCTGGCCGCCGCGGTTGGCCGGCTTGGTTCGAGCGACTGGCTTGTCGGCGTTTCGGCCGGATCGGCGTAACGACTTCGAGGCATTGGAACGTCCGCTAGCGCGAATCGGTTTCGTTGGTTTTCGTCCAGACATTAGAGGCTCCTTCCTGAGTGGTTGCGGCATTGTGAAGATGAATTACGATTCGGGAAAGTCGGCAATCGAGTGATTGTCTCTCGTCGGATGAGAACTCATCGTTGCACGCTGCCATTACCTCCTTAGACTGCGGCCATGCAACGATTCTCATTAATGATCGCTCGGTTTGCGCTGTCGGCCTGGATAGGTGCGGCGGCGTTATTTGTCTGCACTTCGATTTCCGAGCAGATTGCGCCGGCGTTTGATTCGGGGATCAAGAACACGCTCGCGGCGGTCCGGTTTCCGTGGTACTACGGGTTCGGGTTCGGACTGGTCGGCACCGGCTTCGTCGGGAGCGTGATCGGCGTCCGCCGCACAGAACAGCGACACCGCTGGGCCGTGATCGTCACGTCGCTCGTGCTTGCGCTGATGCTGATGGTGGCCGATTACGTGGCGATCTACACGCCGTTGTATGAGATCGTCACGTCACCAACCGCTGTCCGCGACGCTCGCTTTGTGGAACTCCATCGTTGGTCGGAACGGATTAACTCCGTCGACATCCTGCTGTGCTTGATCGCGGCGCTGGCTGTGTGCTGGCCGACCAAGCAATCGCTAGCCCCTAACCCCTAGCCCCTCTCACCATGGCCGCCTTGCCAATGAAATCGCTGGCTCACATCTGCCGCTCGCTGAGCACGTTGCTGGAGTCCGGTGTGGGCGTGCGGCAGTCCATCACTCTGGCGGCGAAAAAGACCAGTGACGGCCGGAGCCGAGAGGCACTGGCCGAGATCGGTCAGCAGATCGCGGCAGGGAATGAGATATCGGCGGCGATGCGAATGCAGGCCGGAACCTTCCCCGAACTGATGACCGACATGATCGAGATGTCGGAAGGGACCGGCTCGCTGCCCGAAGTCCTGACGCATCTGGCCGAGCACTACGAAAACAATTTGACGCTGCGTCGGCAATTTGTCGGCTCGATTGCCTGGCCGATGTTTCAACTGATCGCGGCGGTGCTGATCATCGCACTGCTGATCCTGGTCTTCGGCATGATTCCCGATGACCCCAATGGGCCAAACATCAAGCAACTGGTCTTCGGCCTGACAGGAGTTAGCGGGGCGGTCATCTGGCTGACCTGCACCTTCGGCGGAGCCGGTCTACTCTGGGTCGGGTATCAAGTCGCTGTGCGGCTGTTCTCGGCTCAGAGGATTCTTGATCCGCTTTATCTGCGCGTGCCGGTGTTGGGGAAGTGCTTACGATCGTTTGCGATCGCGCGGTTTTCCTGGGCGTACTATCTCACTCAGCAATCTGGGATGCCGATGGTTCGCAGCTTGACCGCCAGCTTGAAGGCGACGACGAACGGCGCGTTTCAGAATGCTACGCCGATGATCTGTGCTGGTATCCGGGAAGGAGAGAACTTGTCAGTGGTGCTCGAACAGAGCGGCCTGTTTCCAGAAGACTACATGCACATGGTCTCGGTCGCGGAAACATCAGGCACCGTGCCGGAGATGCTGCATCGGCTCAGCCCGCAGTTCGAGGATCAAGCCCGCCGCAGTTTGCGAGCATTGACCATCACGTTCTCTGGTTTGGTCTGGGGGACGGTCGCGCTCTTCATCGTCTTCTTCATCTTCCGCTTCTTCACGTGGTACGTCAGCATGCTCAACGATGCGGTGAAAGCGGCGGGAGGATAAATGTGAGCGGCAAGACGCTAGCCGCAGGTTTTGAACGAATCTGAAACCCGGGGCCAGCGCCTTGCGGCTCACGGGGCGATCATTCCGGGATCGTCGTCAGCTCTTTGCGGAAGTCGGCGGCGGGGAGGTCTTGGCCGGTGGCTGATTTGAATTGCGTAGCGAGTTGCTCGGCATAGACGTCGACGGGATCGACTGTCTTGGCTCCTCGTTCGCGAGCTTCTTTCATGACCGGGCTGACGCCGGGCATCGTGGTCACGTCGAGCGCCATCATGCTGCCTCGGAGATAGCCGGGATTGAACTCCTCCTTCTTTCCGCCGAGTTGCATATTGGGATCGGCGAAGACGACGACGTCCGCCAGCGTGTTGTATAGATTCGCATAAGGGACGAACCGCACTCCCATTTGAACGGCGAGAGCTTGGGCTTCTTTGTCATTGGAGCTCGAGATGCTGACCAACCCTTTACGTTTTGCGATGCCGAAGATCATCGACTTGGCCAGCCCGCCGCTGCCGATGACCATGATGTTGCGGCGGTCCAACGGGCGCGCGTCACTGCTTCCCTTGCCCAACGTCGCTTCGAGAGCCTTGACCGCACTCCGCCAAAGGCTGTTGTAGGCGGTCCAGACGTCGTTTTGCTTGAGCATCAAGTCGCCATGCTGCGACATCTGCGTAACCTCTTCCATCTTCTCGGCCAGCGGCAGCATGTGTTCGGCGGCGCTGCCCGAGGCGACCAAGACGTTGATCTTCAGAGCGTCGAGCATCTGCTTGAACTTGTCGAACTTCTCGGTAGCGACCGGCAGGCAGCGCATGTTGAGATTGATCTTGTCGAAGAGCTTATTCATGGTGCGGACCGTCGCAGCCTCCGCTTGGCCCAGACCACACACCGCCAGGAGCCGTGTCTGTGCGTTAATCGTTCGCCAACCGTACGTCTCATCGAGTTCAAACACCGTGGCCTGATTCTCGAACGCCTCCATCCCTTTTTCGAGCGCGGCGTAAATCCAGGGCGAACCGTATTTCCGTCCCAGCAATGAGAAGGTCAGCCCTGCGCGGCCCAGGCCCAATCCAACCACGGGGATGTCACGCTTCTTCGACACGGCGGAGAGCAACGGCCATGCGGCTTCGAGTGTCGGCGTGGGCCAGGTGAATTTCACCACATCGGCGTTGATCTTTTTGGCTTGTTCGAAAATGGACTCGATGTTGGTCGTCAGCGGGCGATCCAAGCTGGTGTAGCTTATGACGCGCTTCGTCTTGCCGAAGCGGGGGATCGACTTGGCGGTCTCCAGATCCAACTCGATGTACGCTGGCCCGGAGACGATTGCCTGTCGCAGCAGCGTGATCCGTTCTTGCTCGGTACCTTCCCACGCTCCCCCTTGCTCCTTGTTGCGGCAGGAGAGCAGGATCGGTTTGGGAATGTCCTCCATCAATTCGGCCACATTCGGCTCTTTGAGGAGTTTGTCGAGGCCCAGTTCCACGATGTCGCAGCGTGTCGCCGCGTTCAACAAATCGACTTTGGCCAGCGTGCGGGATTCCGGAGAAACCGAGATACAAATCATGGTGCGAGAGTCTCAATGTTCGAGGGAAAGGAATCTCTGAGTTCAGAACCGGTTGTTTTATTTTTCGCCCCAAATCTTTCGCCAACTCTTCCTTGGACGAATGAAGTTGGCGGAAAATGTCAGGCCAGCGACTTAAGTAGTAAGCAACTTTATCGAGACGTGGCTACTGATCCGTCCCCATGAATTTGATGGCGCAATTCGGCAGGATCTTTTTCAATCTGGCTACTCCGTTGAGCGAGCAGGTGGTTCCGTTGATGTCTGCGACTCGCAGATCTTTGCATTTGGAGAGATTGCCGAGCGTGACGTCGCTGACCATCGAGATATTCCGCAGAGAAATCTCTTCCAAACCTCTCAGGGTGCCGAGCGCCGCGAGTCCAGCATCGTTGATTTGATTGAATCCAAGGTTCAACTTCTTGAGGTGGACGTTCCCCTTGATCCCTTGGAACGTCGCGTTGCTGACTTCAGCCTGGCTGACATCCAGTTCCTCCAGGGTTTCTAAGTTTTTGAGGTGTTGCAGGCCAAACAATCCGAAACGCGAGTGCTGCGCATCCAGGACTCGCAGGCCCGGCTCCCCCTTTTTTCGTTTCATGAACTGCATGCCTTGGCCCTGCACGCCGGTGTTGCCGATCTTCAGTAACTCCAGTCCCGTGATCTTGTTAAGGGACTTGAAGCTCATGTCTGAGATTTGCGTGTAGCTCAAGTTGAGCGATTTTAAGTTTGCCAAGTTCTCCAACGCCGCGAGATCGTTGTCTCCAACGTTGGTCCGTTCCAGCGCTAGCTCCTCCAGACTCTCCAACTTGGAGAGCGTCTCCAAAATTGCCGGGGTCACGTTGCAGTTGGTGAGATTCACGCTCCGCAACTTCGGCAATTCGAGCGTCGCGGCGAAGCCCACCCCAGTGATCTTCGTGCTGGTGAGATTCAGCGTTTCAAGATTCTTGAGTTTGGCCAGATGCTTGATTCCCTCATCCGTCACCGACGACGAATTGAGGTCCATGTCCTTGAAGTCATCGTTCCCCGACGAAAGATTGCAGACGCGCATGATGTCGGTGTCTTTCCGCTCGGTCGTCGGCGTATTGAGGAATTTGCTGATGATGGCGCGCGGGTCTTCCAACTCGGCGGATGGCTGAGGTTGAGCTGGTGCCTGCGGCTTAATTGTCTGGACGACCGGAGGTGTGGAGGGATCGGCCGCTGGCTGAACGATTGGCGCGCCTGGCGGTGTCGTCGCAACATCTTCGCAGCCAATTAGGCTGGCGGCGGCGATCAAAATCAGACTCAGACAGGAACCGGACGACGTGAAACGACGCATGAAAAGACTCCCGCGAAACAGAACAATGATTTGGAGAATGAATGGAAACGCCCCCAACATATCTGACAAGACTCGCCACGTGACACGAGCCCCAGCACTTTGATGAGCGAGAGAATAGAAACCGTTCAAGAATTGAAAAACATTGACGGCCACACTCTGCCGTAAAGCGGGGCGGAGCATATCATCCGCCGCCGAGCCGCGTCAGCCGCCGCTCACCAAACGCCCTGAAAATGTGGAGAGTCACCAGCGATGCACGACGCGATCCAGGCCGCTTTGAACGCCGTCTTTGAGCAACACGATGTCCCCGTGACGATCTGCCAAGCGGCGGTTGGTGCGATCATGGACGGGCAGTGCGACGAGGTCTCGATCGCCGCGTTCCTGACCGCTCTCCGAGTCAAGGGGGAAGCTGTGGACGAGATCGTTGGAGCCGCTCGCGCGATGAGTGAGCGGGCCGAACGAGTGCCGACCTCGCGAACCGGGTTGCTCGACACTTGCGGCACCGGCGGCGACGAACTGCGGACCTTCAATATTAGCACCGCGACCGCCTTCGTCGCGGCGGCCTGCGGAGTGCCGGTCGCCAAGCACGGCAATCGCGGCGTATCGAGCAGTTCCGGCTCAGCCGATGTGCTCGAAGCCTTGGGGGTGCGGACGTCTTTGACGCCGGCTCAAGTCGGCCGCTGCCTCGATGAAGTTGGCATTGGGTTTTGTTTTGCTCCGGTCTTTCACGGAGCGATGAAACACGCGGCACCGGTCCGCAAGGCGTTGCGATTCCGGACGCTGTTCAACTTGCTCGGTCCTCTCACGAACCCGGCCAATGCCGAGTTTCAGTTGCTCGGAGCCTCCCGCATCGTCACCGCCGAAAAGCTCGCACAAGCCTCGGCGCGGCTCGGCAGACGCCGCGTGTTGGTTGTCTGCGGCAATGATCAACTCGACGAGGTCAGCCTGTGGGGGCCAACGACCATCTTCGAAGTCGGAAATGGATCAGTGAGTCTCCACACTTGGACTGCCGCGACCTTTGGCCTTTCGGAGTGCTCCGTCAACGAACTGCAAGTCGGCACGCCCGCCGAAAGCGCCGCTCGCATTCGAGCCGTCTTTGGTGGAGAACGCTCGGCCGCACGCGACATCATCGTCGCGAATGCTGCCGCCGCACTGATCGCCGCCAATGCTGAAACTGAACCGCTCATCGCCGCCGGCCGAGCAGCCGCGGCACTCGATTCTGGCAACACGGACAAGCTGCTTGCACGCTTTGCCGAATTGACGCAAGCATTGTCAACGTAGTCGTCTCGCGGCTGGCTTGAGTCTCTTCGCCCCGCACCTATAATCCACGCCTCTTTCCGGGCTGCCGGAAATCATCGCGTCAGGAAATCCAATCAGACGAAAGCGTTGCCAACGTCATGTTCAATTGGTTTCGGAATGTTTGGTTAGCCGTCAGCACAGTCCTGCAAGGGATGTGGGTCACGAGCTTGACCATGTTCAAGACATACCGCCGGCCCGTCTTCACGGAAGTCTTCGAGTACCCGGAATCGCCGGTTTCGGTCAAAGCTCGCTATCGCGGCTTCCATCGCTTTGATCTGACGACCTGCATCGGCTGTGAGAAATGTGCCGTAGCCTGTCCGGTCGACTGCATCTACATCGAGAAGGTGAAAAGCCCGGTCGGCAAGGGCTTCCGCATCGACGGCTTCGCCATCGACTACACCAAGTGCATGTTCTGTGCTCTGTGCGTCGAGCCGTGTCCGGTGGATTGCATCTTCATGGGGTCGAACTTCGACCTGAGTTGCTACAGCCGTGATGGGTGCATCGTCGATTACGCGAAGCTGCCGCTGCAAACCGCTTGGGGCCAGACTACGCTCAATCCGGCCGCCGTATCCGAATCGAAGGTCTTGTACGAACCGGTTTGGGTCAAAGGCGAACCCAGCCCCTTCGGCTTTGAAGCCAGTGAGCACTAAATCATGGAAGCCACCGCTGCTCCAATGACGAACGATCCCGCGAAGCGTTATTTCACGCTCGCCGAGGCCAATCAACGGCTGCCTTTGGTCCGCGCGATTGTCAGCGACATCGTCGAGTTGTTTCGTGATGTGACTGATCGGCGGCAGCGGCTGATCGACCTGATTGAACGGAACCAACTCGGTTCCAAGCGAGTCGCTTCGCCGTACACCGAAGAGCTCGAACAAATGCAGGCCGACATCCAAGCTGATGTGGAACGGCTTAATGTGTTCGCTCAGGAGTTAGCGGAGCTCGGCATCGAGTTGAAAGATCCGAACATCGGCCTGATCGACTTCCCCACGCTGGTCGATGATCGTGAAGCCTACTTATGCTGGAAGCTCGGCGAGCCTGAAGTCGGCTTCTGGCACGAACTGACCGCCGGCGTCCAGGGCCGTCAGTCGGTGGATGGCCTCAAACCTCAACCCCGATTCAGTCCCACAAAATCCTAGTTGTAGCCCCGCTCGCCAGAGCGTGGGCGAATGTGAAACAACCTCTCCCACGCTCTGGCGAGCGTGGCCACGAGATCGCCCATGACCGACCTTGTCAGCCACATTGTCCTGTTCATCCTCGCTGGAATCGGCATGGCGCTCGTGCCGTTGGTCATCGGCTGGTTCGTCCGCCCCAATCTACCCACCGTTGAGAAGGATTCGATCTACGAATGCGGCGAGCCGACCATCGGATCCAGCTACATTCAGTTTGATCTTCGGTACTACACCGTGGCCTTGCTGTTCATCATCTTCGACGTCGAAGTCGCCTTCTTCTATCCGTGGGCCTCGGTCTTCGGTGGTGCCATGCAGCTCGCTGACGATCGACTCTCGACAGAAGCTCGGACGCAGATTTCCGAAAAGTTGCTCAACATCACCCCAGGAACGCTCGACGCCTCACAAGCAATCTCCTCCAGCACAGCCTTGCAACTCGGTTGGGCGGGCCTGATCGACATCGCCGTTTTCTTCACCGTGCTGCTCGTCGGCTTCGCTTACGTCTGGAAACGGGGAGACCTCGATTGGGTTCGAGCCTACCAAGCACCCGGCCCTGTCGAAGAAACTGCTGCTTAGTTTTTTGCTTACCCCACCGGGCTTGCCTCGGTGGCTCGTGGGCCTTTGCACTACTCCGAAATCTCAATCTGAAATCTCAAATCCCATGACCGCCGAAGACTTTCATAAGCTTCTCGTCAGCAAATTCGGTGAGTCCAAAATCACCGGCAGCAACTTCACCGCCAAAGATCCGTGGCTCGAAATTGCCGCCGACACGATCGTCGATGTCGCTCGCTTTCTGAAGCACGACGAGCGGACCCAGTTCGATCATCTCAACGACTTGTGCGGCGTCGACTACTGTGAGCCGGACGCTAAGAAAGCCGCTAAGTTCAATCATCAGCCGCACGTCGAAGTCGTCTACCATCTGACCAGCTACGCGCTGCGACACCGCATCACGCTCAAGGTCAAAGTTCCACGCTGGAAAGACGAGGCGACCAAGACGATTCCCGAAGTTCCGTCGGTTACGCCCGTCTGGGCCATCGCCGATTGGCACGAGCGGGAATGTTACGACCTCGTCGGCGTCAACTTCACGGGTCATCCAAACCTGAAACGCATCCTCTGCCCGGAAGACTGGGAAGGCCATCCGCTCCGCAAAGACTACGACATGCCGCTGGAATACCACGGCGTACGCGGGCGGTAATCGAGTCCGGTGAAATGAAGCAATTCGTCAAAAGTTTCTTTGTGTTGGTGTTGGGAGTCTTGTCCGCTTTGTACCTGTTAAACATCGGAGCGGGAATCTTTGAGTTAATTCCCGACGTTGTGCCGTTTGCCGGCAACTTCGACGAAGCGACAGCCACGTTTTTGTTGTTGAATTGTCTCGCCTACTTTGGAGTCAACCTCGGTCCGCTGCGGCAACTGCTGCCAGCAGACAAACGACTCAAAACAGAACAGCCCGGTTCACCGGCTGACAAGAAATAGATAGCGACGCCTTTGTTTATAGCCACGCCTCACGGCGTTGATTGAGGATGCCATGAGCCTGACTCTCGAAGATCCCCGCGTCATCGAATTCGACGTTCGCACCGACGAGATGCTCGTCAACATGGGCCCGCAGCATCCCAGCACGCACGGCGTGTTGCGGCTGCTGCTGCGAACCGACGGCGAGATCATCCACGAGATCACACCACACATCGGTTACCTGCATCGCTGCGCTGAGAAGATCGGCGAGAACCTCGCGACGCCACAGTGGGTTCCCTACACCGACCGTATGGATTACCTCGCCGGGATGAACATGAACCTCGGTATGGCCTTGGCCGTCGAGAAGCTCATCGGCATGGAAGTTCCCGAAAAGGCGATGACCATTCGCGTGCTGGTCGCCGAGCTCGGCCGAATCGCCAGCCACTTGGTCGGCATGGGAGCCTACGGCCTGGACCTCGGCACGTTCAGTCCGTTCTTGTACGCCTTCCGTGAGCGGGAAATTATCCTCGACCTGTTCGAGGAGCTTTGCGGAGCACGTCTGACCTACAGCTATTTCACGATCGGCGGAGCGACGCACGACCTGCCGGACATCATCCCGATTCCCCCCGGCCTCGCCGCGCTGACCAAGCGCAACAAGAACATGAAGCTGACCTGGCTGGAAGCGGTCGAGATGTTTCTCAACTGGCTGGAGCCGCGCATCCAGGAATACCACACTCTGTTGACTCGCAATCAGATCTTTATCAAGCGTACGGCCGGCCTGGGGATCCTCACCAAAGAGTTGGCAATCAGTCACGGCTGCACCGGCCCAGTCCTACGCGGTAGCGGTGTCGATTTCGATCTCCGTCGAGACGGAGAGCCGATCTACACACGCAACTACGCCGGCTACGACTTCGACGTCATCTCCGCCCCGTTTGAAGACGCCCCGCGCGAAGCGGTGCTCGGCGACAACTGGTGCCGCTTCTTCGTCCGCATGATGGAAGTCGTGCAGGCTATCAAGCTCGTCCGCCAAGCGATGGCCAAGTATCCGAAGTCTCAAGGCACTTATCGCGTACCGTACAAGATGAGCGCCAAGTTGCCGGTCGATGAAGCGTACCTCGAAACCGAATGTCCGCGCGGCGCGATGGGCTTTTACATCGTCGGCAACGACAAAGCCGAACCGTTCCGTGCCCGCGCCAAAAGTTCCTGCTTCTGCAACCTCTCCGTCACCGCTCCGCTCTGCGAAGGGTTTCTGCTGGCAGATATCCCCGCCATCGTTGGTTCGCTGGATGTCGTGATGGGTGAAATCGACCGGTGATTCAGCGAGACGAATGCGTTTCCTGGAAAGACGACATGCTGCGACTTTTGGGTTCATCGCGGTTTCCATCTGGTCGGCTTCGGCGACGCGATGTGCTATGTGCGAGTGGGTTGAGTCTGCTTGGTACTCGACTCCTTTCGTCAGTGGCTCAGGGCGATACGAGCCCCGTCCCGTTAGCGAATTTCGGTCGCGCGAAGCGTTGCCTGGTGCTCTACATCTACGGAGCTTGGAGCCAGCTCGACACGTTTGATCCAAAACCGGAAGCTCCGGAAAGCATTCGGGGTGAGTTCGGTACCATCGATTCGAAGCTGCCGGGCGTTCGAGTTTGTGAGCACTTGCCGCGATCAGCGAGCGTGCTCGATCGTTGCACGCTGGTGCGGTCGATGTCGCATCCGTGGAACATTCACTCGGCGTCGTACACGCTGACTGGCAACCCGGACACCGAACGGATCGAAGGCCGGCAGCGGAATCCCGACCAGTGGCCCTACATCGGCGGAGTCATCGACCATTGCGCCTCGCGCGGCGAGTTCGGCCCGCAGCCGCGTGGCTTGCCGGTCAACGTGATGCTGCCGTGGCGTCAGAGCTTGTACGCTCGGCCGAACAAGCGATCGGGGACGTTCGGTGGCTTCTTGGGGACGGCGTTCGATCCGTTGTGGACCGAGTTTCGTGGCGAGGCTCCGCAATGTGATCCGTTCCGCGAGATCACGCCCGACGGACGACTCGAATTCGGTTCCGGTGACGGAGCAGCGATCACACTCGATTCGCTCGATCGCCGTCGCGCACTGCTGACTCAGTTTGAACAGCGAACGGCGGAACTCGATCGCTCGGCTAGTGCGGCGGGATACTCGAAGCAACGTGAACTGGCTCTCGACTTCCTCGCTCGGCCGCAAGTGGTCGATGCGCTGCGATTGGAACGGGAGCCGATGTCGCTCCGCGAAGACTACGGCATGACGTTGTTTGGCCAGTCGTGCTTGTCAGCCCGGAGGTTGCTCGAAGCGAACGTGAAGTTCGTCACCGTCTGCTGGGACGAGTTCGGCCAAACCGATGAGAGCTGGGACACGCACTACGATCATCACTCGCGGATGCGCGAGTTCCTGCTGCCGGCGTTTGACAAGGCATTCTCAGCGTTAATGCTCGATCTCGATCGGCGGGGATTACTCGACGACACGCTGGTCCTGTGCCTCAGTGAACATGGCCGCACGCCGACATTCGACATCACCGCCGCCGGCGCTCCCGGCCGAGGCCACTGGTCGCGAGCCTACTGCCAACTCTTCGCCGGAGCGGGCGTGCCACGCGGACAAGTCGTTGGGTCAACGAACTCGACGGCCGGCGATGTGCTGGATCGGCCGATTGATCCGAAGGACATCTTGCGCACTGCGTATCACCTGCTCGGTGTGGATGCCGATCGTGAGTTGCTGGCTTCACCGGGTCGCTCGGTTCCGCTCGTGGCGGGTGGACAAGCCGTGTGCGAGTTGCTGGGATGATGCCGCACGGTCAGCGTCCGCGCAGTAACCCGACACGTCAGCGAGGGCGAATGCTTAACCGACTTGATTTGTGGCCGAGCGTTTTGGAGCCTTCGCCCTCGCTGACGCTTCGGGTTAGTTTTTCCAGATGAGGAGACGACATTGTGAGGCCGACTGGATTATGCGCTGTATTGTCAATGGGAATCTTGCTCATGGCGACGACCGTCTTTGGAGATGATTTAACATTTCACCTTCGTTTCCAGCAGGAGCGGTCCGCTGGGAGTGGAGTTTTCAAGATTCAGAATCGCGATGAAACTTGGGTCGCGAAGGAAACCGCGTTCATCGTTTGCGACGTGTGGGACGCTCATCACTGCTTGAACGCCGTGCTGCGGTTGGAAGAGTTTGCTCCGCGGATGAACGACGTTTTGAAAGAGGCTCGGAAGCGCGGGGCGACGATCATTCACTCGCCGAGTGATTGTATGACGGCTTACGAAGACCATGCGGCTCGGAAGCGAGCAGTGACGGCTCCGTCGGCGAAGGTGAAGCCGAAGGATGTGGAGTTCTGGTGCTCGCGGATTCCCAGCGAAGAGAAGGCGGTCTATCCGATCGACCAATCGGACGGCGGCGAGGACGACGATCCGGCCGAGCACGCCGAGTGGGCCGCGAAGCTCAAAGCGATGGGCCGCAATCCGGGGATGCCCTGGAAGACGCAGTTGAAGCTGATCGAGATCGACGCCGATCGCGACTTTATCTCTGACCGAGGGAACGAAGTTTGGAATGTGCTTGAATCGCGCGGCATCAAGAATGTCGTTTTGGTTGGCGTTCATCTCAACATGTGCGTGCTCGGCCGGCCATTCGGGCTGCGGCAGATGGTTCGCAACGGCAAGAATGTCGCGTTGATGCGCGATATGACCGACTGCATGTACAACCCCAAGCGTTGGCCGCAGGTCGATCACTTCTCCGGCAATGACCTCGTGATCTCGCACGTTGAGCGATTCGTTTGCCCGACGATCACCAGCAATCAGATTCTTGGAGGCGAGTCGTTCCGCTCGAAGTACGACACGCGAACCGAGTCGGTGCAGAAGAGTCTGGTGTCGAATGTTGCTCTGGTGAAGCGACAGCCGAGTGGCGAGTGGTCGCCGATCTCGATTCCTGGCCGTTGGTCCGAAACCAACGCCGGCTTTGGGACATTCGGAGGCTCGGTGTGGTATCGCTGCACGATTCGATTGCCCAAGACATGGGTCGATCCGTCCGGAGTGAAGCTGTCAATGGCCTCGAAAGACGGCGCAGTGCGAGCGTGGCTCAACGGTGAAGCGTTGACCGCTGAGCCGAGCGGTCCAGCCGATCGAACGATGCTGCGCGTGCCCGACAATGCAATCTACCTCGACGACACGAACATCCTGGTTCTGCATGGCGGCGGTGCAGAGCAAACGATTGGTTTGCAGCAAGCTCCGATCGTGATTAGCGGGAAGAACCAATTAGAACTCAAAGGACGCTGGCAATGCCTTGTCGTTGGCGATGAAAAGTCATCGTCGAACATTCCGCTACCGGCGAAGTTTGGAGGCTCCACCGATATGCTGTTTGAACCAGCTCGCTGACGTGCGTTGCCTCTCGGTGGTTCTCTGTGCCTCTGTGTTTAGATTTCTGAAACACACAGGCTCAGAGAACACGGAGAGAAATGGACAACACGGACAATCGAAAGGCTCGCCATGTACGACTCGCAATCTTTGACTCGCCGCGAAGCGCTCGCTGCGGGAACCGCCGTGCTCGGAGCTATCATGATTCAACCTGTTCTTGCCGCCGACAACGACCTGCCGTGGATCGACGCGCATTCTCACATCTGGCCTTCGGAGACGGACATGTTCCCGTTGGCTCCTGGGCAGACGAAGGCGGACCTCAAGCCACCGAGCTTCACCGATGATGAGCTGATGGCGATTGCTCGGCCGGAGGGTGTTGGTCGCGTCGTGCTGATTCAGCATTCGGTTTATCACCTATTCGATAACTCGTACCTTGTCGACGCGGTGCGGCGGCGTCCAAAGATGTTTCGAGTGCAAGGGATGGTCGATGACCATCTGCCGCACGCCGGGGCCACGATGAAGAAGCTGCTGCCGCAGGGAGTCACCGGCTTCCGCATCACGCCGTTCGTGCGAAAAAAAGAGGATCAACCGAAGTGGCTCGAATCGCCCGGCATGATCGAGATGTGGAAGACCGGAGCGGAGACTCGGCAGGCGATGTGCTTGCTCATCAACGCGAGCGACTTAGCGGCAACCGACGCGATGTGCGAGCGGCATCCCGACACGCCAGTTGTGATCGATCACTTCGCTCGTATCGGTGTCGATGGCGAGATGCGAGACTCGGACATCAAGGCTTTGTGCAAGCTGGCTCGGCACAAGCACACGAGCGTGAAGATCTCGGCCTACTATGCGCTCGGCCAGAAGAAGCCGCCACATGACGAGCTGATTCCGATGATCAAGCGGTTGCTCGACTGCTTCGGCCCGCAACGGCTGATGTGGGCCAGCGACTCGCCGTATCAGATTCAGGGAGTCAACAACTACAAGGCATCGATCAGCCTCGTCCGTGACCGAATGGATTTCCTCTCGAAGCAAGACCGCGACTGGCTGTTAGCGAAGACGGCCGAGAAGGTCTTCTTCTATGCCTGAAATTGGTTTGCCTGAGCTGACGGCTGCTCAATGGTCGCTGGTGTTGTTCTCCGCGTTTGGCCTGGGAGTGTCAAAGAGCGGGTTCGCGGGGATCGGCCTGTTTCATGTCGTGGTCTTCGCGTTCATTTATGGAGCGAAAAAATCGACGGGATATGTCCTGCCGATGCTGATCTTCGGCGACGTCTGCGCCGTGCTAGCGTATCGGTTGAAGCATGCTCGGTGGGATTACATCAAGAGCATGTCGTTGCCGACGGGGATCGGTGTGGTCGTCGGCTGGGCGTTGATTGATCAGATCAGCGAGTCGGCGTACAAGCCGGTCATCGGCAGCATCATTTTGGGCTTGGCGGCGATGCAGTTGTCGCGGATGTGGCGACCAGATTGGTTTGAGCATATTCCGCACGCCGCGTGGTTCGCCTGGAGCCTCTGCTTCATTGCTGGTTTCTGCACGATGCTGGCCAACGGAGCGGGTGGGATCATTGCGCTGTATCTCGTGACCGTTTCATTGCCGAAGCTGGAAGTCGTGGGGACGACGGCCTGGTTCTTCCTGATGCTCAACGTGTTCAAGGTTCCGTTCAGCGCCCAGTTGGGGCTTATCGGAATGGACACGCTGATGCTCAACGCGGTGCTGACTCCGATGATTGTGCTCGGACTGCTGGCCGGTCGCTGGCTGATTCACCGACTCCCGCAACGGCAGTTTGATAGTTTGGTGCTGCTGCTTTCGTCGGTCGCGGCTTTGAGATTGATCGGGGTGTTTTAGTTCTACTGTCCGGTTTAGGTTCTTAGCTGGTTCTTGAGTGGTGGAAGGAGATTACGAGATTCGTAGCGTGAAGCACGGGCGAGTTCGTTTCGTTGGAGCCAACGTTGTGTGGTGGCAGCGGTGTGGTTTGGTGTGTG